>Ga0209353_10002089_pt1 | contig 11043 bp, 4 predicted proteins | sample LauGreSpBDMM15SD_2_FD_187561 | JGI IMG/M metagenome (GOLD analysis project Ga0209353, IMG submission 187561) | Freshwater lake microbial communities from Lake Michigan, USA - Sp13.BD.MM15.SD (SPAdes) (version 2) | ecosystem: Environmental > Aquatic > Freshwater > Lake | place: Lake Michigan, USA...
TAAGATTATTAAAGTTGTTACGTGTCGTTATGTATTGCTAAGATTATTAAAGTTGTTACGTATTGTTACGTATTGTTACGTGTCGTTATGTATTGCTAAGATTATTAAAGTTTGTTTTACGAACTAGAGCTACTTGAACTAGAGCTACTTGAACTAGAGCTACTTGAACTAGAGCTACTTGAACTAGACGTAGAGCTACATGAGGAGCTACACGAGCTAGAGTCGCTTGAAATTTCTATTTCTACTTCTATTTTTTTATCTTCGATTGTTTCTTTTATTTGTATTTGCGGGTTATCTGACATTGTTTTTGGTTTGTTTTGTTTATACTATTACAAAATAAAAAAAAAATACGAAATTATAGTTTTTTTATTTAAATTAATTAAAGTGTGCAAAGTATTATAAGTGAAGATATGTTGAACTTGATCTACATGTACTACAAGTACTTGTATAGCTATCTGTCGTATCTGTCGTATCTGTCGTATCTGTCGTATCTGTCGTATCTGTGTCTGTGTCTGGAGTAGCTTCCGGAGTAGCTTCTGGAGTAGTTTCTGGAGTAGCTTCTGGAGTAGCTTCTAGAGTAGCTTCTGGAGTAGCTTCTGGAGTATCTGGATGTTGTTTATTGTTTTTTAATACTTCCACTTCTTTGTCTTTGTCTTTTATTAAAAGTGTTGGTTTTCCTTCTTTATTCATATTGTATATACAATAGCAATAAAAAAAATATATGTATATATTGGTTTTATTGTACAAAATAAATATATCGTTTAATTTTGCTTTTACGTATTCGATTATATTTTTATGTATGTTTTTAAATTAATTTAATGATAGGTTGCAAATCATCTTTCCATAAATCTTTTTCTGTTTTTGATTTGATAATATTTAATTCTTTTTGTTTAGAATCTCTTTGATTTTCTAGTTCTTTTATTTTTTCTTGTGATAAAGATACCAATTGCATTTTTATAAGATAATCATAACTAGGTGTAGTTTCTTCATCTTTTTCTTCATCTTTTTCATTGCTTATATGTAAATTTAATTTTGGATATTTATTTTTTTCTAATAGTTCTACGATATAATTTTTACTTTTTCTATTAATATCTAAAGATCCATCGATATATTCATTAATAAATCTAACTTTTGAATTTAGTAAAGTTAATTCGTTTGTTAGACGTTTTATAAGAAATTCTTTTCTTTTTTCATAATATTCTAATCTAATATCATAAAAGTCTAACAATATATCATTTGGGTTATTATATTTTGTCAAGATTAGATTTTCACTAAAAAGATACATATTATTAGTTCCAAATGTCTTTGTTAATTTTAAAAACTTTTCAACTTCATTTTTATTTAATAAATTATCTAAATCGTTTGAATTTTTAAAGTCTATTATAAAACATATTTCATTATTTTCATCTCTTGTTTTATTTTTGACATCTTTCAAGTAAATACCTTTAGATTTAGATTTACTTTTAGTTGTATTTTTTATTTTATCAGATGCACCTTCAATTAATGATTCTAAAAATTCTTTATAAGTTGTCACCGCAGTTCCAACTGGTAGTTCTGTAATTTTTATTTGTGATTCTCCAACTCTTTCCCATTTACCTTTAGTAATATACGAGCCATTTTCTATACTTTCTAAAATACCATTGAAATTTCTAAAATAAGGTGTCATAGGTAATGGTTCTAAATCATCTAAAATACGTAACAAGTTTGCAATAATATCTTTAGGATTATAAGGTGGTATATATGTAGAATATCCTGTACCAATTCCTTCGCATCCATTTACTAAAACCATAGGTAATATTGGAATAAACCATTCTGGTTCAATATTTAATCCATCATCTTGCAAATAAGTTAATGTATTAGAATCTTTCTTATCAAATATTTTTGTTGTAATGTCAGAGAGACGTGTAAAGATATATCTAGGACTAGCTGCATCTTTTCCTGCAAGTAATCTACTACCAAAATTACCATCTGGGAATAGTAAATTTATATTATTAGAACCAACAAAATCTTGAGCCATATTTATAATAGCTCCTTGTAAAGAAGCTTCTCCATGATGATATCCTGTTTCAGCTGATACATAACCAGACAATTGAGCAACTTTAATAACCTTTGTAATATTTTTTTTCAGCATATAATGTAATATTTTTCTTTGACTCGGTTTTAGTCCATCGCAAATACTTGGAATAGATCTTAAGTTATCATAAATAGAAAAATGTACAAGTTGTTTATGAACAAGATCTTTATAACTAACTCTTTTTTGTTTTGCATCAATATAACTATTTTTATCATATTGAGACAACCATCTTTTACGTTTATCAGAACATTTTAAAATTTCTTTACCATCTGTTTCTTCATCTTGGTCATTACTTTTATTTTTTTCTGTATTTTTGTCTTTTTCAAAAGCTAATTCTATAGATTCATCGCAAGTTTTATCGTTATAAAAGTAATCAATTTTTAGTTCTTCCATTCTACGAAAAGTATCTTGTGCATCTTCTTTTTTAGAAGTACCTAACCCTTTAAAATATCTAATTTGATAATTAGAGATATCGTTCACATCTTTCCATTTATTATAATCTTGTTCTGTAAAAAACTCGACAACTTTTTTACCACGAATTGCTTTTACAATAGGTGTTCTAATAGTTTGAATAAAATCTAGTTTCGCAAGACTTGGCCAAGTACTATGAAAGAAATTTACTATCAAACTTAAAATATGAACTCCATCTACATCAGAATCAGTAAGAGCCATTACTTTATTGTATCTTAAATCTTTTGTATCTGTATATTCTTTTCCTTGTTTTAATCCAAGGATTTGTTTTAAATTATTAATTTCTTCATTATTAGCTAATTGTGAAATACTTGCATCACGAACATTTAACAATTTTCCTTTTAATGGAAAGATTCCATAACGTTCAGGTCCAACTATAGATCTTCCCCACATTGCAAAAGTCATGGCTGAGAGACCTTCTGTAAGAATTAGAGTACATTCTGTTGATTTTACAGTACCTGCCCAAAGAGCATCTTCTAATTTTGGTATATACACTTTACTTTTTTTAGATCCATCTGTTTTCTTTGCAAGATCCATTGATTCTTTCATTTTGTAAGTTTGTATTATATCTTCTATTATACTACTTTTCCATAATTTATCAATGAATTTATCAGAAACTTCGATTTTACATCCAAAATCTTTTGACTGTGTTGTTAATTGTTCTTTTGTTTGACTACTAAATTGTGGATTTATAACAGTTGCTCTTAAAAATAAAAATAAACGCTCTTTTATCATAGCTGGTTTAACATCTTTTAATTTCTTTTTTGATTCTAAAAATGATTTCAACTTTGCAGTAATTTGATATATTATATGATCTACATGTTTACCTCCAGCATAAGTTGAATTGCCATTTACAAATGAAATTTGTGTATATTCGTCATTAGGAACAATAATATATTCCCAAACAATATCTTTTTGGATAAAACTATCATAATACATTTTAACAAGACTTCCATTTTTATCTGTATTAAAAAAATAGTTTGCATAATCGACTAAACCCTTCCCTTGTATTTTTTCACCATTTAAAAATACAGATACATTTTTATTTGTACAAGCTATACAATCATATACACGTTTATCGATAAGTGACACCGTATCTTTATCGAGGCATTTCATATCAAATTTTTTATAATCTGGTAAAAAAGTAATTTTAGTAAAACTTTTACCAGAATTTTTTGTTACTTTTGGTTTTGATTTATTTTCCATGTTGTCAGAAAACTCTTGTATAAAACGCAGATTTCTTTCTGAATCAACTGTTTCTACAATAAAACTCTTTGAAAAAACTGCTGATAATTTACTTCCAAGGCCATTTACTCCAGCTCCAATTCTTTTTTGCGAGTCATTGTAATTACTCCCTGAAAGTAGATGACCAAAGATTAGTTCTGGTACATATATTTTATGTTCTTTATGTTCTATAACAGGAATACCTGTTCCATTATTAAATACAGTAATTTCCCCTGATTCTATATCATAATCTACTTTAATAGTAGATACAGTAGAATCTCTATTAGAATGATCTAATGCATTTGTTAATACTTCATCAAATATTTTTAAAAAAGCTGGAGTATATTCTACCATACGCTTTTGCATTTTTTTTATATTTTTATTAAATATCCACATTTCTTCTAATGTTTTTTTAGTATCTCCGATATACATATTAGGTCTATGGAGAATATGTTCTCTTTGACTTAATTTTTTATAAGTTTCTTCTATAGTACGTGAATTACTTTCATTAAGAGACATTTTTATTACTACTAATCCTTTTACTTATTATTTCAATTTTTATTTTTTAAAACTTTTAACTTGTTTTCGTAAATTATTAGTAATTAATTTTTTTACTGATATTAAGTAAGGGAATGCCTAAACATCTAATAAATAATAGTATTAATTATCAAAATGTATATGGTTTAGTATCAAAACATGACTTGTGGCTAAATCAGGGTGTAAAAACAACAGATTCTCCTACATTTGCTAATATAATAGTATCGGGAGATGGTACAATTCAAGGAAATTTATATGTAGAAGGAAATACTACAATACTTAATACAAATGTAATAGAATTTGAAGATAATATTGTAGTATTAAATAGATTGGAAACTGGATCAGGAGTTACATTAAATCAGTCTGGTATAGAAATAGAAAGAGGTGTATTAGAAAATTACCGTATGGTTTATAACGAATCAGATAAAATGTTCAAGGTAGGATTAATAAGTAATTTGCAAGCAGTTGCCAATAGAGAAGATTACCCCTTACAGAATGGTATAATGATGTGGAATAGTGTTACAAAAAGAGTAGAGTCAAGGGGAACTATATCTATTGATTTAATACAAACTTCTAGTACAAATGCTACAAGTGCGAGTACTGGGTCTTTAATTATAAGTGGTGGTATAGGTATACATTATGATACATGGAGTAATGGTAAAATATTTTTAAGAGGAACAAATCATTCTTACCAAAGTAGTATTTATACAAATACTACTACTAATAATTTATCATTGGTGTCATCTGTAGATATAAGTATGTTACCTACTAGAAATACAATTTTCCCATATAATAGTTTAATAGCATTAGGAGATACAACTGGAAGTATCAGTGCAGATAGTATAACTAAAAATGTTAAGATTGAAAGTGGTGGTCATATAGATTTTTTTCTAAATACAAACAAAAAGATACGTGTTCCTAATCAAATACCTATTACCTTTGCTACTCAGAATGAACAAATTTATACAGATAGTTCTAATAATATGGTTATAGGTAGTGGACAAGATATTTTGTTAGAACCAGGATTGTCTAGAAGAGTTAAATTACCTGTTGATATTCCACTAGTTTTTTCAAATTCTAATCAAAGGATTAGTGCAAGTTTAAATAATGATCTTACTATACATGGAGGTAATAATATTTTTTTGATTCCAGGACAAGAATTAAATGTATGTATTCCTACTGATACTGGTATAAAATTTGGAAGTAGTGGTTTTCAGCAATTGTCATCTAATAGTAATAATGATTTAAATATAGTATCTGCTCATGACATCTATATTACACCAATTGGAAAAGTAAATGTTACAAGTAATGTTCCAGTAACTTTTGGTGGAACACTTCAATATGTAATGGAATCTAGTGGTAATTTATTATTTGGAGCACATAATAATATAAAAATATTAGAAACTGATTTGTATTTAAGTAGTGATAATGATAGTGGGAATAACACATCCGGGTCTATTTATACATTAGGAGGTGTAGGTGTAGAAAAGACAATATATACAAAAACTGGTTTAGTTGTAGATACTACAGTTGAACATAAATCTTTAATTGTATCAAAGAATTCTCAAGATATTTTTTCTGTTGATACTTCTTCTTCCGGTATAGTAGATGTTAATGCTGGTAATGGATTAAGTGGATCTTTGAATATAAAAAGTACATCAAGTACAAATTTTCAATCTTTATTACAATTAAAAAATATAGTAGATGGTACTGATGGTTATACGATAGGTAGAGGATATAGTTCTTTTAATTCTGGAAGAGTTCTTTCATTAAATATTCCTAAATATAGTCAATATAATAGTGACGGTGATAGACCCAAATTAGTTATAACAAGTGACGATTGCAAGACAGAATTGTTTAGTATAGAAGCTGATACTGGAAATATTTTATCAAAAGGTACTTTTGGTTTGAAAAATACGGAAGAAGCATATAATTCTACTACAGCATCATTTGTTGTATATGGTGGATTAGGTGTTGTTAAAAATATTATAACTAATGGTAGTTATAAATCAAATGTAAATTCACAGAATGCTTTTTTAGTAAAAAATGATTCAGATTCAACTATATTTAACATAGATACACAAAATATGGAAACTCTTGCAAACGGTAGTTTTATTGTAAATAACAGTGAATTTTTTTTAGTAAATAATAGTATTTTTAGTACGAATAGAAATACAAAAATAAAAAATAGCGATGATACTATTGATACTTCTACTGGTGCTTTAGTTGTCTCAGGTGGTGTTGCTATACAGAAAAGTTTAAGAGTAGCTGGCGAAACAACAATGTACGGTACATTAAATCTTTTAGATAATTTTATTACAAATGTAAAAACTCCTATAAGATCAAAGGATGTAGCTACAAAAGAATATGTTGATTTAGCTGCATTACGTGGTATGTATATAAAAAATTCTGTTCAAGTTGCATCCACAACTAATATTAATTTAAATACAGGTTTAACTGTAAATACAATTATTGAAGGATATACTTTAAAACTAGGCGATCGTGTTTTAATTAAAGATCAAACTAATCAAGTAGAGAATGGTATGTATATAGTTAATAATTCTGGTTTTCCTTCAAGATCATCTGATTTAATAGACGGAGATCATGCTGCTGGTGTATATGTTTTTATACAATATGGTAACCTTCAAGGATCTACTGGTTGGATTTGTCATACACCTCCAGACCAAGATATTTGTGGAACAGATCCTATTACTTTTGTACAATTTACAGGTTTAGGAGAAGTAGATGCTGGTAGTGGTTTATCTAAAGATTTTAATAGAATTGACATAAATGTTGATGATTCTAGTATTGAGATTGTTTATGATATTTTGCGTGTAAAAAGTTCAGTTGCTGGAACTGGTTTAACTGGAGGTAGTGGTATAGCATTATCCACGAAAAGTGATCAATCTCATGTAACAAAATTAGGTACTATTAATAGTGGTGATTGGGAAGGTAGTACTGTAAAGGTATCTTATGGTGGTACTGGTTCTACATTTTTTTCATCTGGTAATTTATTATTTGGTAATGATAGTAATGGATTAGTTGTTGATTCAACTTTATACTATAATAATACTACAAAATTTTTAGGTTTAGGTACGAATAATCCTTTACAAAATTTACATATATCAAATAAGGATAGTGTTAATGTTTTACTAGATGCTGATATTGATAATACATCACCAACTTCAAAACCACAAATCGAATTTGCATATGGTGGTGTAAAGAGATCTTTTATTGGTATGTCAAGAAATTATAATGATTTTTCAAATAATATATATCCTGATAGTTTAGTTATTACAAATGATAAAACGGATATTACATCAAAAATTCAGTTATCAACAAATAAAGAAAGTCGAATTACTATTTTATCAAATGGTAATGTAGGTATTAATACTTCTACACCTAGTGTATCGTTAGAAGTATATGGTACATTAAAATCAAATGGTTTAGTAAATTTTGTATCAGATGTAGATTCTAGTGATACGTCAAGTGGTTCAATTATTGCTAGTGGTGGTGTTGCTATACAGAAAAGTTTAAATGTTGGTGAAAGAGCTATTTTTTACAATGAAACTCCATCTACATCATATTTAGAAGCAGCTGTTGTAATTAATGGTGGATTATCTATTGGAGCAGGACAAAATGCAGATAATATAGGTAACGGTGGTGGTTTAACTGTTCTTGGAGGTGCTTCTATAGGTGGCGATATATATATAGGTGGTTCTATTAATGCTAGTGGTAGTAGTTCAAGTACTTTTGCATATCTTACTTTAACTGCTACAGATGCTGCTAAAAATTTATCATCTGGTTCTCTTGTAACATTTGGTGGTTTAGTTTTACAAACCAATGAAAACGCGACTAGTTTGAATGATGGTGGAGCATTATTGACACCTGGTGGTGGATCTTTTGGTGGTGATCTTTATATAGGTGGATCAAATACAATATACGGTGTAAGTAATTATTATTCAACTAATACAAATGTTTTATCATTCTATGATGGTTCAACGTTAAATCTTAGATATACTTTAGATAGAGATATTTATAATAATGATTTTTCACTATCCAGATATACTAATCAAAGTAATTTTATAGAAAAAGTATTTAATATAAATGGCGGTAATGGCGCTGTTTTATTTGAGAACAAAGCCCCATCTATTTCACCTACATCAGCTTCATTTGTTTTAACTGGAGGTATAAGTATAAATTCTACAAATTCTGCTGTAAATATTACTAATGGTGGATCTATAACAGCTATGGGTGGGTTAAGTGTATTGAAAAATGTATTAATTGGAGAGAATGTAAAAATATTTTCTACAAACTCAAGTACATCTTCAAGTAGTGGTGCATTAACTATTTCTGGAGGAGTAGGTATTGGTGAAAATGTTAATATAAATGGTTCTCTTTCTTATATAGGTAATGGTAAATTTGATTTAATAAAAAACACATCTGGATCTAATTTATGGAGTTATATTGGACAAATAAATGATTTTACAACTTCTAAATGCAAAGTGTATTTTACAAATAATAATTGTACTATAGAAATAGTAGCATCTGATAATAATATAGTACATAATACATATAATACAGATAATACAGATAATAGTTTAGTTGTAGTAGTTTATAAAGATTCTAGTAATAAATATCATTTGTTTTCACAAACACCTTTAAATTCCACAACTTTTATTAATGTTTTATATAAAACAGAAAGTGCCTTTGTTATAAGGAATGAAGGAACCGGTAGTGAACCAAATGGAGTAACGAGTGGATATACAAATACTTGGACAAAAGTATATACATCTAAATCAGAGAGTAATATATCATTGGAATGTGGTGATATAGTAGTTCAAGACTTTTCTTCATCAGATAATTTTCCAATATTTGGACGTAATAATACAAATACAAATAGTTCAAGAGATTTGGGTATAGCATTTCAAAGGTATCAAACATCTAATAATATTGGAACTGGTGAAATTGTAACAGATGGTTATGTATTTTTCGATTCTATTCCAAATCAAGTAACTGCGAATAATGTCCAAATAAAGTTTAGTAATTTAACAAATTCTTTAGATAATTATTATAATGGATGGTGGATAAAGGTTGTATCAGGATCAAATATAAATCAAGTACGTCAAATCATTTCTTATAATGGTGCTCAAAGAGTGGCTGAAATAGATTCACCGTGGACAGATCAAAATCCTACAAATGGAGATACCGTATATTTTTATAATTCACAGTACGTGTCATTATATTTTGAAGATTCTATTAAAAAGTTTAATTTAGTATACAATACTCGAGACAATATTACAAAGGAAATTACAAGTTATGATTACGTGAATATGGGTGTTCGTGGTTTAACTTTATCTAGTACAGATGCTAGTACAAATGGATCAAATGGTAGTATTTATACAACTGGTGGTTTATCAATTTCAAATACAGCTGATGCTATAAATTGTTCAAATGGTGGAACAATAAGTACATTAGGTGGTGTTGCGATTTCAAAGAAATTATATGTAGGTAATAATATAGGTATAGGTGAAAGTAATTTTAATGTAGCAGAATCTTTACATATTAAGCAACAAAGAAGTGCAATCCGTTTAGAAAACGATTACGATTCTGTTTCTTATATAGATTTTATAAGGGGTGGAACTGGTACTCGTTTTGGATTATTATCAGATTCTATTAATGAGCAATTTTCATTAACATTTACTGAATTAAATATTACACCAGATTATTCTAAAAAGATTTTAACAGTAACAACTGATGGCTATATAGGTATTAATACAAGTAGTAATATATCATCTGTATTAACTATAAAATCAAACAACTTTATTTCAACTGATACAAAAGATGGATACTTAGGTTTAGTTGCTGCTAATACAAATTCTATAAATAGTAATCTTTCAGCTAAAGTTATTGTACATGGTAATAATTCAATTGGAAGTATTGGTAATGTTGTTATTTCTTCTTCAACATCTGGATCTATAATACTTTGTACAAAGGACAATAATCCTCAATTAAATATAGATGAAAATGGTATTATTACTATGTCATCTACTAAAAATTCTATTAATTCAAGTACTGGTGCTTTAGTAGTAAACGGAGGTGTTAGTATTTCTTGTAGTGCAAATGCTGTAAATATTACAAATGGTGGGTCATTAACTGTAGTTGGTGGTAGTAGTATAGGAAAAGATCTATATATAGGAGGTAGCGTATATGTTGATGGATTTATTAACGTTGCATCTTCCGTTGTTACACCATCAATTACCTTTAGTAATCCTATAAACTGTACATTGGGCGGATATAGTAATAGTAAATTATTACCAGTTGTTAAAGAAGCTATGTTATCCTTTTCATTTACTATTATTCCTTCTGTTTCTGGCGAAAGATGTTATATAGAATTTTCTGTACCAAACAGAACAACTATTTTTGATAATAGAACTGAAATAATAGCATCTATATCAGGATATACCGATGACACAAATATAGTTCCAATTTTTAATACTGCTTGTTTTGGTGTAAAAAATGAAACTCGAGCCTTAGTTACATTTCAAAGTGTATCAACGAGCATTCATTACTTTACAGTTATAGCAAGATATACAATGGAATAAACTATACTTTTTTAAGAAAAAAGTACCTTGCCGAACCGATGGTTCGTCATCGGTAAGGTAACCAAAAAATATTAAAAATTTTTAAAAAAAAATATTAAAAATTTTTAAAAAAAAATATTAAAAATTTTTAAA
>Ga0209353_10002091_pt1 | contig 11041 bp, 6 predicted proteins | sample LauGreSpBDMM15SD_2_FD_187561 | JGI IMG/M metagenome (GOLD analysis project Ga0209353, IMG submission 187561) | Freshwater lake microbial communities from Lake Michigan, USA - Sp13.BD.MM15.SD (SPAdes) (version 2) | ecosystem: Environmental > Aquatic > Freshwater > Lake | place: Lake Michigan, USA...
ACCCAATCAGCCTTTGCCGTTTTATAAACCCAAGCTGAACCAAAAATATGATCGGTATCTTTTGATTTTCTTTCTTTTAATGTCATATATGTTTATAATATATATAAACATATTTTTTTTTCTAAATTGTATTGTTAACATACAAATTGTTATTGTTAACATACAAATTGTTATTGTATTTTAATTAAAATTAGTATGCTAAAAATACAAATATAATTTTAATCTATTTTAATAATGAATACATTGTACACATCCCATAGTGCTATACCAACATATCCTCCAAACATATTAGATTATCCAGATTTTTATAAATGTAAAGAAATGACATTTATACTTAACCCAGGAGATATGTTATATATTCCAGCAGGATGGTTTCATTGGGTTTTTTCTTATCCAGATGAACAACAAAATATAGCTATTAGCTATTCTGTATCAGAATTTGCAGGTCATATATATAATGAATTCTATTTTAAAAAACCATATAAATTTTCACTTAATAAAAATGAACACTCGTTTTTCAATTATACATTTGAAAGTTACAAACAAATGTATCCAGATTACAAAGTTAATGCTATTATATCTAAAAAGAATGTGTTATTACATGTAAACAAATCTCAACTTAAAGATCATAAAATCAAACATACCAAATTAACGTTTGATGAAATGGAAACATTATTAAAAAATAATACACACAATATCTATATGGGTCAAAATGATACGTTAACACCACAAAAACCACCTGAATGTCTTTTCACAGGATTTCCTGAATCACGTTATAGGTGTAATCAATGGTTAGCACTTTTTAATACAAATACAGAATATATCGATTCTGGTTTACATTATGATATTACTCACGGTATTCTTATCCAGATAAAAGGTAAGAAACTTGTCAGATTATTTAAACCTGAAGATGCTAACGATCTATATTTACAACCTATGCATAAAATAAATTAGTAATCATTCCTCTGAACGTCTTTATATTTAATAATGAATATATTTTAATCATTTTTATGATTTTCAAATAAAGTCCCTATCAACTCTTGGAAATTTTTCATGTATTCTGTCTTATTACACACTAAACCAGATGTAAATTTTGAACGCGTTTGATTTTTAAGATCATCCCAAAACTTTATATCATCAATTTTTTCAGCAAATCCATTTATTTTTTCAATAATATTATCATCTTGACCAATGATATATTCTTCTAAATTACTGTTTTTCAAAATACTACAAGACACATTTTGAGGATGAAAGTAAAATTTATTATCATAAATCGAAAATACCGGTACACCCATATACAATGCTTCGCAAGTTGTTGTTGTTCCTGAATACGGAAATGTATCAATTGCAATATCGATATCATTATATGTTAATAAATGATCATCGTGTGTTATTGTACATTCCAACACTTTAATTCTGTTTTGAACAGACTTGTTAAAACGTTTTATAAAATTTTCTCTTACCTTTTTATTTATTAACGCTTTTGTTTTTAAGATTAAACGTGCTTTTGGAACTCCCAGTAAAACATCATTAAATAATTTTACTACTCCTTCTGTAATTTTATTGATTCTATTAAAACATCCAATGTTAATAAATCCATCACGTTTACGTAAATGTATTTTATGAAGCATTTTGTTTCCTTCTCCACTATTACTCATTACAGTTGGATCATAACACAAAAAACAATTTTTCAAAGTTACTAAACGTTCTGTATAAAATTTTTGAGAAACAGATAAATCACCATCACATACACTATCCGTAATACGATAATTCATTTCATTCAATCCAGTAGTAAATGGATATCCAATATAAGTAATTTGAATAGGACTTGGCTTTCGAGCAAAAACATCCAATCTATTAAATGCCGTATGACCAGCTAAATCAAACAAAACATGAACCTTGTCCTTGTAAATAACATCTGCAGCTTGCTCAGCAGATAAATTTTTAATTGTCGTAAATTTTAAATTATCGTTGTAAAGTCCAGTATTTATAATACATTCTGAATAACAAGTTACATTAAAACGTGTATTGTCAAAATTTTTCAAAAATGTACTTATAAAAAAACTAACTGGATGATCTACAAAATCACCTGATATAATACCTATGTTAATTTTTGGTGTATTGTAAAAGTCTTTATCAAATTCGTATATCGGATTATCACCCACACCCTTGTATAATTTGTTTACCAAACGATGCTGATTTGTTATGTACATTTTATCTTCCAATTGATCAAAAAGATAGTTCAAGTTCATAATCTTGTTTTGAAATGGTAAATTAAACTTTGGACACGTCTTTAATGATTTATTATAACATTCAATTGATTTTTGATTATCACCATTATAAGAATGCATATGACCTAAATTCAAATGCAACTCTGATAATAGGAACTTGTGATCAGTTGATACAAAAGCTCTTGTGTAATTTTTAATTGCCGTATTATAAGCCGTTTCTGCCAAATCTGTTCTACGCATTTCTGTATATACCACACCCAACTGATTTTGAATATCCGGATCTAAACCATCTATCTTTTCAGCCTTTAATAAATAATGCAACGCTTCTGGCCATTGTTTTAATGAACGGAAAATACCAGATATACCATTGTAATCATTTATACGCAATCTTCTATACTCCTCTTTTAATTCATTAGTGTCTTGTTTTATATTATCCATTAAATGGATAGATAACTTGTAATGAATCAAACTTGCATCTAAACGATTCAATCTTTGATGTATATATCCTAAATTATAATGAATCGTCGGATTACCTGGTACATATACCAATGCCTCGTTCATATAATTTAAACAAAGATTCAAATCACCTGCAAATAAACTCATATACGTATATATACTGGTAATTTGTTTTAAAGCCAAATCATTCTCAAAACGAACACGCAAAATCATGAAAAAACACCCCAATGCATCTCTAAACATTGTTTCCAATTCTTTGGAGAAAATTTCTACGTTTTCATTTCTATTAGCCTCATTTTGTCTACGTAAATTAATACCCCCTTGCATTTCTGTTTCAACATAACTTTTATATAATGTACCAAGTGTAAAATAACTATCACAAAAAATATTTTCAGGTACTTCTGGGTTACTATCAAGTAATAAATAATCTCGTAAATCCAACTTATTAACAAAATTTCTAATTATATCAATCGCCTCTAAACGATACTTTTGAACCTCGGATTGATTATTTGTTTCAATAGAATTTGAAATTTTCTCATTTGCAATTTCTAACACTTTTCTATAATTTTTTTTAACCCACTGTTCTGAAGTCATATCAATATCTAATTTTTTATTAACCCGTTTATTTGTCATAATAAACAGTTAAAAACTTTAACTTTAAATCATTTATATATACCTAAAACTTAATTTATATAATATTAATAAATGAACGATAATGAATATAATTTTAATGAATATGATATAAATACACCAGAATTTACACTTGATAAAAGTTTTATACCTGGGCGTTTAGTAGATATTATAGATGGTGACAGCCTTGTAATCATTTTACCAGTTTTTAATTCATACTACAAATATCACGTACGTATAAACGGAATAGATACTTGTGAAATGAAAAGTAAAAATCAAGACAATAAAATACTTGCCCTAAAAGCACGATTAGAACTATTATGTCTAATAACACAAGACACAAAACAAGACACAAAACAAGACACAAAACAAGAATATGATATAAATATAACTAGAACAGATATCAAAAGAATATTAAACGAATCTGTTTTTCTGGTATATTTAGAATGCAAAGACTTTGACAAATATGGAAGATTACTCGCTGATGTATATACTGACAAAACAAAAACGATTATGTTGGCTCAACATTTACTCGACAAACATTTAGCTTACCCTTACACTGGCGCCACTAAACTTAAAGAAACTGAACAAGTTGAGATAATGTCGTAAGAATTTTGTAAGAATGTAGATACGTTAAAAAATAATAAAAAATATTTTTTGTATATATTATAATTATTATAATTATTATAACTATTATAACTATTATGTTCAGAGAAAGATTATACAATAGTACAAAGGAAAGTCATAAAGAAGTAGATAGACATAAATTTGTAAATTTAATTAGAAACAAAAAAGATGCTGGTGAGATGTATATCAATATGAATAAAATATGTATCAAATACATTCAAAATGAAATACAAAAACATTTAGAAAATGATAAATCAGAATGGGAACCTTTTAGATCGTTATTTGGTAAATTATATAAAGATATAACAGTTAATTGTGATGTCCTTGATGTATCATCAAATATGAATAAATTATTAAATCGTTGTAAGGAACATCCTTTAGAACATGGGTATATGTTTATTTTAGGATTATTATTTGGTGGAAAATTATTATCTACATATTTACCAGATCACATAGATTTTTTAACATATAATAATTCAAAGGAATTGATAAATGAATTCAAAGATTATTTAGATAAGCATGTTGTAAATGAAACTGAATTTATAAATATCGTAAATGACAGTTATAAATTAATTAGTGAAATATTTGATGATTTTTATATAAATATAGAAAGTTAAAATAACCAATTTGCAATTTTAGTTTTATTAGTTAAATTTTACATACATTTTCGTTTTCGATCGCATTGATGAATTCCAATAATTTTGGATTCACTGTTATTTTTTTTGGATTAAATGATTTAAGATATAATCCAGATAATGATCTTACTCTGCTTAAAGCAACGTATACCATATGATTACAAAAACAATCAGCTAGATCCAAAACAGCATTATCCAATGATAAACTCTGTGATTTATGAATTGTAATACTATAAGATAACATAAGTGGGATTTGTCGAAGAACAACTCTTGAATTGTCAAGTTCAATCTCCCACTCCACTTTATTCACAATTTGTATAACCCCATTATCAAATTTTACTCTAACCCCATCAGTAAACAAATCTTCAACTGTCCCTATAGAACCATTCACTAAACCATTTGTTACATCCAAATTTTTAATCAATAATACACGACAACCCTTTCTTAAAGCTACTGTTTCAATTCCTCGTTGTGAAAATTGACTTTGCAATTCTTTTTGTAATAATTCACACGTATCTTTGTCACCAGTTTTTACATAAACAGTTTCATAGTACGATTCTGGTGAATTTATAGATCCCAATCTTTCGGTATTAATTTCTTGAGCTTTCCTATTACTACTAACTAAATGAACAATATCACCCTTTTGTTCTCCTCGTTTTAATAAACGTTCACGTAAATGTGATACATCAACTTCAGTTTGTTCTGAACGTCTTATTCTCATCAAAATATCAATATACTTGTTATCTGAACGTTGACGGAAATTTTCTTTTAAAACAACTGTTGATTTAGTAAACATCTTTTTAAAAAGTTGACTTTCAATAATAAAACGATTATCATCATTCGGATTTGAAAAAATTGTCTCTAATTGTAGAAAATCACCTGTTAAAATTAACTGTATACCCCCAAAAGGTAGTTTTGATTTACGAAGTGTTTGAAAAATAACATTAATTTTTTCAAATATTGAAGCAGACATCATACTAATTTCATCAATTACAAGAATATCAGTTCTACGAATACGATCCTTTATACTAATTTTGTATCGAAGACGTTTTAATAACACTTCAATAGAGGCATCACCCGTACCAATACCCATAAAACTATTAATAGTAATTCCCCCAATATTATATGCGGAAATACCAGTTGTAGATGTTATATACATTGTTTTAGTTTCGTCATTTCGTTTTACATACTTGTAAAATTCTTTTACCAATCTAGTTTTCCCAGTACCTGCACTACCCAGAATTAACATAGATTCACCAGATCGAAATTTTGAAAACGCATTTCTTTGTGTATCTGACAACTCTAAATCATATTCTGTAGGAATATTCATCCCTGTTTCGCGATTATGATCAACTAATAAATCACGAATTTTATCCAACATACTGTCAGCAAAATCAGCATCATTTTCATTTTTTGTTCGATTATACAATGACATCTTATTACAATTTATGATTATTCTATTTATTATTCATTTTTTTATTCATCAACTAACATAAACACCATTAGATAAGAGTATCCATGCTCCTTGACCATTATTACTTTGTGCATCAAACACCAATTGTGCACTTTGCCCTTGACGTTTAAATGTAATCCTTGTAGCTTGACTTGATAAATTTAATGGATTAGGAGTAATCAATTTATTAGTTCCAAAAATTATAGTATGAGAACATCCAACGCCCATAGAACTACACACTAGAATTTTTAAAGTACCATCGGCTATATCATTACTACTACTAGGCATAATACCAGAAGAAGTAGTATAATTAACACCAGAAACAGAAAACAATGAAATAACAAAAGATGTACTCGGATTTCTAGTTGATAAAACGCCAGAAGAAAGTGTATATCTTTCAAAAGTGTAAGCCAAAGAAGATGATAAAGTAACATTTGAAAAGTTTGCAGAAACTGTATTACTCAAATTCGTAAATCTACCAGTCTGGGCCGTGTTTACACCAATAGGTGTTCCATTTATAGTACCTCCAGATATTTGAAAATTACTACCAACAATAGCATTTGACCCTGCTGTAATATTACCATCTAATATAAATCCAGATATTCTATTCGTAAAAACTTTATTTACTTCTATATCACTGAGATCACCTGTTACAATATTATTACTTATTGTCGCGTTTTTATAATATGTCCATCTTCCCGTATCGTTTTTAAAACCAAAAAACCCTGTTTTATAACCTAATGTACCAGATGTTAAATTAGCATTTCCCGATGTAGTCCAATAATTAACTTGAATACCTACATCTTTTCCCTGATAAGTTGTCAAATTACTTTTAACAATTCCATTATCAAGACCACTTAATGTTATACCACCAGAATAAACTACAACGAATGAAGTAGAATCAATAACTCGAGTAATTGTATAACTCCCATCAATCGAAGGTCTACTATTCGTATTTTTAACTGTAATTCCATCACCGAAACTCAAGTTGTGAGGTGTAGTTGTTGTTATTTGAACATTTCCTATGGTACTGTAATTATCAATTCTTGAAATATTTAAAAGTTGTGATGTACCAAGTGGTAAAATATAAGTATTAATATCAAAATCTTTGTCTACTGCTGCACTAATAGTACCTATAATATTCACATTACCAGAAATTGTAAAATTCGTCGTATTAATACTTATTCCATTAAAACCATTTAATATTAACTCTTGACCATTACTAACTATACTATTGTCAGTAGATCCAAATGACAAATATGTATGTTTAGGTATTAATACACTACCCGTTGACGCTTTAGGATACATTTCTATATCACCAAGCGTATTCGCAATTTGCATATTATTGCTTGTATTCCTAACAATATAATCAGTATTATCTGAACCAAAATACAATGGTGTATTTTCTAAAATACGCACTGAACCATTCCCTGACGTAGGTGTCACAAAGGATATATCTTCAGTTGAAGCAATTGTTAAATTACCATTTGTATTTGCACTAATCGAATTAGCAGTTGTCCCTAATGCAATACGACTATCGTATGGAACTAGTATATTCCCACTACTTAAATTTAAAGTACCACCTGTTGAAACTATACTTACTCTACCACCAGAAATCGTATTAACATTTGAAATTGTTCCATTTGCTAAATCTAAATTTGTTAAATACCCATTACCAAACTGTACATCACCATATGCACCTGTATATACTTCTTCTACATTAGTACCACTTGGAATAAAAACAAACCGACTTAAATTATTTTTATAACCGAAAAAACCTGTTCTACTACCACTTATACCCGAACTAACATTCCATTTAAATTCAATACCTCTATCCTTAAAATCATTAATTACAGGTCCCGTAACACCACCAATTGAAAAAATGGGGTCTTGAAGGTTAGTAACTGTACTATAAAAAGTACTTGTTGCTCCATTAATTTGTACATTTGAATTAAAAACAACAGTACCATTTCCATTATTTGAAGTTATAGTCATTGTTCCATTAGAATCAGACGCAATAGAATTCGTAGTTGATCCAAATGACAAAGGTATATTATATGGTATTTGAACCTTACCACTGCTTTCCAACATTATATTACTACTTGTTATATTAACACTATTTGTACCTATAACATTCACCACTCCAGAACATCCTATAATAGTCCTCAAATTAGCTATAGTACCACAATTCATATCCAAAACACCAGGGTTTGAAAATGCAATTGTATTTTTTAAATATATACTATCAAATTCAGCATTTCCAATAGTTCCTGCAATCGTCTCACCTGTATTCACTGCATCCGAATAATACGTAAAACGTGACGTTGAATTTTTCCAACCAAACCATCCAGATTTTAATGAACCTGTTGTCACTAAACGATAATTATATTCTATACCTCTGTCTTTATTATCATTTTGGGGAGGATTGTAGTTTGCAAGTGAAAGTATAGGATCCTGTACCATAATATTTTCAGTATTAACACTTAAAACACTACCCGATGACCCCGTTATAGTTATCGTCGAAGTTGAAATGTTTGATACGTTATTTATAACATTTAATACACCCGATGTACCATTATTAATAAAAGTTGTAGCTGAACTAACTATAATTGAACCTGATGTTATACTATTCGATATATAAAAATTTGAACTTGTATCACTAACAATAAAACGTTTAAGATCTCCTGAAAAATTAAGAAAGGTCCCAGTTGTTATATTTACACTTGTAGTTGCACCTAAATTAATTATATTTGCATTTCTTATATCTACTCCAGTTGTAACACCACCATTAATTACTAAATTTGACGAATCATATCTTATACTATTCGATGTCCCTGATATATCAAAAACCAATCTAGTAGTTGGCAATAATCGTACATTACCACTTGTTGAAAATAAATTTATATCTCCAGTATAAGTACTCAAAACAACATTTCCTATAGAACTTGACACATTTACATTACTTGAAGCAATTTGATTAAGAGTTCCGGTTGAACTATTTGTTAACAAATTTATACCAGCTGTACTACCCCATAATAATTCAGAAGAATTCCCAAACTGAATATTACTTGAAGTTGTACTAACACCATTTCTTGGATATAATATAAAATTACCACTTGTTACTGTCAAATAAACATTTTTGTTTCCAGTTACTACCAAATCACCAGTTGTATTAGATGATATCCGTTGGGAACCCACTGACGTACCATCAAATGAAAAGTAAGTTCCAATCGGTACACTAATGGAACCACTACTCTGTGTTAAAAACCTTATATTTTTAGAACCAGACAAACGTACATTCCCAGATGTTTCTTCCACAATAGAACTACCAGATGTACCTAATGTTATAGGTATATTATTTGGTATATTTATTTCACCATCAGAAACTAAAGAAATTTTTGATCCACCTGTTATATTCAAGTAATTAGACGCATTTACATTTATAATACCTGAACACCCAGAAATATTTCTTACATTAATTATGCTTCCACAATTTGTATTTAATGTGCCTCCAGAATTGATACTAATATTTTTAGTAGAAATATCACCAATCTCAAATGTACCAGCTTCTCCATATATCTTTTCATTTACATTTGTAGCATCTGAAATAAGAGTAAACTTATTACTATCTACTTTGTAACCAAACCAACCAAGTTTCATCGAACCACTAGAAACATCATAATAACGAAATTCAACACCTCTATCTTTATTATCATTCGAAGATAAAGAATAATCAGCTATTGTTAAAATCGGATCATAAAAACGTGTATTTGTAGAATCTATTTGAGTAAGTGGCCCAGTTGCTGTTAATTTATTTGTTGTAACTATATTCATTGCCGATGAATCGTAATTTATATAGTTGCCATTTGATGTATAACTCCCAGTTGTATTATATGCCCCTGAAAATTGAATACGTGTTGTTTCTGGTATAAGAATAGATTTAGAAGTAGGAACAGAAAATACAGTATCACCATTACTTGCAATCAATAAACTTCCAGTATTTCCAGATATCGCATTTGATGTTGTCCCAAAAATTAATTCTGTATCAGTTGGTATTTTTACAAATGATTCAGTGTTTAGTATAATATTATTATTTGGTATTTTAGAATAAATACCAGTAGTAATCGTATTCGCTGTTGTTATATTTGGTACTAAACCAAATTTTTGCCTATTATACAATGATCCTACAGTATAGGTCCCACCTAAACTACCAGCACTCGATAACGTTATAACATCACCAGATTTTAGATTATGATACCCATACGTTGATACAATTGTATTACCAGAAGTTGTTGTCAAAATGTTGGAAACATTAATGTTTTTTGCAGTATTTGTAACTAATTCAATATCACCATTTGTTGTTGTAAATGTTTGTTTATCATATGTACTTAAACTACTTGAACCCTCACTTGAATAAAAAGTTATATTATCTTTTGTTAATAATGAAGATCCACCACTCGTAAACTCTGCATGAAAACTACCAGTTGATGTACTTATATAAGTTGGACCCCAAATATAAACAGTACCATTTCCTTGAGGATGTAAATTAATACTTCCATCTAAATTTGTTGCCTTAATGAAATTACTACATATTTCTAAATTTCCTAGATACGAACATTTATTTACCCGTAATGTAGACTCATATATATCAAATACTGATGTCATCGGATCCCATTGAACATATCCAAGTGCATTACTTATAAATTTAACATCTTGATTTACGAAAAGATCCTTAAAATAACCCACACTAGGACCTTCTGCACCAATAACAGTATTGATAATCTCAGAATCTTTTATAGTAACATTTTGGAAAACACCATCTTCAAAAACACCAGCAATGTTAATAGATTCTAATTGTAAATTTGTAGCCGTCAAGGTTTCGAATGAACCAAAATTAGAGGATACTGTCATACCCTTTAATGGTTTTGTCGATCCCTTCATCGAAAATTGATTACTCATTTTATTTACTCTATTATCAGTAAATAAAAATAAATTACATTTTTACCGTT
>Ga0209353_10002093_pt1 | contig 11036 bp, 3 predicted proteins | sample LauGreSpBDMM15SD_2_FD_187561 | JGI IMG/M metagenome (GOLD analysis project Ga0209353, IMG submission 187561) | Freshwater lake microbial communities from Lake Michigan, USA - Sp13.BD.MM15.SD (SPAdes) (version 2) | ecosystem: Environmental > Aquatic > Freshwater > Lake | place: Lake Michigan, USA...
ACAAGGTCAGGAACAGCAGTACATCAACCAAGCAATCCAGAACTTTGCCAACGCACAGGGTGCGCCAATGCAAGCCTTTAATCAGTACAACGCTTTGTTGCGTGGTTATGCACTGCCCGGAACAACTCAAACCCAATACCAAGCAACGCCTCCGCTTGTTAATCAGGTTGCAGGTTTGGGCACTGCCGGTATTGGTGCTCTGGCGTTAAACAATGCGATGGGTAAGACATAAGGAATAAGTATGAGTCTCAATAGCCTACAAGATGATATGTCACGCCGTGCCGCTTCTATGGCGGCAATGGCTAAACGCGCCACTAACCCACAACAGATTGAAGCCATACAGAAAAGTCTTATCACGGGTGTTCAAAGCGGCGCAATTCAACCGTATGTGGGTATCCCACTTATTCAAGAACTTACCAAGAAGTTGACAGAAGCTAAAGCTCAAATGGCGCAAGCTGTTACTGGTGCTGGTATGCCACCACCTCCACAAGGTGGCGCTCCGATTGCTCAACAAGTGATGCAACAAGCCGCTCAAGCAGATCAGTCTCGAGGTGTTGAGGCTCTGCAATCTAATTTGCCCGAGTCCTATGCCGGTGGTGGCATCATCGCGTTTGAAGAAGGTGGCCCTGTTGAGCGTTATCAAAGCGCAGGGTATACAGGCGAAAGCGAAAGAAAACGCGTTGAAGAAGCAATTGCCAAATTACGCACCTATGGTTTGCGCCAACGCCAACAAGACCCCCAAGGGTATGCCGCCGCAGAGGCTGCCGCTAAAGAAGCACAGGATGCTTTATCCAACGCTGAACGTTCAATAACTGGTGGCCCTGTTGGAGCAATGGGTAAATCTATGGGGATTGCCACGCCTCCTGTTGTAGCACCTACAGCTCCCCCTGCGGCCTCTAGTCCTATTATCCCCTATGGCCAAAGTAGAGCCAATATTCTTGGTGGAGAAACTCCCCCTGCCGCTCCTGTGGCTCCCGTTGCCCCCGCAATCCCCGGTGCTGGTAATTTCAAGATGCCTGCGTTGCCTACAATGAAAGAGACTGCCGCTCCCGTATTAACCGACCTTGATGCAATTACCAAAAAGTTACCGGCGGAAACAAAAACGGCAGTGGAAGCTAAAGTTACAGAAGTGCAAAATAAATTGGAAAATATGGACAAACCCGGTTTTGAAGCTCGTGAAGGCCGACTTGGACAACGTGAAGCCGCCCAAGAAAAAGACTCGGCTGTTGGTCGTGCCTTAAATCTTATTAGCACTGGGTTTGGTATTGCCGGTAGTAAAGAACGTAGTCTTGCAGGTGCTTTGGGCAAAGAAGGCCGTGAAGGTATTGCTGACTTGATCAGGGGTGAAGCCGCAAATCGTGCCGCTAAAGATAAGTTAGAAGATTACCGTGACAACCTTGAGCAACAAAAGGTTGCCGCCAAGAAAGGCAACTACCAAGCCGCCCAAGCGGCTGGAGAACGCGCCGCTGATAACTTGTATAAGTACACTAGCTTAAATTTGAACGCCGCTTCTGCTGGTAACAATCAAGCTATACAGCGCCAACAAATTGAACAACAAGGCAATTTCCAACAAGCTAGTTTGGCGCAGTCAGGTATATTAGGCTTGAGTGAGTTAGGGCTTAGAAAAGATCAACTTAATCAAAGTGCAGCAAGCGCTAACGCGCAGTTGCAGCTTGGTCGTGAAAGACTTACGATTCTTAAAGACCAAATTGCGGCGGGTAACGAACGGGCCAGAGCAACCTTGGTACAAGCAGAAAACAAAGCCGCCTCCACATGGCAAACCAGCCCGCAATACCAACAAGCGCAAGCGCAATCCAAGAAAATGCCTCCGATTGAAGCTCAACGGTTTATGCAGAACTCATGGCTGCAATATAAGGAAAATATGTTGCCATCGTTGATGGGTGGCGGTGGTGCTAATATTCCTTCGTTTGCGGATGCAATGAAAGCTATGGAGTAAACCGGAATGATCATTACCCTGCCTAAGATTGGCCCCGTACGATTTGATGACAATATTTCTACCGAGGAATTAAACAAGCAGGTTGGTCTTCTTGCGCAAAAGTATGATTTCAAAATCCCCAAGCGAGATGTAGGGATTGGCACCCTCTTGAAAGAGGGTTTCATGCGTGGCATGGGGGAAACAGGTATCGCCTTGGGGGACACGCTCCCCGCTATGGGTGCATCTGCGCTTGGCTTTGATGAATACGCACAACGTCAGATGGCTGAAGCCGATGCCTCACGCCAAGCGTTACAAGCCAAGTACCCTACGCAGTTCAAGTCATACACTGAAGTTGAAAGCCCGTATGAGGGCGCACAGTTTATTGCTGAAACTTTAGGCGAACTTGGCCCTACTGCACTGACTGCAATGATTCCCGGTATAGGCGCTGGGGCAGTGGGTAGTAGGATTGCCGCTCGTGGTGCTATGGGTGCCGCTTTAGAAGCTGGCCCACTATCTATGGCTGGCCGCGCCGCCGCTGAGACTGCCGCTAAAAAAGCTGGTGAAGTAGCAGGTAAACGCGCAATGTATGGTGGTGTGTACCTCGGCTCATTTGCACAAAACGCACCTGAAGTATTTGAGAGCATTGAACAAGAAACTGGCAAGATGGAGCCGGGAATTGCCGCGCTTGCTGGTGGTCTATCTTCTGTATTGGAATCTATTGTCCCCGGCAAACTGCTAGGTGATTTGGGTAGTTACGGCAAGATGAAGGTCATCGAGAAGATGGTCAAAGATTCTGGTGCCGCACCAAAAGTGTGGAAGTACATTGGCAAAGAAGCCGCTAAGACCGCAGGGCTTGAAGGTTTGACCGAGGCTGCACAGGAGTCTATCAATGCCGCAGCAGAACAAGTTGCAGGTAGCACTAAAGACATGTTTGGCCCGGAGAACATCCAACGTTTCAAAGAGTCGTTCGTCAAAGGTGCAATCGGTGGTGGTGCATTTGGTACTGTCGGTGGCGCAAGCCAAGGCTTAACTGCTAAAAAAGAATTTCGCAATACCAAAGAAGCCGAAGAAGCACTCAAAGCGCAAATGGATGCCGAGGCTAAAGCTGGCACTCTTACACCAGAAAAACAAGCTGAGTACGATATTGCCATCGAGGCCGCACGTAAGCAACGCGAAGCGGAGTTAACCTCTACTTTTGAGGGTCTGCCTGACTACAACCAACGCGAAGAAAACTTCAAGGCACTTCAAGCCCGCATGGAGCAAAGACGGCCCGCTGGTGGCTATGCACCCGATGCTGAGACTCAAGCTGAAATTGATAAGATGACAGCAGAAGAAAGTATAGCGTGGGCGAAAAGAGTTGCGGAAGACGCCAAAAAATATGAAGAGCGATATGGTGAACGTGGTGCCCCATTTAACATCGTGCCACCTACCCCCGGTACTGGTGGTTTATACAGCCCTGCAACTGAACAACGCCGTGCTGATCAACAGCAAGCCACACGTGACTTTGCGTTTGGCCCTGTAGCTACAAACACCCCCGGTGATCCCGTTACAGTTGACACCCTGAAAAATCTTAAAGTGTCTGACCGTTCTAAGGTTGGCTTGCAGTTATTGGGTACCGATCTTGATACGGTCGATGGTCGCCGCAAGTTTATTCAAACGCTTGAGAACCCTGAGTTTATGGGCACTATCGACCCTGCCGCATACGATGATATTGTCAGCACCTTTGATCCCGAAGAAGTCAAAGCCGCTCGTGCTGAAATGCAGTCCGTAGATATCTCTCCCACCAAGCAGAAACAGCAAGAACAAACCCGCCAATTTGCATTTGGAGCACCTGATGTTACAAGACCTGACACCACCCCAAGTGGAGGAAGCCCTAGCGTGGTTAGCGAACCCGCTAGTATTGAAACTGCCGCAACCGATGAAACAACTGTCGGAGGTGGAGGTGTTTCTACTCAGCAGGATGCTAGAAGTGCTACTGGAAGAGAAGGACAGCAGTCCACTACATTAACTGAAGAAACCGCAACCGATGGCACTACGACCACTCAAACCCAGCAAGCAGAAGCGCAAAGACAAGCGGCAACAACTACCCCACGAGGCATCTTAGATCGCCCTGACTTATCTTCAGAACTGCCAATCATCCAACAAAAACTTGGTGTGGCAATGTCTAAGTTAGATCAAGTCGCCAAAGATGCCCGCGCTTATTTTGGCAAGGTAGTCCCTGAACTTGCGCTTGACGCAATTGCAAATGATTTGGTGCTTGCGCCAACTGCCTATCGCAACTCAAAGATGAAAGCCTTTGAGAAAAGCCCACTAGGCCCAGAACCAGCATTTGGTACTGAAGCAGAAGCCACATTCTTTAAAGGCCAAGGTGGTATTCACACCAAGAATGCCGAAGCATGGGCACGTGCTAACTTGTCTCCTGAAGCTGTAGCTTTTATGGATCAAAAGATTGCTCAGTACACGAAAGAAGAAAAGGGAGAAAAGGGGTCTATCAAGACACGTGCAAAACAGCAGAAGCAACAAGACATTCGCAAAGCCACTAAAGAGCAAATCAAAAAAGAAAATCAAGCTCCCAAACGTGCGTCGATGCAAAAGATCATTGATGATGTGTACTTTGGTGACTTAGATGATAACGCTGACACCGACATCAGCGGCTTGCTTGCTGATGCAGACCTTGCCGCATTACATACACAGGCTCACCCGGTGGTGCTCCAACAGCTTGCCAACAATAACTTGGTAGGCGCTTTACAAGGGCTGGCGGACAGCGGTTCATCTAAGACAGCAGAACTTTTTGCAGAGTCTTTGGCCAAACAAGTTGGTAATGTGAACCTAGTATATGGCGCTGAGAAGTCCATGTACGATCCAAAGACCAACACAGTCTATCTGCGTGACGGTGCTACTGAGTACGAGATTTTGCATGAGTCTTCACACGCAACCATGTCCCACACTTTGGACAATCCATCGCATCCTGTCACCCGTCAGGTCACAACCCTCTTCAATCAAATGAAGAAAGGCACTGAAGGAACTTATGGTGCGCAAGATATACAAGAGTTCGCTGCGGAAGCGTGGAGCAATGATGCGTTCCGCAACCGCCTAAAAGAGTTCAAGCCCACTGGTGAGAAGCTCACTGGTTGGGAACGTTTGGTTAATGCCATGCTCCAGTTGCTTCGCTTGCCCCCTAAGACTGAGACTGCGTTAGATGCGGTTGACCGCATGTTGAATGACATCATCAGCCCTCCCCCTGCCGAGCGCATGGGTGAAACTATGTACGCGCAGTCTCTAAGCAAACCAAACATAGCGCAAGAAATACTTGCAAAGATGGGTGCCACCATCCGCAAACAACCCGTTATGAACAGTCAAAATGCTGTTGGGTTTTGGAAAGCCGCAGAAAAAGTTGGAGCAGTTCGTCGGTATTTGATGTACAGATCGTTAAACCTATCTGCTTTAGGTGAGGCTGGTAGCAGGTATTTGGGTGAGTCAGCCAAACGTTTTGCCGCTACCGTTGAAGAGATGGCCGGTTATCAAGAGAAACTTCTTGAAGCCATGTATCCATTACATAACCGCTTGGCCGAATTCCGGCAAACCCCTGAGTATCAGGCATGGTCTACTTTGGTTAATGATTCCACACGTGTGGATGTAAACCCTGAAGCAGACTTTAGCAAATACAAAGGCAGTCCTGAGAAAGAAGCTGAGTGGAAACAACTTCATGCAAGGTTTATTAAACTTACATCAACTGGCCAGAAGTTGTACCACGATCTATTTGCCACCTACAAAGCTCTTGATGGGGAGTTCTTAAAATCGTTGGAGCGCAACATCGAGGCTACGGTGGGTAACAAGTCGCAAGCCGCATCTGCCTATCAAAAGATTCTGTTTGAGTTAAGCACCGTGCGTGTTGACCACTATGCACCGCTGTTCCGCGAAGGCCCGTTCTGGTTGCAGTACGACATGAATGGTGACACTAAAAAAGAATCTTTTGAATCCGAGGCTGAACGTGACTTTGCGCGTAGACAGCTTGAGGCCAAAGGTGCTACAAAAATTGACGTTTATTCTCGCGCAGATCAACTGACTTCAGACAATGTACCGTCTGGTACTATGTTGGCCGATATCATGAAGATCATGAAGGACAATCAAGCCGGGGATAAAGCGATTGATGACTTGATACAACTTGTTGTCAAGGCTATGCCTGAAGCCAGCATTCTGAAGAGCCGTCAAAAGCGTACTGGTATTGGTGGCTACATTGATAACGCCGCATTTGTGTTCGACCGTGTGAGCAGTAACACCGCACGTCAGTTGGCTCGTATGCAGTACGGCCCTGAATTGCAACGTCTTGTGAAAGACATGAAAGAAACCGTTGACTCCGCACGGGGCGATGTTAATACCTACGGTGGTGAACTTCTTAAAGAGTTTGATGGTCGCCGCGATTTTGCAATGAACCCTACGCTAACTGCTTTCTCGCAGTATGCAAGCTCCGGTGCGTTCTACTACAACCTTGCAGGTAACATCTCTTCCGCAGTGATCAACACACTGCAAACTCCGTTGATTGTCTACCCGCAACTCGGTGGTGAGTATGGGTTTAAAAACGCGGGTGCGGCACTGAATAACGCCCGCAAACTCTATATGAGTAGTGGGTTCACACGCAAAATTACTGAGTTGACCGGAGAAGTCTCTGAAGCCCAAAACGAATTTAAGATATTAGATCGCATGGGTTTAAAGGCCATGACTTCTATCGAGAACTTGGTCAACAATGGCAAGGCTCCTCAGTACGCAGGTTTAATTGGGGCTATGAAAGACCGTGGTCTGCTGGCCACGTCTACCGCACGAAGTGCGTTAAGTTCTGAGAACAATGATTCATCAGGCTACGGCAGCACAAACAAACTAGCACGTGTCACTACGTTGGTAGGCTCTTTCATGTTTCACCATGCCGAGCGCATGAACCGTGAGATTACAGCCGTTGCCGCTTATGACTTAGAAATGGCCAAGCTCAAAAATTCTAAAATGAGCGATGCTGAAAAGCAAACCAAAGCGATTGATAAAGCTCTTGCAATGGTGGAGTATTCGCACGGTGCAGGCAGTACGCTGTCTGGCCCCAGCCTTGGTCAGAGTGATGTAGGAAAAGTTTTGATGGTGTTTAAACGTTTTGCATTCAGCATGTACTACATGTTGTTTGACACCATGAAACGTTCGCTCCCCACCAGAGGCGCAACGGGTGAACAACTTGAAGCAATCAAAGCGGCTCGTAGACAACTTGCGGGTGTGTACGGTATGTCTGCACTCTTTGCGGGTGCAAAGGGTTTGCCCTTGTACTGGGTTGCTGAGTTGGCATACAACATGTTCCAAGACGACGATGACGATGACTTTGATACCGTTATGCGTGAGTACCTTGGGGACTTCTTCTTTAAAGGGCCAGTCAACTACTTTACCAATCTAAGCGTTGCAGATCGTGTGGGTTGGACTGACTTGCTGTGGCGTGAGCAAAAAGGTAGTAAGGCTGACGCAAGTGTATTAGCTCAATTCATGGAGAGTTTGCTTGGTGCGCCCTACTCTATTGTGGATAGTGCCATACGTGGTGTAAATCTGATTGCTGAAGGTCAGATGGAGCGTGGTATTGAGGCCGTATTGCCAGTCAGTATGCGCAACATCTTGAAGGGTGGTCGTTACGCAATCGAAGGCGCCAACACTCTACGTGGTGATGCGGTTGGAGATGTGAACGGATACAACGCCGCTATGCAAGTGCTTGGTTTTGCACCTGCTGACTTGATGAAGAAGTACGAGGAAAATGCGTACATGACCGAGAAGGGTAAGGCCATCAATTCCATCAAGAAGAACGCACTGAAGAAATACTATGCGGCAATGCGTGAAGGTGATGTTGACGGCATGATGGATGCACGTGAAGATTTGTTTGAGCTTGGTGCTAAATATCCTTTCATGAATATCAGTGAAAAGACAATCAATCAGTCAGTTAAAGCACGTGATCGCATTTCTGCCGAAATGTACCAAGGTGTATCACTTGATCGCAAACTGGCTCCGTATCTAAAGCAAGCCGCCGCAGAAGCATACGGTGAATAAAAAAGACCCCGACCGAAGTCGGGGTTCAAGGAGATAGCAACCAAGGAGAGAGTGACAAGTTGCTAGGGCGAACTCTAGCACATTGTTAAGTGATTCGCCAGAATCTCACTCCTTGGGTGCCTCTTTCCAAAACAAAACGGAATTTAACTTTCATGCCGCGCTCTTTGGCAGAGGCGGCAACTTGGGTGGCAACATCTTGCCGGTCTAAGCACGGGATGTAGAAGGAGCTACCAACTACAAACTTATGCCATTCTATAGCAACTGGTACAGTATCAGCCGTTATCGTCATGGGTAATAGTTTCTACTTCCGGATCAAGGTCAGTAGCAACAGCGCAGTCAATCATCAGTGCAAACACTGAAGGTGTGGTCATATCAGAACCTTTGGACATGCTTTTCTTAATAATACCTTTGATGATCTTGGCCTTCTGTAGATCAGCGCACACCATCTTATAGGATATTTGATTCTCACTACACCACTCACGCAGTGCCTTGGTGGAGATAAACAGCAGTTTAGTATCCGGCTCGTAGCGGGTCATCAACTCCCCACGGGGTTCCCGTATTGGTGATTCAAATAACCCTGACCGCTTATCAACCGTGCTTTTCACAATCAACATGTTGTTGTTCTTCTCGTTCAAGAACATACCAATACGGCTCAGTGGTGTCATGCTGTCAGCGCGGACTTCAATGCGCATACTGCTTAGAGTTTCCACTGCCCATTTGTAGACTGCGGATACATCAATATCATGCAGACCTAACTTCTTAGCAATGATGCCGGATGTCAGAGCACATGCCGCTGTCGCAGACCAAAAGCGTTCACGTTGTGTAAACCCTGCGGCCTTATCAAACTTGCGCTGAATCGCATTCAATAGACGCTGAACTTCCGGTAGGTTAGCAATCACGTAACGGATGAAGATTTCTCCGGCTACACCGTAGTTCTCGTACATGGGGTTGAACATCGCATCAGACTCAGCCTTACTCAAGCTATCGTTCTTGGCAACTGCAAACTCCAGTACCCGCATCAGTTCGCCCTCCGGAAAGTCTTTGAGGTTATACAACTGATCGTACAAACTCTTGTTGCCTGATGTAATCGCAATCAGATTCCAGCGCAGTGAATTACTACGTTCAGCATTAGACTGTGACTGCATGCGATTACGGCCTCGACCGTGCGTAATAGCGTACGCCATCGCACTGACTTCCTCGTCACCCATGTTGGTTAACTCATCAATGGTAGGGGGTAGGTTGCCGAGCACTGCGATACGGTGCATACGTGCCAAGTACTTGTCCTCTTGGTTCATCAACGGTTCAATAGGTCTGCCCCAAATACTGTTGACCATGTACTGGACGGTTGTCTTACCTACACCGGAGCCGTTGTTTGTCAGGTGAATGATGGAGCCGTTGAGCTTTGTGAACTTGTATAAGGCCGAGCCAAACCCTGCAAAAAGTGTGAACGCACGTACTTCATTTCCGGGAGCCGCATAGATGTTGGCAACTTTCTTCCACTCAGCAACTGTGCCTTTCTTGGTGTAGTAGCTTGCAATCTCCGCAGTGGCATTAGATGACGGGCTGTAGTTCACACCCGATGCTGTGACTTCACGATTACCAATGATGAACTTGGTATCGTCTTCATGCCAACCAAATTGTTGACGTGCCTTTTCTGCTTCTGTCAGGTGCTGAAGTTCTTGCACCCACTTGGTGATGTAACCCATAAGTAAATCCAATCTCTTGTTGTATGCAGTGACGCCTTGGTATGCCAAGACTTCCCGCAACTTGTCCTTAGATAAAACACTTGATAGTGGCGCGGAGAATTCACGGATTCCATCTTTGGGCATGTGTAAACGCATCCACAAAGATTCTCCTGTGTCAGGATCAGTCAACCGCTTCACGACATAGAAGTCGTACTCGTAGATCAACTCGTCCTTTTCATCCTCACCCTTTTCATCCTTGCCCCAACCCCGCTTGTACACACCGCCGTTCTTGCCACGAAAGTATGGGTATGGGTAGTCAGGTATTTCAACCGTGACTTCCTCTTCCAGTATGGCGTTGCGCATGACAACGATGTTGTCTTCTGCCTTGGCTTCGGCAATCCGCGAACCAATCTGAATCGGTGAAGTAATCTTGCCCTTGTGTGGGCAGTCGTTGCAGGGTGCAGAGTTAATGCTTGAGAACGTAGCGCACTTGTATGGCTTCTCCAATAGTGCGTGTGCCTTATTGAACGTCTCTTGCGGGTCGTACTCAGGGTGCTGATTGCTGATCTTGTGAATCGCTTTCTCACCGTCTTCGCAGTTAATGGCGATAGACAAACCCGCTCTCCATAGCGGCTCTTCAACGGTCTCTTGTTCTTTATAGATACGCAGTAGTTGTGCGCATCCCTCACCCTCGACACTCTTGCGCATGATAGTCCCAAAACGGGACACACTGTTACCCATCAATGCGCGGGTCGTTGCATCTATTGGGCGGCGTGGTGGTGCGTCAGAACCAAACAAACCTTTCGGCTCGTCATCCTCTTCTTCTACACCTATCAACGTCTTGAACCGTGTGAACTCTACCGGCTGCGACTCGACCATTACAGATACAGGCTTTGGCGGGTTGTCCTTGAAGTTCAACGTCTCGGGTATACGCAGTATTCGTGCGGCATCTGCCGTGACCGCAGGGTCAGCAAGCAGATTGTATGAGGCACAGAATTTCTTCAGTGCTTCGGCTGTTGGTTTCCAATCGTTGTAACCGATGGTCTCCTTCAGCGTCCAGTAAACGTGTACGCCACGTCCTGAGTTAATAATAGTGGGGCGAGGTAACCCTGTTGCTTTAACAAATATTCTGAGCGCATCCAATGCGGATGCTTGCGAATCGTATGGTTTGTTTTCACCGCAATCTAGGTCAAGCCAAAAAGCCTTAAACCATTTTGCGTTTTTTGCTGTGCGACCTTCATCTTCCAAAAGATATTTAGCGCATCCAAAGTATGCGTCAAACCCCTGCGAGATAAGTCCATCTACGACTCCATCAATCTCATCAATCGTTTCTACAAAAGTCTGCCTCG
>Ga0209353_10002094_pt1 | contig 11036 bp, 1 predicted proteins | sample LauGreSpBDMM15SD_2_FD_187561 | JGI IMG/M metagenome (GOLD analysis project Ga0209353, IMG submission 187561) | Freshwater lake microbial communities from Lake Michigan, USA - Sp13.BD.MM15.SD (SPAdes) (version 2) | ecosystem: Environmental > Aquatic > Freshwater > Lake | place: Lake Michigan, USA...
AGATAAAGCTTCACGAGCACTAATATCTTCTACTAAAGTATTGCCTTTAAGAGTTAGCGCCTGTCCTTCAACCATATATCTAGTGCCGATCATAACGTTTTTAATAGCTGCTGGCATTAGCGCTTCCATTGCACGTTCTGTATGTCCATCGTTAAAGCGTTTTAGGGCTTCAGGATAGCTAACCAATAGTGCACCCATAGATGGGCCCAAAGTATTAATAAACATGTTTTGAACATAATCTACTTCACTCTGGCTCTTACGCACATCTGGGAACCACATATCTGGCAAGTTAATCTTCATACGGTCGGCAAAATTTGAACCGGTTACTTGCGATAGTAAGCCTCTGGATATTGTGTCTCCTACAAAGCTACCAAATGTTCTGTTAGCCCAGTTCTTAAACCAGTTTTCTGTATCAAATGGCTCGTCGTCTTCACCAAATGCAGCATGAAAAGCTGATGCCACACCTGAAAAAATAAACCATATAGGTAGGCCAGTTGCACCGGCAGTTAAGAAAGACATACCTAGCATACCAACAAAAGCGTCTCGTGCTTCTTTTCTAACTTCAGCCATTTCAGCCCGTTTATCGGCTAAAGCTTTTTCACGTACGTCATCTGGAGCTTTATTTGCTCTATATTCTTTTTCAATTTTAGCAAGCTCTGCTTTTTCACCATCAGCCCAACCTTTTTGAAACGTACGGAACAAAAGGACAGACATGTGTTGTGGATACATTTTAAACTGTAGTAATACGCTAGCAATGTTGCCACGGAAGTAACGTGGTTTATTTGTAGTGTTGTAGTTAAACATGGTCTCTTGAGTAAGATCCCGTGCTTGATCCAAGGCTAAATTATAAGCTGCCTCTGGAGTCATTTTTTTGTTGGTTATGTTTTTTTCGTAAGCTAACTCAAAAGAAGTCATAAACGCAATTTCACGATTAAACTTCTCGGCGGCATGGAATGGCAAGCTAGCGTAATACATAAACTTTTGCCATCTACCAGTATATTGTTCTGAAGGCATTTCTCCTATACTTACAGCCTCATGCGCTAATGTAGTATTAATAACTTGTCTAATTACACCTTCTGAATATACATTAGCTAAAGTTATGCCTTTTGGTAATTTAATTTTGCCCGCACCATCTTTAGTGTTTATTTCATTTAAAGTTTCTAACTTAGCTCTTGCCAAAGACAAAAACTCGTAACGGTCGGTTTCTTCGTTTATAAAAGCAATTTTTTTACCTTGGGCATCAACTGCTTGTAGAGTACCACCCAACATGCGCACATATTTTGCTACTACTGTACCAACACGTATAGAACCACCATATTTTGCCCCAGCTACCGGTATATATAAACCTGGAATAGCCATCATATTAACTACTGCTGAAGCGGGAGCGGTTAAAAATTGTAAGAATCCAAAGTGTGTTAAGAACGTTGTTAACTTGAAATGTTTAGGGGGCTCAAGCACACCGCTCTTAAATTGTTTAGCAAGCTCATTAGCCACGTCGCCGTAAACTGCCTTTTCTTCAGTTGTCGGCATATCCATTGAACGTCTTTTAGCACCTTCAACAATACTAAATAACGCTGGCATATGTTCAAAGCGAGCACGTTGATACGCAATCCGTTCAAAAGACAAACTAAATACACGAAGCATATCTTGACTAGGACCAGCTACGTTTTGACGATGCAAGAACATTTTTTTAATACTTTCAGAAGGCAGCATTTCTAAATAGTATTGCCCAAATGCGTCTTTAATTGATTCTTGAAGCGCAGAAACCCTGTCTTGAATAATTGCCGGATCAGTGCTCTTTAATATGTCTTCAGTGCTTTGATCGACTAACTCTTTAATTTTGTTAAGCTGAGTTACTTCGTTTAATTTTTCATTAAGCACTTCATTAAACCCTTGACCGGGCCATAGTTCAGAAGCAGCTCTTACTTCAGCTTCGTCTTGCCCTATGCGTTCACCGGTTACCTTATCTGGAGCACCAAGAAATCCTTTAATTAAACGTGCTCTTTGTTTTTCTAGTTCAGCATCTCGGGCAAAAGCATCTTCAAACTGCAAAAAGATTTTATCTTTGCCCCTACCAACCATTAAGAAATAGTCTCCAAAACGCTTAATTGGGAAGTAAGGACGGATAATGCTCTTTTCAATTTGTTCGTTAAAGCTAATTAATTTGGCATCAATCTCTTTTGGAGTCAGATTTTTAGCTAAACCAGCTTTTCTAATCCTATCTTCTTGAACTTTAATGTATTCTGCCATGCGTTTTTCATAAAACGTACGCACTGAAATAAATAAATTAACGGCATCTGTTCCGCCAGGACTACTACTCATTTTGCGCCATGCGTCTTTTAACTCAGATTTGTCGTATGCTTCTAGTTCCTTGGGCATACTTTTTTTAGTAAGCAACTGCTGTAACTGAGGGTCTAGGATAGACGGATCCATTTTTTGCATAGTGGATTCAATCATTACTTTACCCATTTGCTCAGCTGTGTCTGGATGATTTTGAAGTAAGTTGCTCCACATTTTTACAATTTGCCCACCATCTCGTAAAATTGCATTACGAGAAGCCAACATAGCGTCGAGTTCTTTTACGTAATCTTTAAGCTGTGGCATATCTTTACCGTATATGTCGGCTAGCTGGTCAACTGTAAGTGCGCCTAGTAGATACCTGCGGTATTGGTTATTTAAACTACCAAAGAATTTTTTAACATTGCTTTTGTCAACGTCTTGCCAAGTTGTGCGCAGTTTAATAAGCTCGTCAATAATGTTTGTGCGCTCTCCAGTATTAAGTTTAAAGGTGTTGTTAAACACACTCTTACTAGGAGACCATAATAATCCAGGACCTTTATTGGTAGCACTGCCGCTATTAGCTGAGAACAATACATCTGCGTTCGCTAGCGTGTGGAACAACACATTGTCCATCCCAAACAGTTGAGCAACTAACTGAATAAACTTAGACCAAGCGGACATGTTGGTGTCCATAACCTTTGACATTTGACGTAGTTCTTTTTGAAACGATGGTCGGCTAAACGCCTCTGCTATGAATTCATGAATGTTGTTATACCCATAAGCGGTTTGATCTTTGGTGTGTTTTCTAGCGTATCTGTACAAACGATACAAATTAGCCAGCGCTTGACGTTGTTTAGGATCTAATTTGCGTGAATTCTCAACGCTCCAGTGTGTTGCAGCATGGGTAATCTCGTGTGCTATAGCATAGTTAGAATTGCCGCCTCTTTCCAAACTAAGCCCAATGGCGTTGTCTTCCATAAAGAACGTACCAGGAGCATTTAATGAGGTTATGGCATTTTTATAAACCTTAATAATGTCTTCTAAATCCGCCGTAAATATTTTAGGGTCGATACCTAGTTTGCCATCTCGTAGGTCTTCAAAGGCTTTTAGAGTCTCTGTGACCGGCATCTTCATTTTAGACTCATCAAATCTAGAAGCATAGATGTTGGGCTTAACCTGTTTTATCCAAGTAATAACCCTATCTTTTTGCCCTTTTACACGGTCTAAGCTCTTAATTGCTAGGTCAACGTGTATATCATCAAAGCCGACAACTGTAGTTAAATTCAATTGCATTAACCGGTCGGCTAGCCCAGATAAGAACTTACCTGCAGTATTCTTAAGTGCTTTTAAGGCACCTTGTATATCGTTATTTGCAAGTGCAAGGGTAACCGTTGGGTGGGCTGTACTAAACAATGGGTCATTTAAAGGTACTTTGTCAGCGTTGGGGCTTGTGTTCTTAGCCTGTATAGTTGAAGTTATTTGGTTTGAGTTGTAGGCAACTACTTCAACAATGCCATCTTCGTCTTTATATACTATGCTGTCATATCCAGCTTTAATTGCACGAGATTTAATTTCATTACCGGGAAAGCCATACTCGGAGTAGGCTTCGTCAATAATATCCGCTGCTTTATCTTCATTAACACCAAGAAGTATTAGTGCTTGCACTGCCGGATCAGACGTCCGCTTCATATCTGTCTTATCTATTACTAATGGATTTTTAAGATCCACGTAAATAGGACGTACATTTGCACCTTCAGGGCTGCGGTCCCCTTCTACGCCTTCTAAAGCGTAAGTGCTAGCTCTTTCTGGATCTGGCGCAGCATAAATACCGGCACCTAAAGCACCACGTTTGCTTAATTTAAATTTTTCAAAGGCTTTATTTGTGCCATGATAAAAGACTATGTCCTTAAGTTTTGGGGCGCTTGGGCCTCTTCCAACATCTGCACTATAGGCCGATAAAGGTTCGCCCCTTCCTCGTCCTGCTCTTGCTCGTAGTTCACCAGTCTGGTCTTCGCCGCCGCTAACATCTCCTCTGGCTGATTTGGCCCTGTTGATATCCTCGAGAGACTTTGCAATATTTGCTGTTGTAGATTTGTCATACTCTTCCTTCATTGCGGTAAATGTTGATTCATGGCGACTCAATATATCAAGTAGCGCATCTCTATAGTAGTCCAACAACCCTTCGTCTGCAAGGTATTGTTCAACTCTCATCATTTCAGAATTATGTCCAACGCCATGATCCATAGTACCGGTATGTGCAATTTCATGGATCATGGTATTTAAAAAGTTTTGTCTTATACCAAATAAAGTTTTTGCGCCCCAACCATAAAATGGATTAAGAAGAACGGCTTTATACGGCACTTTGATGTGCACGCCACCATAACCTTTATCAACTGAAATACCACCAAAAAATAAATTATCTGGGCTAAGTTTTTCGTATTTATAAAGATTGCTTTTACTTAGTGCTTCTTTCATTTCTACCAATAAGGTGCCCAGCTCAGCAAAAAACTTTTCTGGATCGCCGTATTTTTTACCAACTTCAACAAGATTTACATTGGTGTTGTTGTGAAAGATTGGCAGCTTAGGATCTTGCTCCATATTAAGCATGAACTCATCCATGGTAGGAGCTTCTTTTTCTGCTTCAAAGGTGCTTTTCTTTTTCTTCTCTTCTTCTTTTACTTTGTCGTAAATAACCCGTCCCTGTGTATCAGAAACTATATTATCTTTAATAGTAATTTCTTTTGGTGTTTCTGGTGCTTTTGTTTCTTTTGTAGTTTGACCACGTTGATCAAATGCTTTTCTAAGTTTTTTACTTACGTCCGCAATATCTTGACCAACTTCAACACGAGGCATGGAAACAATACCTTCAAAATTTTCTTTGAGGTCTTTGGCTTCTTCACCCCGAGCTACACGCCCAAGAAATGCTTGTAGCGAATCAATGTCTTCTTTAATTCTTGGTTTAAAAGATTCACGACTATTTTCAAATGGGTAATCTTCGCTTTTGGCGCTGACGTTTGGTTTAACGTTAACAATGATGTCATAAGGAATTTTTTCATTTTGGCTCATCGTAAAATGATTTGAGTATCTACTTGGACCATTAAATTGATAAACACCGCTAGAAAGAATTTGGTGCTTAGGGTTATCTTTTCTTTGCACCCCAAAATAAACGTCAGCGTGGCCCCAATCAAAATTTACTTTTGTTTTAAATGGAGTAGATTTTTCATCAAAATTAATTCCAATTGGTAAAACTGTTGTTTTTGTATCACCATATGCATGGTAATTTAAAGTAACTTCAGCTGGTCCTATTAAAGGATGTTGTAATGTCTCTACATGTTTTGGATCAGTATAAAAATAAATTTCTCTTACTTCACCTTTTTCAGTTGTATAATTTTTTGGAATTGTTACTTCAACAGTAGTTCCATGTTCATTTTTTGGTGCTGGTGATTTAACAATATTAAAGTTACTGTTAGAAATATCTTCGCCGGTTGCATCAACTTTAATTCTTACACCATCTCTTACAGTATCCAGTTTGAGGCGTTCTGTTGAAACCATAAAACCAATTTTTGCTAAACCAAAACCACCGCTTGATTCTCCGGGCGGTAAATCTGTTTTATCTGATCCAGCAACCGTAAAAAATGCTTTTTTAACTGTTTCAAGACTCATACCTCTGGCATCGTCTGTAATTTTTATAGTTCTTTTATCAGTATCTATATCAATTTTAATATGGCCAACTTTGTATAAAGACGGAGATTTGTAATTTGAAACTGCACCCTTTACGGCATCAAATGAATTTTGTAGCAATTCCTTAACACTAGTTTCAACTAAGTTTGCGCCGTACATATTCCGGCCCATCAAAGTTAATGTATTACCTTTGTTAATATCAAACTCACCAGCTTCTGTGCCATACTTTTCTGCTTTCTTAGAAGCTGATGCAGGTAAATCTGTTTCTGGGCGAGCAACAAACTCCACATTTTTATTTTGAACCCGTTGATATGCTTTAGGGTTAGTGGCACTATCAGGGCGGAATTTAACATAATCACCTTCTACACTAACTATAGTTCCAGGCGAGTTACCAACACGCACTGTATCTCCTACTTTAAAATCTTTTATCCCAGCTCGATCTTTGGTAGTTTCTATGACTTCTAGTACACGAGACAAAGGATTGACTTTTTCTATTGCAGTTAATTTATTTTTTAACTCAGCAAATGCTCGCTCAGTGTAATTTTTACCTGCAGGCACATCAAGATCAAGTGCGTTTACAAAACCTTTGAGCTTAATTGAGTTTGGTTTGATTTCACCCGAGTCTACTTTTTTGACGTAATCCACAGCATCAATTCTTGGGGTTTCTTCTATTAAACGTAAATCTAATTCTTTTTTGTAAGCTTTTTGACGGCGGTCAATTTCAGCCTGTTGCGCTGGGGTAGGCTTAGCTTTTTCAGTTACTTCTGTCTCAGTAGCTTTTTCTTCCGCAGGGGCTGTAGGGGCTGCCTTTAACTTTGGATACTTAGCAAAAAATTCTTCTTGCGGTAACGTAGCAGTATCTAGCGCTAACTGGGCTTCTTTTTTAGTATTAAATACGCCTAACTCTTTACCGGTAGTATCTTTAGCTACGTACTCATAATATGTGCCAGACCTACCTCTTGGTGCTTGTTCTCTTCTTTCAACAGCACCTGCTGCTTTTGGAGTTGGTTCTGCAGGCTTGCTTGTTAATTGATCGTCGAGATTGTCTTCTCGTATTGCAGCATCTGCAGCAAGTCGATTAATTCTGTCCAGGTCTGTTTCGGTAGAGACTCCAGCTCCGGCGTCAGTTGAATCTTTTCCGAGTCCTTCTTGGTCAGATAAAGGAACGCTAGACTTATCTGCTCCGGCGTCAGTTGTTGTGCCTTCATCTTGCGCCCCCTTACGTTTGGCTTCAGTTCTTGCTACAAAAACATCTGTTTCTTCTTTAGTAGGGGCTCTGCCAAGTTGAGCTGTTAAGTCTCCCACTATAATTTCTCTGCGGTCGGCTTCGAGTTGTTGCTGTTGTTGCTGCTCTAACCTGCCACGGCGTCCTTCTAAATATGATCCAGCTCCAGCACCAATTGCACCAAATGTACCACCGCCTACTGAACCACGTACAGATGACTCAATAAGGCGATTAAACTCTTTGCTACCCCATACCTCTGGATTTTCTTGGACAAATTTCTCGGCTGCAATACTGATTGCTTCTTGTGCGCCTTCAGTTACACCTTCAGTTGCTGCGCCTGTTACAGTAGCACCGACCACTTTTCTAGCCAATGGCGATGGCATACCTGATTTCTCAAGTAAGTTCTCAACAACGCCGGCTTTGACGTTGGGTCCTAGCTGTCTAAGAATAGCTGCTGGCAATATTGAATCTAGTGCTCCAGCTACTGATCCTGCTAATGCAGCGGCAGCGGGTTCCATTTGACCGGTTTCTTCGTATATATTTTGAAATATTTCAGGAGCGTTAAGCGCATAAGAACCAAGGAACGCACCACCAAGTTGACCACGCATAGCGCCTTCGGCAGTTTTCATTCCTGCATATCTAGCGCCAGCTTGTGTAGCTTCACGTTCGGCTAATTTTTTAGCAGCTGCAGTAGCAGCCATACGACCACCAGCAACACCAAGTCCAGCACCAGGTATCAAAGCCGTAGCCATGCCGGGCACTTGTTCTAAAGCTGTCTCTAATGCAAAGGGTATGTAATCGCCAATGCCTTTAACGTCTGATAGAGACTTATAGCGAGCACCATAATTTTGCTCAATTTCTTTTTGTGTTTCAGCTGCTTCTGCCATCTGCTTAGCTGCGTACTCATCAGCGCCAACAGCACTTGCTGCCATGGCTGGTAATACGTCACCAAGTAAAGATCCTGTTTGTTTAGCACCACGGGCAACAGCACGCCCAGCCATACTAAATATGCCAGTGTCTTTAGATGGTTCTGGTTTTAATTGTGCTTGAACAGCAGCATACGCTTGAGCGTCTGTTAAGTCAGTAGGTGAATCTACTTCAAACTTACCTTGACCAGGTACGTCAATTTCGTACTTAGGCATTCTAGCCTACCTTTTTAACAGTTACGCCTTCTGGTATTGCAGCGGATCCTCCACCTATTGCCTTTTCAGGATCTATCATCATATTGCGTATAGTATTAAATTTTTGCATTCTGTAGTCATTAAAGGCTTTAGTTGCTGCTGCATCTCCATCTTGAGCTGCTTTTTTAAGTTCAATGTATTTTTTATCATTATTAAAGTTTGTAAACTCTTGTGCAGCAAATGCTTTGGCAGCTTCTCTATTACCTGTTGCTTTTGCAGTATCGTCTTGTAAAGAAGAGACTTTCTTAAAACCTTCAAATGTTGGATTACGCCCAGCAGCTTTTTCATCCGCCGCATATTGCGCATATTGCCGTTCAAAATCACTGGATCTAGAAGCCTGAACACCAGCAACCTTAATTTGGTTTTCCATTTCAAGCATTCTAAGTCGACGATTCTCAGCACTTTCAAATGCTTTAGCAGCACCATCCAAGTTACCACGCCTTTCAGCACGCTCACCCTTCTTAATGTCAGCTTGCATTTTAGTAAGCTCAAGATCCATGCTTTCTCTAGTTTTTTTGGCTGCTTCACTTGCATCACCGTAAGTACTAACACCTTCAAGGGCCGCTTGACCCATACCTCCAGTTGTTGTTCCAAATTTAAGAAAAGCTTTACGCAGTGCAGCACGATCATCTTGAGACGCACGTTTATCCATACCTGCTAAACGCTCAGCAATCTTAGCATTGAGTCCTTCATTTGTTGTATTTGGACCCATTAAGCGTTCTTGCTCTCGCATCTCTTCTTCTAAACTCTTTCTGCCTGTGAGTGCAGCAATACCACGATTTATTGGAGCACCACCTTCTGGCTTAGCTGCTGGTGGTTTACTATCAGTTTTTTTACTTGCACGTTCTTCTTCAAAACGTCTTGTAGCTTCATCAAACGCTTTAAATTCACCTTCAGTCGGCATAGCTGAAGTTGTGGTGGGTTTATTACCAGATAATATTTGCTCAACAGGATTAGCTGTAGCGCCAGCTCCTAAACTACGAGAAGGTTGGTAATTAAATGCAGGTTTATCTAAACCAGCTTTAGACACAAGGTTGGCATACTCGTTTTTTAATTCACCTTGGCGTTTTTGTACGTTTTCATATTCAGCTATTGAATCTTTTTTGTATGCTTTTTGACGTAAACCAGGAGCACTCATACCACTAGCTTCTTTGTTAATAGCATCTAACTGACTGCCAATTAAATTAATCTGGTTGGCTAACTCTTCTGGGTCTTCAATATCTCCGCCGGGGGCAAAAGCCAAAATGCCACCGCCAGCCATGCCCATAGTATCAAACAACCCACCGCCAGCTGCAGCAATGCCGCTCATCCTAGATTTTTGAGTTTGTGCCGCTGCTATTTCTTTTTGTGCAAGTAACTCGCCAGCCATCTGACGAATTTGTTCACTTGGATTTGTAGCTGCAACTTTTCTTAACTCCTCAATTTCCATAGAAGCTAACTGCATTTGAACATTATTAACAGTTTCACTTTCTGGATTAACCCGACCACCAGGCGCATAGGATTGAGTAATACCGCCTTCACGATACTCTTTAATAGCACCGCCTTCTCTGTTCCGTCCACCAAAAAACGAACCTGCAGCACCAGCCAGACCAATACCTTGTTGTATTGCAGAAGGTTGGGCTTGATATAACTGAGTACTTTGAGTCTGTAGGGGTAGACCACGCAACATAGCGTTCATCTGACCAAGTTGCATAAACGGATACTGCTGAGCAATAGCGTAATCTTGGATAGACTGATTAATTTTTTGTTGCTCTAATGCTTGTTGTGCAGCACCTTGTTGCGACTGTATTCCAATAATATCTTTTTGTGCTCCTAATTGAGCACTGCCTAATTGACCTAGAGTAGACGCAGCTTGTCCTGCCTGCCCATAACCTTGCATACCTAAATTAGCGCCAAACTGTTGAGACTGTAATGCTCTATCGTAAGCGGATTGAGAGCCTTGTGCTTGGATATTAGACAAGTTAGATAACAAGTTTTTTTCACGCTCACCTTGCATCAAAGCCTGACGTGCACCGCCATAAGTACCTTGCCGAGACGCCCCTAAATTTTGAGTATTTTGTGCTATCTGCGCTTCACGTACAGCAGCTGCTTTGGCAACATCAGTAACACTTTGTTGATACGGTGACATGTATGCCTGCATACTTTGAGGGCTAGTTACATTTTGTGCATATTGCTGCCCTGCACCTAAAGAACCTAAACCAGCAGCCCCAGCTAAAGTAGTAGCATCTCCAAATTGTCCTGGAGTTTTTAGTCCAGCGGCACTAGTTTGCGCTTGTTGTTGTAGTGGGGAAAAACCAGCAGAGTAGTCGTTTGGATTTGTGCTATATGGTTTATATGGTCTAAACCCAGCCATGTCGTCGGTATAAATCTGTTTCTGGGTCGACTCAAGCATGTTCTCGACGTATGGTCGAGCGTATTCAGGAACGTTTGTATTGTAAGAAGTAGATTGAGTTGGAGGAGCTTGACCGCCACCACCCCCGCCACCCATAAAAGGTGTGCGAGTCATTTCCCAAGTCCAACCGTTGTGTTTAGATTTTAAAAAGCTCATAGCACTGTTTCCATAATAATGTGGCGTTCTTGCATACCAACCTGTTTATATAGTCTTGCTGCTGATTCTCTAGCAGCGCATTGAACTCTTGTAGCTCCGTTCGCCTTTATAAAGCTACAAA
>Ga0209353_10002095_pt1 | contig 11036 bp, 9 predicted proteins | sample LauGreSpBDMM15SD_2_FD_187561 | JGI IMG/M metagenome (GOLD analysis project Ga0209353, IMG submission 187561) | Freshwater lake microbial communities from Lake Michigan, USA - Sp13.BD.MM15.SD (SPAdes) (version 2) | ecosystem: Environmental > Aquatic > Freshwater > Lake | place: Lake Michigan, USA...
AGCATATTATTCATAAATACATCGTCAGATACAGATATTTTACCATTCATTGATGCATCACCGGATATACACATTTTACCGCCCATTGCCACGTCACCTGATACAGACATCTTGCCATTCATTGACACGTCACCGGATACAGATAAATTGCGGTTTAATGTTACGTCGTCAGCTGTTACTAATTTACCATTTGTGTATATATTATCAGTGACAATCAATTTACTATTTAAATATACGTCGTCTGTTACAGATAGTTTGTTCAGGTTTACGTCGTCTGTTACAGATAGTTTGTTCAAGTATGCATCCGCAGATACCGACAAGTTACGCCTGAAATGCACATCATCTGTTACCGTTAGATTAGTCATAAGAACCTCTTTGGCTATGACTAACTTACTATTTAGATATACGTCGTCGTCTACTACCAATTTGCTATTGAATGATACGTTGTCCATTACCGCCAATTTACTGTTCAACAATACGTCGTTGGCTACTACCAATTTACTGTTCATAGATACATCGGACGATACAAGTAAATTATTATTTAATATCACATCGTTGCCTACTATTAGTCGGTCGTTTAATACGGTCTCCCCAAATATAAACGCCCTAGCCTTTAAATATGTATCCCCTTTCACATAAAGTTCATTATTTAAGTCGGTTGTGTTATGTACATATAAGGACGAGTTCATTGAAGCGTCTTTTCCAACGGTCATCCCTTGTTTAAACTCCGTTTTATTCAAAACAGTTAATTTCCCTTGTAATGATGTATTTTTCTTTACAATCATATCACCCAATACTGTAAACCCCGCATTGAACTGTATATCATTATTGACGATATCAGATAAATACCAAGATGCTCCGGTTGGACCGATACTTCCTTGTGGACCAACAATACCTTGTGGTCCTTCTGGTCCAGTCGGACCAATTGCGCCGTCTGTGAGAAACCATAGCGAAACTGATATTGAATTACCGCCTTCTCCGGCTAAACACTTTATGTTAATAAAATCTCCTGCTTCAAACTTTATGTTTATGGAACTAAGCGAAGCATTATTTAATATGTCTTTGACGATGACATTTGTACTGAGACCAGATTTATATATTTCAATCATTCCGTTTTTACTCGACGGGTTCAATAGTTTTACTCCAATATTTGTTAATGTACACGCTGCCTGTATTGGAAATCCATAGTTGATATTTGAATACTCTGTATTTCCGAATGAAAATATAAACCCTCCATTTATTTGTGCAAATGTACTTGCGTGGGCAGATAGTGTAAATATACCTCCATTAGTTGCGCCAACTGGACCCGTACTTCCGGTAGAACCAGTTTGACCAATTTGTCCGATTGGTCCAGTTGGCCCGGTTCCTAATACCGACACTCTTGGACGATTAGGACTAAATGGTACCGGTAAGCTATCGTTTACTATATTATTCTCGTAACCAGTCAATACTTCTCTGTATTTTAGTAAAGCGGTCCGTTGACTAGATGACATGTATATTACTTCTATATTAGATTGCCCGAAAAGAATTGTCTAGAAAATCAATTCTAGTATATCTATTATGTTACAAAGAATATAATAAATAAAATATATGGTTGAATAATAAGTAATGGAGAACCTGGATTTAGATATTAATAATTATAGTATTCGTGATATTGAAAAGTTTTTTCAATTGAAACCGAAGGGCAGTTATAGTGCTGCCGATATTGAACTAAAAGAATATAATATTAGAGAAACTTTATTATCTACGGGGCATATTGATAAACGATTTAAAAATAGCCTAATTGACTTCTTACACCGAGCGAAAAGGTGGCTTATCACAGTTAAATGCGAACCCATCAAAGCACCTACTTCTATTCCTACCAATTATAAGCTGGATACGATTGATACGCCTATGTTGAATGTCGTGTCTGGTCGGGAAGAGGAATTAATTACACGACCAAATACACAATTTGTATATTCAAATCCAAGCCAGTATTTTCCGGGTAAATTAAACCAATTAGATACGCGTACTATCACCAAAAGTTTAAATATTGATACTCGTTTTCGTGACAATTTATTCTCTACACATAGTTCGGATGTTACTATACAATTGCCTATCAAATTTAACAAGGTAGTCTCCATGACCCTAGCTGCATTGGAATTTCCGGTTTCATTTTATAACATATCTAATGCTAACGGGAATAACTATATATATTTATCAGTTTCTTACACCGATGCCTCCGGCGCTCCGTTAGTATCCGACAAAGTAGTTGTTGTTCCTGATGGCAATTATAATGCAGGCGATTTATTGACAAAGATTAATGGTGTATTAGCACCAGTCAACGCCGCCGGGTCAATTATTGATCCCAATGATATTTTTGCGTATATTGTCTTCACATTAGATGTTACTACCTCTGGCTCTGGTACAGGTAAGGTAACACTGCAACCTAGGGGGGTACTTGGAGATAGAATAACAAATATTTTGATGGACTATACGCGGGATATTAATGGTATGATAGACAACACAGACATATCTACACGGTTTGGTTGGAATTTAGGGTTTATCAAACATGTATATGACGGAAACGTTTCATACACGGCAGATGCGGTTATAGATCCGGCTTCTTTACGTTATATTTATTTATCAATTGATGATTTTTGTAATAGTTCACATAATCACTTTATAAATGTGTTTAACGATTCTATTATGAACCCGAATATCTTGGCGAGAATAGCCATTAAAGGATCCTATTTCAGTTTACTTATGCAGAATGATTTTAGTATTGTTACTGAACCACGTACCTATTTTGGCCCGGTTGATATACAACGTTTACGTATTCGCATATTTGATGATAGAGGGCGGCTGATAAATATGAATAATGCAGATTATTCGTTCTGTTTGAGTTTAAAGATGCTTTATGATCTATAAATTAAAATATTAGGTTTACATATATAATATTTTAAGCCATGTCAATTAACCGTTTCACCTATATTGATTTTGCTATGCGTGGCCAAGGAAATTACTTTATGGAACAATATGTAGGTGAGATACCATTTATTGGTACCGTTGGTACTGATTTATTAAAATTATATGACTTGACCAATACATTACAAATTGATTATGATGTACGCATATTTAATGAAAAACTTGGTATTTATAAGGATAGTTCAAATGAAAACATTATTGATGCGTCAAACAGCCTTATACAAGACTATACCACATTTGACTATATTTCATTATCGGTTGACGATTTTTTAAACAATATTTCTGGTAACCAAGTTACCAATCTGGGTAAGTTTTCTGCCGCACATAAGGATTTCGCACGTAAGACAAATACATATTTCGGCTATGCAGATGGGTTTGCTAGTATTTTTGATACAAGTGGCTCGTATGATATCAATGATAAAGTGTTTTCGGGAGAGGAGCTAGTGCAACTCCTAAAACAGCGACATATTGATGGTTCTGGGAATGACGTTTATAAGTTATCTGGGTCATTAAATCTATATCAATTAGCTAACATCCTCTCTTTTATGGCATTAAACGATCCTTTTTCTAATCGCACAAATAAAACAAAATTTGATGGGTTTATTGCAGGTGACCGCATTTTAATTGAGATGGGTATAACCATCGCATTTGAACTTACCACATATAATGCCAGTTATACTGAATTACCTGAAACTGATAATACTATCATCTTATCACATATTATTTATGCTCCTCTTTTACTGACGTTGCGTAATTTATCTTAGTATACTTTAACTGAATAACCCGATAGAATATGTCAAGTAATACTGAACAAATTGTTACTACTTCTTATGTTATTGATGCATCTGGTGGATATTCAATACAACATAACTCGTATATTCCTACTATCTCTGAAATCTATGTGGAAAATGCATTACAAATAAAAATTGGTGTTGATAATTTAAACAAGAAACTTGGTATTGTTAAGGACCCCTTAAATGAAACCATTTTAGAAATTAACTATGATGTTTCGAATAATAAATATAACACTGATGAACTTACTCTCACGGCAGAAGACTTACTTTATTTGGTACAGGCGGATAATATTATTTCCATGGGCAGTCTATCTACCTTATATAATGACTTCAACTATACTGTATTAGAATATTTTGGTGCTCCATACGGATTTGCATCTCTATTTAGCGGAGAAGAACATTATAATGTAAATGTAGGATCTGTGTTTGACGCCAGTGCATTCGTACATCTTATTAACGGAGGAACATTTAATTATGCCGGTTCATATACATCAGATCTGAGTGGCTCAGTTACCATATACAAAGTCCAAGAAGTAATCAACGATGCGTGTAGCCGAGACCCTTTTAATAACCGACCCACCGATAAGGGATATACATTTAAAGATGGGTTCTTTGCAAATGACTATATTTACGCAACAGATGGTATTTCTATTACATTATCGGTTAATATTGAAGCCGAACAATATACTCCTATTTATAATGTTGGTCCTGCTAATCTTACGGAAGTTGACCGTGTATATGGAACACTCAATTATTTTGATAATCTCAGTCAAGTACGAAAGCATACAACCTATTCTCTTACTAACATCACACAAGTTTATACGGTACCTATTCTATTTGTAGTATCTAATGATAGTGATTTCAATCTGAAAAATTTTGGACAAGAATGGGTCGATGTAACTGCTGATGCAAGACTTGATTTCACTAATTGGTTATCTTGTGCTATATCGTCCAGTGGTAAATATCAAGTGGCAGTTGAAGAGTTTGGTGATATATATTTCTCTAATGATTTTGGTAGAAATTGGGATTCTATTTTTAATATGGGTAATGCGGAGACGAACTGCATATCAGTATCGCATTCAGGTGAATATCAAACAGCTAGTAATGGCTATGATATTTACGTCTCTAAGGATTATGGAAAAACTTGGACTGAAACCCAACGTGTGGGTAATACACAGATTTTTGTCTGTATTTCATTATCTGGCAAATATCAGTTGGTTATATCTCTGGGTGATGCTATGTTCCGATCAACTGACTTTGGCACTACGTGGGTGAGATATGCAGATGAAAATAGTGACATATTCAATTCTATTATGGCGTTTCCGTCAGCTGGTATCAGCATGTCTTACGATGGACGATATCAAACGATTGTTTGTGAGAATATTTATAGATCCAGTGATTATGGGGCGACCTGGTCTACTACAAATATTATTACAGATGAAGAAGGTAATTGGGACGATCATAACTGGTACGGCATTGATATGTCATCTGATGGAAAATATCAAGTGGCGATTGAAATTATAGGAGAAATATATCTTTCTAACAATTATGGAGAACATTGGTCAAAGGTAGATCTTCCAATAGTAACTGATATAATGTGGCAGGCCATATCCAATTCGGCCAGTGGACAATACATTACTGCGGTTGCAAAAGGGGGTGCTATTTATTACTCCCTTAATTATGGATTAACTTGGGGGAGAACCGCGAACCCGGAATTAGAAAATAAAGATTGGAGATGTGTATCTGTATCGTCAAACGCACAATATCAGCTGGCTGGCGTTTACGGCGGTTCTCTTTATAGTTCTAGATTAGTGTAATTTATTATTGTAAATATAATATTATTATAGTATATATGCCATATAAAACTCGTAAGGTTCGGAATAAGGATTGCTACCGTGTTTATAATCCGAAAACAAACAAAACGTTTGCTAAGTGTGCCACGCGAGAAAATGCATTGAGCCAAATGAAACTACTGCGGGGTCTTCAAAACAATAAGAGTTTTAGAAAAAGAATTGGTTCTAGGAAACGACTGAACAAAATATCTTAATTTACCTCGTTTGTTTTTTATATCTATAATGTATAATGTCAGGTTCTCTTAATCATAAGAAAAAATCTATTGTTCATGCAATTCAGCATATGAACAATTCTATTGTAGCCGCCATTCGGTCAGCGAAAGATGATATTATTGAGGAAATACAGAACGTACACCAGCCCAATTACCAACATCCAAATGCAGCCAATATGTCTAGCAAGGAACGAGCCGATACTATTATAAATAAGGTTTTGGGTAGCATAGATGAACCACAAACACACAGAAACTCTACCAGTCTTGGTCCGATGACGTTACAAGAGATACTCGGTAATACTCCAATTGAGGATTCCGGTCCTATGACAATGCAAGAGTTGAGTTCACCGTCGCCTGAAACGAAAAGACACAGTAAACAAGTATTATATATTCTAGGAGGTAATCATACACGTTCTCATAAACCGACAAAACGTGTTCATTTTAGAAAGTCTCTCCGTAAACGTCCGAAACAAACGATGCGACGAAAACGTCATTAGACTTACTTATATTGTTTTGTATAGACGAATACATCTATACCAAACCCAGAATAAACATTATGGCATTATGTAGTTGCGTTCTCTATAATGAAGATATAAATAGAAAACTGCAAATACGAATATTGCAGACCCTTCCAATATACAGAAATATTGTGTATCGGTTACACCTACTAAAACAAGCAATAATATTTGGGCGAATAACAATGTACAAAGAACAACATCCATTTTTATAAAACAATGTAGAGACATGAATAGCACTATTGCAGTAAAACAACCAAATGCACTTAATACGTGTAGTCGGGTATTTTCCTTTGTACATATTACACCATATATGCTAAATAATAGTAACAATATGATATATATTGAGAACCAATGTTCTCGTCTAGCTTCGTATATAAGTGTAAATATACCCATCATTATCATAAACCATAATATTACTAATCTATGATCATTATTATATATAATCTCCGATATACTACCGTTGTTATTATATGAATACCAAACGATTAAGATTGGTATGATATAACACCCTATCATGCAACTCAGTAAATAGTCTTGTATCATTATATATTACAAAGGATATATTACACAATGTCATTAGCATTATATTTCAGGACATTTGTTTTGTTATAAGGAGAACCTTACCTTCTAACATTTGTAAAAACATATAAAACGAGTGTCTTTATAATATATAGCACAGGTTCTCAATACATATGATTATTTTAAGTAATGAACAACAGAAAATATTAGATGAAGTCCGTGATGGACATAATGTTATGGTTGACGCCGTTGCTGGTACGGGTAAAACTACTCTCATTTTATCTATTGCAAGAGAACTTCCGGACAAACGGATCCTACAATTGACATATAATGCATCTCTTCGTAAAGATGTGAAGGATACCATTGCCAAACAGGAACTTACCAATATCAATGTTCATACGTATCATAGTCTTGCAAAACGATATTACTTGTCTACTGGATACACTGATACCGAAATACGCCGATTATTGTTTAAAAATACTCCTCCCAAAGAGAACATTACCGATATTGACTTACTCGTACTGGACGAATGCCAAGATATGACGCTTTTATACTTTCATTTGATGGTTAAATTTGTGAAAGATTATAATAAACCAATTCAATTACTCATTTTGGGCGATTATATGCAGGGTCTGTATGAGTTCAAAGGTGCCGATATACGCTTTCTAACATTGGCTGATATTATATGGTCTAATTTTGTGTTATTGAGAACCAGTGTATTTAAAAAATGTACTATGAAAATGTCATTTCGGATAACAAATCAGATGCGCTCGTTTGTAAACAACGTAATGTTGGGAGAACCTAGAATGGACGCTTGTCGGGATGCCGAAAAGGTTGTATATATACGTAATTCCCGCTATAATATTTGTAAAGTAGTGTTTGCGGAAATTACCAGATTGATTGAACAAGGTATTAAGCCGTGTGAAATATTTATTTTGGGTAATTCGGTCAAAGGATCCAATAGTAATATTCGTAATTTGGAGAACACACTGGTGGAAAAAGATATTCCTTGCCACGTTCCGATGCTTGAAAACGAGAAAATGGACGATAGAGTGATTGATGGGAAGGTCGTTTTCTCTACGTTTCATAGTGTAAAGGGTAGACAACGGAAATATGTGTTTGTAGTTGGGTTTGATAACTCATATTTGAAGTACTATGCACGCGGACTACCGCGCGATGTATGTCCGAACACGTTATATGTTGCCGCTACACGGGCAACGCAAGGGCTATATTTGATAGAAACGGCTGGTTATTCCAATAACAGACCGCTGGATTTCCTCAAAATGAACCACATTGAGATGAAACAATGCGATTATATCACGTTTAAAGGAAACCATCAGAGTATTTTTCCAGATGATGATGAACAAGACGAATTATTTGCTAGTCTAATTAAAAAACATATCATTACTCCAACCGAATTGGTTCGGTTCATCTCGGAAGCGGTTATTGAGAACATTTCACCTATCATTGACCGCATTTTTGTGAAAGAAAGTGAGAACACACTCACATTAGACATTCCGACAGTGATTGAAACAAAAAAGGGGTTTTATGAAGAGGTCAGTGATTTAAACGGTATTGCTATTCCATGCATGTATTATGATTATCTAAAAGAATTATGGACTGTTGATAATGCCGATGAGAACAGCACAGATGTGGCCAATCAAAACGTATTACTTGATGTTATTCATAGGAGTATTGAGAACATGCGGTCTAATGACCATATTTTCCTTAAACAAATCGTGAATGACCTACCCCAACGTATTGAAACCATTAAAGATTATCTATATATCGCAAATGTCAGTGTTGCTGTCCAAGAGATGCTCTATTTTAAGTTAAAACAGATTGATAGAGACGAGTATACATGGTTGACCGAGGAAATGGTTGTTGCGTGTAAAGAACGATTACGGACAGTGATTGGCCCCGATTGCGAGAACCAGATGCCCCAAGTGGAAGAAACTATTATACACGAATCCGAAGATGAACCCCATAGAAATATCGACAAGTTTTTAAGTGGGATATTTGGTGATGCTCGTAAATTTCGGTTTACAGCCCGGGTGGATTTAATTACCGAAACCACTGTATGGGAACTGAAATGCACATCAGAAATCACTATTGAACATCTCGTTCAAGTAATTGCATATGCGTGGTTATGGAATATGAGATATAATGAACATAACGAAACCTCCGTAAAAGTCTTCAAAATATTTAACATTAAAACGGGCGATATCTTACGCCTAGATGCAAGTATGGAAGATTTGAACTATATTATGACAGAGTTATTGGTGGGAAAATATCAAGAATTAATTCCAAAAACAGACGAAGAGTTTCTATCTGAATGTCATCATTTATTAGAGTAGGATTAAGGGGGTACATAATAACGATATTCGTTAACATGTATCATAGATTGAATATATTTATGCAGTTGTAGGCATTTGGCGACTGAATTGCTGAATGCACTCCCAAATCTTAGCTGCTTCTTGGATATTGAAGGCACCGCGCTTTTGGGCAATTCCAACAAATGCAACCAATACATTCAGGGCAGTATTATCATTAATAATCGGAACACTTACCAATGGAACCTCACTAGACGGGGGCGGGGTGGGGGTGGGTTCATCGGTAGATGGGGGTGGGGTGGGTTCAACGGTGGCGGGAGCCTCGGCCAATACGATTGTATCAGTAATAGGGGGGTCGGATAGTAGAGTATTCTCCATTTGTATTTAGTTATTATAAACGGTTTATATCATTTACAACATAATTTATTATAACTTATTTGCATATGTTACTTCATATAATCAATCAATAACATTATTCCATAAGGCATCACCATTGGAACCGCACCCCAAAATGCAGACCAAAAGTAATTCAGATGAGCATAATATCCTTTTAAACTCGGGAAAAGCATAGTAACTCTAAATATCCAATCTAATAACACACCATATATCACCAAATAATACCAAATTAATGGCAAAGAAAGTATTACAAAGTATATTACATAAAACAATGTCATCATACCACCCGCTATGAATAGCGACTCTACACTCCCGTGCTGATGAAAATATTCAGTTAGCCCCCAACCTGTCTTCCCGCCCATAAATGTTGATAAATATTGTAATCCGGCATCACCCGCAAATCCGGTCAAACAGGATATAGTTAATAATCGCGTTATAGTTTCGTAACTCACCATTTATATTCTATCCAGATTTTTTTATCACCATTGTATAACAATGATTATTAAGAAGGAAACCATTGATGGAATACCAGTATATCATGTTCGTAAAGATTACGATGATGAACAGATGGCCAGTAAAATGAACACATTTGTAGAAAAATCTGATATAAAAGATGTAATTGACCAAGATGCTGATGTCTATACCGAGGATGGGAAATTACTATTACGATTTAGAAAAAAGGAATTGCCGCAAGAGAAAGCCGAATTGTTTTATGACAATGTAATAGATTTCGCAAAACTCGTTTCAAGTAATCGGGGTAATGCCACCGGAAGCGAGAAGCGTACCCTCCGCGATAATCCCAAGGTTATGTCCAATATATTCGGCTACTTTGACCGATGGTCGCCTTCTCAAAAAGTCATATTTCGTAACTCCGGTGTTAAACCCATCGTAGACGTCCGGGAGTGTAGATTTAACCGTGATTATCCCGAGAAATACAAGAAGACAATTCCACTCATTCAAGAAATTGATAAATTGTATAAGAAACTGACACCTGCACATTATAAAGCACAACGAAAAAAGGCGAACCAAACCTATTTCAAGATACCCGGTACCGCATTCACTACAATTACCACCAATATCAACTTCCGGACCACCATACATTGCGATAAGGGCGATGACGCAGAAGGTTTTGGTAACTTAGCTGTTATTGAACACGGTAAATATACCGGGGGAGAAACGTGCTTTCCTCAATATGGATTGGGTGTAGACGTTCGTACTGGAGACATATTGTTCATGGACGTGCACCAACCTCACGGAAATCTACCCATTCATAAGAAAACTGAGGAAACTACTCGTTTGTCTATCGTTTGCTATTTACGTAATAATGTATGGTTACGAACAAAGAATAAGACAAAGCGACTATTTGACAAACACAATGCGACCATGAAAAAGTTGCGTAAAACTCCCGAATAATCATTTATTATATACTAAATAACAAATGATA
>Ga0209353_10002096_pt1 | contig 11035 bp, 8 predicted proteins | sample LauGreSpBDMM15SD_2_FD_187561 | JGI IMG/M metagenome (GOLD analysis project Ga0209353, IMG submission 187561) | Freshwater lake microbial communities from Lake Michigan, USA - Sp13.BD.MM15.SD (SPAdes) (version 2) | ecosystem: Environmental > Aquatic > Freshwater > Lake | place: Lake Michigan, USA...
TTGGAATTTAAATAGATTGTTTTTTATTAAAATATTATTGGAGTTCAGATTGCCGTGGCAAAACTCGGAAGTCTTACATAAACTCTGCCGCGAAAGATGTTCAATTTCGTTTTTTAAAATTGTAACGATTGAACGCAAACTGTTTATATCAGAATTGCTGCTGATAGCTTCTATTGAGTGTTCGGGCAGCTTATCTATATCGCAGCGATCAAAAATATCATTTATATGATGAGAAAAATTCCTATCGACCGACACACCACGCAATTTATCAAAAGAAAATAAGAAAGAATCTTTATGCTCTAAAATGGAAGATATTCCGAATTCAGCCACAGTTTCCGCCACTTCAAGAGAAGTGATGATATATTGCATAGAGTCTCCATATTTGACTTTTCCGTGCTTATACGGCACTGGCGCAAATGGAGATAGCTGTTTGAGAATATCAAACTCATGAGCGAAAAAAGAACCTTCTCCGTCCAGCGAATATTTGAAATATCGCGGCTCTCCATCGACCACAGCCTTCAAGCAGTCGAAGTCCATTTGAGAATCTAAGAAACAAACATCTTCAACTGAAGAGAATCCAATCTTTTTAAGAACCTTTTCGGCGAATAAAACCACTTCAGAGTCTTTGTTTTCCAAAGAGAAAACATACGGTCTATTAGCTATTTCTTTAGATTTCACTTTATATTATACAAAAAAAACCCAGTGTTTCCACTGAGTTTTTGAGTTAACGAAAGACGATTAGTTTACGCGAAAAACGGTTTATTGTTAGAGTAAACGAATTCGATCTTCGACTTATTAATTTGCCTATCAATACCATTATTCCGATCATAGATCAAAACGGTTTTCGCGGTTTCTCGGCGAAACTGAGCGTTAATAGCTTCTCCGCCTTTTAAGTAAAGGCCGAAGAAACGGCCCCGTGTTTGCTTCATTACATCAACTGCTGATTGTTTATTTTGTTTTCTCATTACGTGAATATACTAAGACAAGAGAACCTTTTTGTCAATAACTTTTATCTTTAAATTGCGATTTTTTTTGCCAGAAGCTATGAACTGCGCAACCTTCGTCTGGATTTCGTTTCTGAATATCTTTTTAATTTCGCGGGCGTGGAGCTTACTAACGTCGCTTATCAAATCATTGATTTTTATTTGACAGTCAATTTTTATTCCTTTTTTATGCGCTTTTTCTTTCATTTCATCAACGTGCTGATTAAAGATTTGAGAAATAGCGTTTTCGTTGATTTTTTCAAATATAACGGTCTCGTCAATACGCGAACGCATTTCTGGAGACAGCGTTTTTTTAATAGACGATTCAAAAATACTTGTGGGATCGTCTGGATTTGAGATGAATCCCATGGACGATTTGCTCGCTTCTGTGTCTCCAATATTGCTAGTAAGAACAATGATCGTGCGCGAAAAGTCAATTTCGCGTCCCTGCCCATCTCGTAATTTACCTTCATCTAAAATCTGGAGCAAAACATTCAAAACAGAAAGGTTTCCCTTCTCAATTTCATCAAACAAAATGAGGCTGTTGGGATTCTGGCGGACAAACTCTGTAAGAGAGCCTCCCTCATTGAACCCCACATATCCTGCGTTAGCTCCCAAAAGTCGAGATATGGACGCTTGCTCTTGATACTCGCTCATATTGAGCTGTAGATAGCTCTGATCATTGCCGAAGAATTCTTTCGCAATTTTTTTAGCAGTATAAGTTTTACCAACGCTTGTCGGACCAACAAACAAAAAGCTGGAAAGTGGTCTATTCGTAGAGTTCAGCCCAGCTTTGGCGCAAGCGAGACAATTATATATTTTATCAATAGCCTTGTCCTGTCCGAAAATTTCTTTTTTAAAATTAGCCGCTAAGTTGGAAAACTTTTTATCTAAATTGTTTTTTAGGGTTTCGGAGCCGATTCCCGATAAGCTGGAAACTACTTGCAATAAATCATCAAGAATAACTGTTTTGGGAGCTTCTCCACCTGATTGTTCATTGGAAGTAAAAATTCTAATTTTCGCCTTGGCAAAAGAGCGGTCAATTACATCAAAAGCTTTGTCGATGAATTTTTTGTGCGGCAAGTAGGTTTCGCACATTTCTATTGATGTTTTTAAAAGTTTTTTGGGAAATCGTATTTTATGATAATTTTCGTAGCTTGGCAGGGCTAGAAGAGCAATGTTTTTCATTCGATCTATATCAGGATCTTTAATCTCTAAAGTATAAAACCTTCGAGCTAGAGCGGGGTCGTTTTCAATATATTTTTTATATTCTGAAAATGTCGTAGCTCCGATGCATTTAATTTCGCCGCGAGCTAAAGCTGGTTTAATTGAATTAGACAAATCGGGAGAGTTGTCTCTTCCTGATCCAGCTCCAACAATATTGTGAATTTCATCTATAAATAATATCGCATTAGAATCCGCTTTTAACTCTTCAACAAGCTTATTGAGCCTTATTTCAAATTGGCCTCGATACTTGCAGCCAGCAACTAGGGCGCAGATGTCGAGCGAATAGATCTTTTTATTTTGAAGCGATCCTTTGTATTTTGGTGAAGAGATGGTTTGAGCCAAACCTTCGACTACCGAAGTTTTTCCTGTGCCAGCTTCCCCGACCAGAATACAATTGCTTTTAATTTTGCAGCTTAATATTTCTTCAAGATCACCGATTTCTTTGTCTCGTCCCGAAATCACGCCAAAGTCGCTCTTTGAAACTGTATCATTCAAGAGAGTACAAAATCTATTGATTTGAGATCCATTGAGCAGATGCTCTTCTCGGTCCTCCTGCTCAACCTCGCCTTCCTCTGGTTCCTCAAATTCCCCCTCCTCCTCCTGCTCCATCGACAAAGCGTCGTTTTTTAGAAAAGCTTCAATGCAATTTTTGAAGTGCTCCGTATCTATACCGTTTTCTAACAAAAAATCGCAAAACTTTTCTGAGCTTTCGAGAATACCCCAAATAAAATGCTCGGTTCCGATGAATAAATTATCGCGCTTCTCAGCCAACTGGGTAGCTTTATTTACGCAGTTTTCAATTTCTTTTTGGATAAGAGGCTCCATCTGAGAGCTTAAAAACATGTCTGGATTCTTTTTGGCGAATTTATCGACAATAGCGTGTATAGTTCTAGCTTTAATAGCGAGCCCCTTATTGTCTATAAATTCCAAGAAATTAGAACTACTGCGCTCCCATAGAGAAATGAAAAGGTGATAAATATTAGTGATTTTGTGATTTTTGGAGCGAGCAATCTTAGAGACCTCCAACCAAGATTCTAAAGCGCTAAATGTCCAATTTTGCTGATCTAACTTCATCATATTCAATTACACTGTCATTTCAGCTCCGAAAGCTTCATATATATTTTATCTTCTAAAAGGACCATCTTGTCAAGCATAATGATGTCGTTATTTTTTCTGCCGACACCAATCACTACCGCTCCCTTTTTGGGGATTTTTTTACCAGAATTAAGAAAGGCTGTTAGTTTTTCTTCCCTAGAGTTGTCCATAAGTAGCATTGAAATATTGCCTCGCTCATCGGCGATATCAATACGAGCATATTTATTACCATTCGCGCTAGTTCTGCAAATCGAGTCTATTACAAACCCGACAGAGCATACTGGAGTGTTATTATCAATTGAAGATAGCTCCTGTGCAGAAACAAAACGAGACCTACTAGCCTCCTTAAAAACATCTCGGATATTTTGTGAGTAGCTATAGCCAAGCAATTTGCTCTCAAAAAACCAATTAGCATATTTGAGATGTTGTTTATTTTGATCATAGATTTGTCTGTATGGTTTATATTTAATTTTAAATGTTTCGAAACGCTTGTCAGAAAAAATCGCTTTATTATCGTCTGCGACAGATTTTGTTTTAACGCAATCGCTAATACAATCCAATAGATTGAAGTTGTATTTTTCTCCCAAGATTATTAAGTTTCTTTTTTCTCGGTCTGTTAACACGTTAAATGTTTGAGCTTCCAAAACCAATCGGCATCGGTCTTTCTCAACAAAGTGGTCAAGTAGACCAGCCTGAATCAATCCAGACATCAAGCCGATATTCACACCCGCCTGTTTCGCCGCCAAGAACACCTCATACTTGTTTTCAAATGCGTTCTGGCGGAACTCTAGCAACGATTCTAAAGACTTCGTAGAAACGCCCTTGATCGTATTAAGACCATAGCGAATATCTTCGTCTTCGATAGAAAAATCAATTTGCGACTTTGTTAGGCTGGGAGGTAGAAGTTTAATTCCAAACGATGATAGCTCTTGCGAAATTTTCAAGATTTCTTCGTGAGGGCTCGGCTCGAATTGAGCGAATTTCAAAAGACTCAAAAAGAATTGCTGGGGATAGTTGAATTTAAGATAAACTGTCGTAGCAGCAAGATAAGCATAAGCCATCGAGTGTGATTTATTGAATGAATAATTTGCAGAATCTTCTGCCACCTTCCATAAAATATCTCCAATAATCGGGTCGAGATTGTTTTCTTGAATTTTTTGAGCGATCTTATCTTTCCACTCAGCCATTTTGTCAACTTTTTTCTTGCCGACAATTCGACGCAGTTGCTCTGATTCGTCCAAACTGAACCCGACCTTTACAGCCATCTTCATCAACTGTTCTTGAAACAAAGGAATGTTGCCAGTGTAAGAGAGAACATCATCGAAGAAAGGATGGATAGACTGAGATTCTCCTGTTCTTGCGTATTCCACATATTTATCAAGAAAGTCTAATGCTCCTGGCCTTGCAATAGCGACTACCGCCGAAAGCTGTTCTAGATTACGTGGCGCGACTTTTTGAGCCACCTTGAAGTTTGTGTCCGCCTCGATCTGGAAAAGTCCCATGGGAGTTCGCAACACTTGAAGAGCGGCGTAAATAGATGGATGCTCGACATCAATATCGTGCGCGTTCAAACCGATTTGTCGGCAAACGTCATTAACTACCGACAATGTGCGCAGACCAAGAATATCGAACTTGACCATCAACTCCGCAACGTCGTTCATGTCATACCCCGAAACAAGAGCCTCTTCCCCAGTGGTTTGCACAGGCATCACTTCTTGTATCGAGTAATAGCTGATAGCGATGCCCGAAGGATGAACTCCTACGTTCTTGTTTAGCCCTTCGATTTTTTTAGCAACGCGATAGACTCTTTTGTTTTTATCAGCAAATTCTTTGAAGACTTCGCTGTCTTTGTAAGCCTCTCCAAGCTTAGCAACCTTTCCAAACTTTTTGGAGATTGAATCACTAATAATATTAACGTCTGATTCTGACATCTCCCCGACAATTTTGCCGCATTCTTTAATGCACAGCTTGCTACTGAGAGTGTTCAAGGTGAGGATCTTAGAAGTTCTGCCAGCATATTTTTTATTAATATAATCCAGCACCTCTTGTCTTCTGTCGTAGCTAATGTCGTTGTCAACATCGCACAAAAGAGAACCGTCTAAAAACACTTCTCCATTGTGTTCGATTTTTCGCGCACGGCTTTTCGAAACGAATCGCTCGAAGAATAGATCGTGTTTGATTGGATCAATGTTAGTTACGCCAATGGCGTATAGCACTAAACTTCCAGGGGCCGAACCGCGACCTGCGCCCGTAGGAATGCCTGTTTCATGACAGAAATTAATAACATCCCAGTTCAACAAAACATAGTCAATGAATCCCAAGTCCTCAAAGACGGACAACTCCATCTTTAAGCGTTCAAAGTATTTTTCTTTGTTCGGCTTATCTAGAATACCTCTTTTCTTAACGCCCTCAAAGCAGAGGCGGCGTAAAAATTCAAAGTTGGAAGTATCGTCGCCGATGCCCAAGCTTTGATAATGGCGCTGCTCAATTTTGATTTCAGGAAGCTTGACTCCCGCTGGGAATGGGGATTCGTAATTAGAAAATCGTTGGATCATAAATCAATGTTAAAAATTTGTTTTTTGAAAATCTCAAAAGTCATTTCGACATCATAAAGACTGTCGTGTAGTCTTTTTGGGTCGTGGGGAATATCGTAATATTTGAGCATGAAAGCTTGATTGGTTTTTAGACCCTTTTCGCGGATATGCAACATCTTATATTGCCACGACAAAAAGTTTTCTTTGTCGGGCAAAACGTTTTTGAAGATAGCTGTCGATATAGACTTAGTATCAATTACTCTATTGACATAAGAGTGATCGCTTTTCATTTCCATTAACTTGCGCCAAACGTTGATCATATAAACATCGAAGCCAAGAAGATTTTGCCCGATCACTAAAAACGATGGATCGTAAAGATACTTCGATAGCTGTTTGAAAACTTCAATTGGACATTCCGCTTTTTCGTAATAGTGATTTTTATTAAAACCCGTAATTCGCGCAGCGTCAGCAGAAACATTGATATTGTCCCAGCGAATGAAATGATCGTGTTTGGATATCATCTTATCCCCGCGACAAATAATCCACGATACTTGCCAAGGTTTGGATGATATCAGGTTTAATCCTTCGGTCTCTACATCAATGGTGATGTAGTTCTGTTGTTTTTTGAATCTTAGTAAGTCGTTCATGGTTCGTTAAGCATCGCGTCACGTTTTTCGCAGTAGGATTCCCAGCAGAACTCATCACTGCCGAAGTGATCTAAATTGGGGCAAGAAAGAGAAGCTTGTCGTCCAAACTTACGATTACTGAGAATTTTATAAGTTTGAAACGCATCGCAATCGTCTTTAGATTTGTAAAAAATAGAATTTACCGATTCGATAGATGCGGTCGGAATTCTCTCGCTGACATAACGATGCACCGCACTTTTGACAAGATCATCGAATGGCAGTCCGTTGTCTTCAACGAAAAACACGGGATTCAGCGGTGCGATATTCGGAATGCAGTTGCCCATAATCATTTGATTATTAAATATGAACGAATCGTAAAACGGCACAGCCAACATTAAATCGTCGCTCCAATGAGCGATGAGGTCGTCATTAGAAATCGCTCCATTTTGACCAGTGTTGATAAAAGAATACAATTTATTCAACGCTCTGCAACCATCATCGTTTTTAGCGAACGCTATGAGTTTGTGATTGGATTTGTTATTAGCGTCTGAATTGCAGCATATAAATTTATACCCAAAATGCAAATTAATACCAAGCTCTTTTGCAGTTTTAAAAGCTCCAAAGAAACCTGTCATTGAGTCTTCCACTAAGAACAAATGCTTTAGCCCACTTTCTTTTGCAATTGAAAAGATGCTGTCTGGGCCATCCGAAGATTCTTTGTCTGGAGACTCCAGCGTAAGAATTGACTTGCCTATGGAAAAGTGACTTGTGAAAACTGGTGTCATCGAACAAATAATGACACGATTGTCATAGGTTGTCAAGTTCTTTTTATGTGAGCGGGGCAACCAGCGTAGTGCCGTTTTTCGTATTTCTGTCCCTTCGGAACGTCCGATTTATTAAAATATGATTTTAACTGTTTGCCATTCTCGTCAAGAGCGGCAAAATAATCAAAAGGCCATTTGCAGGAACAAGCCCACATAGGCGTTCCGTCAAGCTTGAGTTGATCTGGATATTTTGCAAATCCGCACAACAATGGCCCGCTGAACGTCTTGTCTGTTGGGTAGGACTGTCTCGCGGCAAAATTAGAGCGAGCATCTTTTTCGGAAAAGTGGTCTAAATATTCTTGAATCGCCGTAAGCTGATGCTCGAAACCTTCTAGGTCGTCATCGGTAATCGGAGCCATTTTAATAACTCCTGAATTTTTGGAGTCGTCCAACTCAAACTTTAAAAATAAAAACTCGCTTGCTCTATTCGAGAATTCGGGAAATAAATGTTTCACAGCGAGACTATACATATAATCTTGCAAGTTATCTTTGACATCTTTTCCTTTAAATGTTTCGCGGCTGGTTTTGAAGTCGCGAATTAATGCAAATTTTTTATTTTTATAAAGAAACAGTTTGTCGATGAATCCTTTGATTTTGTATTTAAATTTGCCGTCATTAACGACAATATCAAAGTCTTGTTCTGATACAGCTAGCGATGGTTTGCCAGCAGTCAGACCGAAGAAGTCATACATGAGTCCATTGAGTATCATTTTTTTAATCAACTCAATATTGTCGTCGTCATTTACAGATAGACGCTTCGCATGTTTGAAGATTAGTTTCTCAATCGACTTGACCGCGAAAGGATCTTGTTTTTTAATGATTTTATCGTAGGTTTTTTTTCTACGACGATCACCAAGAACTTCGAATACTAGGTGGCAGACAGTACCTCGACTCGCGCCGTCATTTGATTTATCTGGAACGCCTAGAACATACTTCGCATAATACATCCAGCTACAAGACTGTAGCGTTTTAATTCTGCTTGCGGATAATGAATTTTTTGGCTCACTCATGAGGATTTTAAGACCTTTCTTAATGCGGATAGTTCTTTTTCTTTGAATTTCTGCTTATTCGCAGAGACGAAAGTCACTAGCTGCTTGATAAATTGAGATCGGTCTACTGGCGTATTATACCATTTTTTAAGATCTAATCCAGAAGTAAATGCATCCGAGAAATCGTTATGATTGTCTGGAGGAAGATTGATCTCAATACAATTAAAATCAAAATACGGCAAAAGATTCAGCAGCGTTTTGACACTTCCGAAGTAGCCATGGTTCTCTCCATCCGAATCGTTATTGCCAGCTATGACAATCCTCTTTACTGAAAAAGAGCTTAGATATGATAGCATGATAGGTTGACATCCTAGACCGAAAGAAACTAGCGAGTTTTTGACTCCAGATTCAAAAAGAGCCATGCTATCTCCAATGCTTTCGACAATTACAACTTCTCCTGTTTTGCGAATAATAGAATCGACAGTTTCTTCGGCTGGAATATAAGCTGGGTAAATCCAATTTCTTTTTTTACCAATATGTTTCCATTTGGGAATTTTGTCATTATCAACGTCAGTCTTTCTACCGCTAAAACCAACGATTTGACTGTATTCATTATAAATTGGAAAAACCATTCGGCGGTACATCTTGCCAGACTGCGCGAGCCCAGTTTTATAAAAATTTAAAGTATCTTCCGACAATCCCTTTCTTTTATAAAAAGAGAAATTTGGAAATAGATTGTTTAGTATTGATTCTGGATAGATTGCGTCCATTTCGATTGTTTGTTTTGGGATGTATATATACTCTTCCGACTTGTTAATTGAAGAAAGAATTTTTTTAATTGTTTGAGCATCTGATCCACAGGTTAATTTGATGAGTCTTTCAAAAGGAAATTTTTGACTGCCTTGCGCGTAATCGCTCCATACTCCTGTGTTTTTATAGATGCAGACGGCGCTTTCATTGTCGCCGCCCCGATATAAAGCTTTTGTGCGCCAATGATTTCCGCAATCAATCAAGCGATAACCAATTTTTTCAAGAGTTGGCCTGATTGAAACAGGATCAATTGAAGTTTGGTGTGTCGTCTGATTCATCATTTTCTAAGTCCATTCCCCCTTCCGCGATACGAGCGATATCTCGCAGGTCTCCTTTTTCAGTAATGCAGAAATTATGGAAATCAAGATTAATAAAGTTCTTGCGCAGAGTATCTCCAATACGCACAGGCTCCACGGCTCCAGCAATATCCTTGCCAAGATGTCGAGCTTTCACATTGATAATTTTATGAGTGCCAAAATTACGACCTTCTGTTTCAATTTCATCAGCAGTTTTATTACGAAGAATAAACATGTGAGAACAGAATTGTGTGATTCGGTCAGATAGCGACACGATACTTTCATCGTCAACAATGTTTTGTGATTGACGGTTATTGGTAATACCGCTTTTGTTAGATTGCACTGAGGTAATCATCGGGATGATTGGGTTGCCTTCATGCAGAATTTCTTTTTGAATGCACTTCTTGAATTTGTCCACCATTTCACCGACGACTTGCCACTCATTCTTACCGCCACTAGCTTCGGAAGTCGTTTTGATATAGTCGAATGAGAAAACCATTTGATTGCCGCGACCAACTTTTGCATAATAGAATCGCTTGAGGACTTTAATCATTGCGTCAACGTCCATACCGCCGACGTTGTAGTAGTAGAATTTGAGATCTTTGACCTTCGCCCAAGTGGAGCGCACCTTAGTTACCACATCAGCGCCAGCTTTTCTCCAGTTGCCAGTTTCAAGCAAGTGCATGGGGACTCCTGAGATAGCCGCGCATTGACGCATAATAAGCTCTTCTTTGCTCATTTCACCGTTATCAAAATGCAATACGGGAACTCCGTATTTCATAGAGACTTTGGTGCTATAATCCATGCACCATTGGGTCTTTCCCACACCACTTCTCGCCACGATAACTGTAATATTTCCTGGTCTAAGCAGAGAGCCGTATATCTCATTGATCTTTTCATGAGGACCCATCATACCAAATTCGGTAATAGGATTGTTACCGCGCTCCTCAATCAATGCCTCCATCTCATCATAGATGTTTTCGGGCGTATCGTTACCAATCTCATAAAGATTGATACGTGAATTATACGAGTCGTCTGCCGCTCCAATGATTTGACTGTAGCTTGACTCTGGAGCGATAGACTTCATTTTCCGCGCAATATCTTGAGCAGATTCATACAGCTCTCTGCGAATGGTGAACTTCTTCAGTTCTTTGGCTGTCTTGATTAAATTACCATTCGGAACTTTGCGCATGGCAAGCGAACGGATATAATCAGCAGGATTCAATCTGTCCTCAAAAGACAATCCAAGCGAAGACACTCTTTGCGCGACAATAATCTCATCAATTTGGTCTCCAGTGTCAATCGCTTGCTTGATTACTGTGAAAATAGAACCGTGAAGATCAGAGTCTTCACTATAGAAATCCTTATGGCTAATAAAGTTCGAAATCTCACAATAGCTTTCGGGCTCTTTAATGAGAGCTGCCAAAAGTTGTTTTTCCAGTTCTAAGTTGTAGATCATACTCAGCTTAGGATAATCTTTTTTGTGAAACTGTCAATCACAAAATCGTTCCGAACGATAAAAAAAGCTCTTCATTAATTTCGTCCTTGGGATAAATTTCGACGAGGATGATTTCATTCGCCTCGCAGAATTTTAATTTCTTTTCATCTCTTTTTAATTGTTGGAGATATTGAAAACGGTTGCCATGAAAGA
>Ga0209353_10002102_pt1 | contig 11022 bp, 14 predicted proteins | sample LauGreSpBDMM15SD_2_FD_187561 | JGI IMG/M metagenome (GOLD analysis project Ga0209353, IMG submission 187561) | Freshwater lake microbial communities from Lake Michigan, USA - Sp13.BD.MM15.SD (SPAdes) (version 2) | ecosystem: Environmental > Aquatic > Freshwater > Lake | place: Lake Michigan...
GCTTCGTACTTACGGGCAATCATTTCGATTGCGCTGTCATCGTGACTGCAACCTTGGTCAAATTGCATGTCAGAGAAGATGACAAGTGTTTGAGGCATTTCTGCTTGTGGAACACTGTTACTTACTGCTGTCTTAAGGATCAAATCAAACGCTGCGTTCAAGTTGGTATTAGCAACTTCACCAGTGTTCATTTGGTCAATCTTTTGATTGATGTTACCCTTAAGGTTAACCAACTTAGGTGTATGGCTGAAAGTCAAGAAGGTATCTTTGAACTTACCCTTGTTCTTATCAGCGAAGTACAAGCCCAAAGAGATTGCAACATCCAAACAAGACAAGTTAGTGTTCTTACCTGCGGCGCAAGTCATAGAACCTGAACTGTCTACCATTGGTAACACCGAAGCGTCACCGATGAAGTTTGGCAATGCGTCCCATTGCGCTTGCAATGCATCCAACTCAGTCTTAGTCATAGACTTGCGACTGTAGCTGTTGATAGCGCCCTTAAGCACATCGTATGGATACACTGCACCTGCGTTAATCTTCACACCTGCTTCGCCCTTAACGAGCTTTTGAACATACTCAGCGTAAGATGTGCCATTACGAGTAAAGGCTTTCTTGTAGCGTGAATGTGCCAATGAAGGAACATGTGAGTAGTTGATTGAATCCCAGTCCTTAGCACACATTTGTGTTTCAACAACGTTGGTCAAAGTTACCAATGACTTACGATATTGCTTAGGAGTCATTCCGAAGAATTCACGGATTTCAAGGGCAACATCACCCTTACGTGGTGTCCACTTTGCTGCCAAGCCGTTACGAGCACGGAGTGCATCGCCAAGCATGGTGTATGCTTGTGTCTTTAGAGGCTTAGACTTAAACACGAACAAGTCATCGTAACGACCTAGTTCAGGAACCTTAACCATCAAACGGCTAGCGTCTTCTGGATTAGTCTTTTCCAAGTGTACCAAGACTTGTCGGAACAATTCTCGTTCACCGGAACCACCACGAACGTCACGTGCCCATTGAAGGATACGCAACGCTAGGTCGGAGTTCTCAACGTATGCCGCTGTGAATGCCGGGATAATATTCTTACCTCGGCTTGCACCGATGTTATAGAATAGGTCAACACAGGCGTTAGCCGTTGACTTACGTGCCTTCATACCATTTGTAGTACGGGCTTCTTGATTCATTACTGCTTCTGCGAATTGCATACGTTCTCCTTTCGTTTGTATTGCAACAGGATGCGCTTTTTACTATTATGAAAGTAGTTAAAGTTGCTGAATGCATCCTAAAAAAGTATTATAACATAGTTACTTTATAGTTTCAACTATTTTGGGTAACTACGTTATAAAGATAACAGGATCGTTGTCTACTTTTAGTTTTTATCGAGGTAAATATCGAAAAACCTCTATTTGGTTCCATCTTCAAGTACAACCTTCAACGTTCGCGGGCGAACCTCTGAACTCCAACTGTACCCAATGTTACCAACATTCCATAGTATTAATATGATTGCTGAACCGATCCTAAAACTGTCTTACTCCGTAGATTCTACGGCGTAAATATCTGATTCTTTCAACACTAGAAGGACTTCTCCATCTAGCTTAACTTGCATTCCTGCATGTTTAGTAAAGTAAACTTTGTCGCCTACTTTCATGTCAACACTAAGGTCGACTCCATTGTCAAATGAACGTCCTGGGCCTACTGCGATAACAGTGCCTTGGTCAGGCTTTTCTTTTGCTTCTGGAAGAATGATACCAAAACTAGTTTTAGTCTCACCCTTTTCTTGTTTAACAATCACACGGTCGTGTAATGGTTTAAGTGGCATATTGTTTCCTAAAAATTAACGGGATGCTAGTGACAGTTTGTTTATTTTCTGGACTGACCAATCATATCACTCAGTCCCTATTGCAAATCGTTTGCACCCGATTTAGTAATTGCGTCTGCTACTAACAACATAGAAGGTCTTTCCCTACGTCAACTATTCCATAGAATTTTCATTCGTCAATAGCATTTAATAGTTTTTTTAAATTGCTGAAATCATCCCTGATATCTCTGCTGTCTAAGTGTCTATTATATAGGAGATTGTATTTGTCGTCTACATGTTTTGGGCAAACACAATAGGAAAACCGTGAAATAAATCACGGCTTCTTTGTAACACTTTTATGTTATTCAGTAACGACGGGTGTCACTGGTTCCGGTGTAGGCATTGGCTCCGGTGTAGGCATTGGGATAGTTCCGTTTTGAACAAGCATTAGTGCTGTATCGAATCCATCTTTAAACCCACATTGATATGCATCCAATGTTGTTAGTGTATCGTCATAATACATCTTCGCTGTTCCGGTACCGAGCTTTGGTTTTGGTGCTGGGCTTGGCATAGCTGATACCTTATTTGGCTTTGAGGCTTTACGGGCCATACGATAATATTCATCATATCCTGTATCTTCCTCTTCTCTTTGTTCGTCATTATAGTCATACACTTCATCCCAATAGTAAGGGTAGTATGGATAATCACAATCATGGCGGCGCCATGCTTGCGGTTTGTATGGTGGTTTGGGTTTATTTGGCATTTTATTTCCTTTTATTGTGTTGTCTTGAAGACAGTTAATAACTTAACTAGTCTCATAAAGATATTCTCTTTTGGTTTGTCTTCAGCCTTTTTATCGGCTTTGTTGTTAGTCTGTGTGTTGTTGATAGTTATGTTATTATTCACTGACATATCTTCTCCTAAGTTTAAGATTTCTCTTAATGCTTTTGCTCGTTCTACAATGTCTTTGCTAGAAGGGTATGGTGGTAATTCAGGGTATGCCATTCTTACGCCTTGACTTTGCCAAAGATATAACGATTCAACGATCCATTTCTCATGGATATCATTTTTTTTAGTCACGTACTCTGACATAACGATATCCGTGGCAATCTTTAACAACTCTGCGTTAGATGGATTGTCTTTCTTATCCACCATATCCTAAACCTATATTATAGAATGTTCCACTCAGTACCATTGAACACTAATGTTAGTGCGCCGTAGTCTGAATTGATAGTAGCAGTAGCAGACCCGTCAATTGTACCAACTGTCGGTGTAATTGTGATTGGGTTAACTGATGCATCACCTGTTCCATCTTTTAGATAAAAGACTTGACCGGTAACACCTAGTGGCAATGTTACTGCGATTGGTCCCGGTGCGGCTAGTTGGTAAACTACGATACCATCGGCGACAGTAACCGCATCTGGGCTAACTGTAGCAATTCTTAATGGCTCTAGTGCTAAACCGTTAGCAGTGATTGTAACTGTTTCAGCACCTGTACCTGTAGTAGGAGTGACTGTGATGCCTGTACCGGCAATAATCGAACGGGGGTTATTTGTGTATGACATATGTTTTCCTTTAGTTAGTTGTCAAATGACTATGATATAGTCTTCCAGTTTGTTCCATCATACACAATCTGTATATGACTATATCCACCATTAAGCATTGCGAAAGAAACACCATCGATGGTCTTTCCTCCTGCTGACTTAATGGTAATTGGATTCGTTGTTGCAAGGCCTGAATAGTCCTTGATGTAATATGCTCGTTTCGATCCGTTGCTTGACCCATAATCACTTGCACCGGTAGAAGGCAAGATGATGTTCGAGGGAGCTGACACATTGACAAAGATAACTTCATCATCATTTGATACGGTGTACGGGGTAGTAGTAACTATTTTTGTTTTGTATTCTATTGCCATAATACTCCTTAGCTGATTCTGGTTAGTGTTAGTTTAATGCTGTCACCGGTTGGTCTAGTTGGGGTAACGGCTGCAGGTAATGCGGCTAACTGAACTGTAGTGTCTGCACTACTCCAGCACATTTGAATATTTCCACCGGCTGGAATATCTAGAGTAAAATTACCTGACGTAAAGATTTGAGAAAGAGTGTTTATAAGTTCCAAGTCTTGCCTCGAACCCGGAACATCCACTCCGTTTAATCGTAGCCAAATACTAATGGAACTAGTGCCACCTGATGTTTTATTAATGATACACGTAAATATTTTAGTGTATGTTCCGGCGTTAACGACAGTGAGTGCATTGCCGCCTGTTATGCTGATACCATTTGCCGGACCAGTCGTTGAATACGTTACAATGTTGATAGCATTAGCAACTGGGTTTGTCTGTGTACCATCAGTAAAGAATCCATAGTTTAATAGACCTGTAGATGCGCTAACCACACCGTTGACAACACTCAACCCGGACCCAACTTGCATGACACCGAGGTCAGTGGTTGACGAAACTGGTACTTTATATGTCATGTTACGCTACCTTAATTAATGATAGAATTCTATTGTTAACGGTAAGAGTACCAAACTCTACAGTTGACCTAATGTCAATTGCTTGTCCAGCTAATACCGTTGCTACCGCTTGTAGTGGTATCACTGAATCAAAAATCTCTGTAGGAGAATATATTCTACGATTGCTGTTAGTAACTAACAATCCATTCGCAAAGACTCCAAAGTTAGCTGCAACTGGTCCAGCGCCTTGACTACCAGGTGTATAGATGTTTCCATTCACTATTGTAGGAGGTCCATATCCAGTGATAGTACCACTGTTAGTTCCAATGTCACCGTTGATGACACTAGTACCGGTGTTAGTAACGTTACCGATAGCAGTGAACAACGCAAACGTGTTTAACACACCTACTGGAATCACTGATGTACCTAACGGTCTTGATACTGTGTCAGTATCAGTAGTAATTGCACCATTCGTTGATAGTAGTCTACCAACTATAGTAGAGCCGGCACCGATGCCTGCTGCGCCTGGATTAGATAAAGCAGTACCTACGAAAGTTGTTGCTGCACCTAATGCTACTGCACCGCCGTTTGCGATCCAGAATACGTTAGCTGCGTTTGCACCATTGATTAAGAGTACCTGACTTGCTGCGACACTCGTTAGTGCGCCAGTCATTCTAAACACGAACAATGCATTAGGATCTCCTGCTGCATCTAAAGTTAGCACACCTTGGATAGCTGCCGCTGACGCTACATCGTACACGCCCGGAGTAATTGTTTCGCCAAGGCCGAATACTGCACCATGTATGCCAGTACTTGCTAATCCATTAAGTGTTGCTGCTAATGCCACAACGTCAATTGCTGCTTGTGCAGTAATATCGTTAGGTATTGGGTTGATATCATAGTTAGCATTGAATGTTACTTGATATGTTCCAGCGCCCGGAATCAATGTCATTGCAGTTACTACTGTTGTTCCATCTACTGATGTAGTGACTTGAGGAGCAGAGCCGCTGACTGAAAATCCAGCAGCTACGCCAGTTGCACTTAATACACCTTGAGGTGTAATTGCTAAACCAGAGCCCACTGTTACGATGCCTGGTTCTGTTGTTGTTGCTAAAGGTTCTTTGTACGACATTAGATGATACTCCAGTTAGTTCCATTGAATAGGAATGTTAAGCTACCGAAGTTTGTGTTGATGATTGCACTAGTAGCTCCATCAATTGTATGACCGACTGCGGTAACAGTAATGTTAAATGTGGCAGCAGTACCTGAAATATCTTTGACTACATAGAATTTACCAGTGACTGGGTTGGCAGGTAGTACTACTGAGAATGGCACTAGTCCTGTATTGTTCACACCGATAACAACATCGGTCGGTGTAGCTAGATAAGGGCTTGTAGTGACTACGATTACCGGCAAGACGCCTGGGTTAACTGTTGTGTTATTAACACTGATGATAGATGAACTGAATGAATCACTGTCATCACAAAATGGGGCTACTGGACTAAATCCCTGTTGTTGACGCTGTGCAGGGAAAATAGGCATTGTGGGAATAGGTAAAAGGGGTGCTAGTGGTTGTATTGATTGTATTTGGTCCATGATGTTCTCCAAAAAATATCCGGAGTTGTGCTCCGGATATTAGTTATCAAATATTAACGAATGTTAGTATTTGTGTTAGTTGGGTTAGCAGTTAATGTGCCTGAACCAACGTTGATGGCTTCATTGTTAGAACGAATAGATTGGCTTAGACCCCAAATAAGGTTCGACAATTGACCATATTGTTGTTGCTGTTGCTGTTGAGATTGCATTTGGTTAATGTTGTTAGTTGTAGTAACTTCAATACCGCGTGAAACTTCAGCCAAGCGACGGTCGCCGCGTAATTCAGTGATTTCATTCTGTGCGACTGCTAACTCTCGTTGTAGGTTAGCTTCGTACTGAGCAGTAATCAATGAGCGAGTTCTGTCGCCATCAGTTGTTACTGATGTTTGAATTGCGTTTTGTGCTTGCAACAAGTTAGTATTAACTTGGTTCAATTGTTGCATCAATGCGATTGAATTTTGTGTCTGTGACTTATCCAATGCGTTGAATTGCTGCATAGTAGCAATGTTGTTTGTGTTCATAACATCCTTAACACCGTCTACACGAGTTGCCAATGATGATGCTACACTGTTCAATGAACCATTGATTGCTGCTGTTTGTGCTGCCGTTGCTGCTTCCATAGCTGCCATGTTAACTGCTACTTCTTTGTCAACACCACCGATAGCTGCCATCAAGTCCATGTTAGCTTGATTTTGCTCTGGAGGGTTGCGTAGCAATGCTGTGTCAGCCGCTGCTGCACCGCGTCCACCGAATAAGCCGCCGCCATTACCTAGCAATGCGCCCAAGATGATACCACCGATTAAACCACCGCCTGTGCCGCCTAAGCCGCCGCCTGTTAGAAGGTCACCGCCTCCTGTTGTTGTACTTACGTCCATTTTAATTTTCCTTAATTAAGAAAGAATCGCTTTTCTAATGACCCTTCATTAGTTCTATATCTTTCATAGATACTTACTAGCGATTCCTATCAAAATCAATGCACGTTAGTGCATTATCTACTTGATGCTATTATTTCTTTTTTGCGTCTAACGCATGTGGCATTTTCTTAGAGAAGTGTTCCATGTGGTTGTACACAATGCCGGTAGCATATAAATCAGCCCATTTGTGCATACATTGACGGTTGTTATCAAACGCAGCAATGTCGCCAGTCCAATCTTCTTTCAATCTCTTAGTGACTTCGTCCATTGTATATTTCAAGTGGTCGTTCCATAGAGGCTTTGTTACTACTCTAGACCAGTAGTATGAATTTTCATTCTCTAACCATGCAAGCATTTTCTCACCGTTGTCATACCAAGCCTTTGTTGCTGCTGTCGAGTCTTCGCCCGCTTTCACAGTAGTAATCAATTCTGCCGCTAACGTGATGTGTTCTTTTAATACTGCGGTGTATGCTTCTACATCGTTTTTATCGTAGTATGGGAACAATAGTTCAGCGATTTGTTCTTGGTTCTTCATTAATCTATCGGTCACGGCTTCTATATCTTTAGTGCCATTCAATAAGCTAATGATTGCATTGCGTGTGTAACAAAGATGTTCGTTCCACAATATCTTCGAGTTAGAATACAACTCTGCAATTTTTTCTTCGTCTTCATAATAATATGTTATAATCTGGTACATGACTTCTCCTATAATGTCCTACACACTTACTTACGTGCATATGTTCAATCGTATCTACACTAAAAGTTTAGGGTGTACTAGATGATAGCCAAAAAAATAGCCCACCGAAGTGAGCTATGTAAAAGCAGGGCAATCTATCAACTAAAGAGCGCAAGCTGGGTTCTATTTTTAACGCCGAATTTTTTAAGCACAATACCCACGTGAAGTTTGACTGTACTCTCCGTGATGTTCAGTGTCTTTGCAATTACTTTGTTACTAGCACCACGTTCTTTAATCAAAGTAAGTATTTGTTGTTGTCTTGGGGTAAGTTTAATTTCTCCTGGCTTAATGCTAGAAGATTTCTTTTGTTTGTATCCTGGTAGTTTCTCTATTATATGTTTAGGCCAGTAGGGAATATGATGCCACTGTGCTTGTAGCCCTTTGATTGTCTCTTCCGAACCAAATGAAACTGTTGATGGTATGATACCGAAGATGTTACTCTTTTGTAAATCTTTGATAAGATTATAATCTGTATCAGAATCGATACCTACTGAGACAGTAGTATCATTTTTGTTGTTCAACAATTTGACTAATGTATTAACCATGTTGACAATCTCAACTGCCGAACTATGTTGTAACTCATTCACATGAAAACAAATAGTCTTTGGGTCTAGTTTCATTTTCTCTGATAACTCACTCCAGCTAGCACAGTAAATGATTCTAGTAGGTAAATCTTTATGAAAATCAGTAAGTGGTGTTGTAGTATACACATCAGGTAAGTTACGATTGAAGTACAAGTGCGCCGGTCTAGTGTCTTCTATTTGTTCGTTTGGATTTGCAAGTATTGTAGTATTCATACACTTACTTACACTGTCGTCTAGTATAGGTTTACCATCTATAGTACACGTAGTACTACAGTCAGTTTGTTCTATGTACTCTAGATAAGTACATGCTAGACTTTCGAGATAGACTAGGGTCGGATTGTCTTGTGAGTAATTATCACAATTTTTTAGTACATCTAATTGGTTGAGCTTACTCATGCTCATACTCCTACTTTGTTGTTACAGTTATCATTATACTCATTATTATCATATTCGTCAATTTAGTTTGGTATACATGACAACACTGTAACAAACTAAAGTATTACCTGCCAGGCTAGATGTGGCAATAGGTCACCGAAGTGACCTATTATTTGTTATCGAGTTAGAAAACGAATAAACTTCAAGTAGTAATAAGTGAAGCCCCTAACTGGTTGAATCCAATCAAAGAGTCCGGGGTTACTAACTTCTTTCGAGAAGTTACCGTATGCTTTTTCAAATGTTTCTTTTGTTGACATGATAACTCCTTGTGTTGGCGGAAGCGGTGAGATTCGAACTCACGGTGCCTTTCGACACTTCAGTTTTCAAGACTGACGCCATAGACCACTCGGCCACGCTTCCTTCTTATGGTGGAGGATACCAGGATCGAACTGGTCACCTACTGCTTGCAAAGCAGCCGCTCTCCCAAATGAGCTAATCCCCCGTTATTTCTTAACGAAACTTTTCCTGCTTTTGTGCAGAACTGTCTCGTACTTTCTTTAAGTACTCACGACCTACAAGACCTGCTTCAACTTCTAACAATGCAGTAACAAAACGTGCATTCTTAGTTTCAAGTTTAGGCTTGTGTCCTCGCTGTAGTTCTCTTACTCTTGCTGATGCAATCAATACTAAATCGTATCGATTCTCAACCATATCCACTGCTGTTTGGCTAGTGTATCGAACTCGGCTTTCTGTCGTCATATTTACTTTCGTTGTTGTTAAACTTGGAGCGGGTAGCGAGAATCGAACTCGCAAATAAACCTTGGCAAGGTTTCAGGTTACCTTTACATCATACCCGCGTAATATTTTTATGGACGTTCTGTGGTAATCAGAACATGATTATCAGCTGCCCATTTATCACGGGCTTCTAATAATTTGGTTGTACTTGGATCGCGCCAAGCCGAAGCAGAAGTCTCTTTATCCGAATACGTACTGGTAGTCACTAGTACATCAGCCGATACTTGGTCACGTGACCATGTGGTTGGGTACGCTGCCTGTCTAGCAGTAATTTCTGCCTCAGTTAAAATTGTGGTGAGAACTGGCATGGTATCGAACGCATTAGCCGGACTCTCTGTTGTTTTAGTAAATGTTGTTGTGATAGTATAACTCATTGATTATCCTTTGATATATTTATCAACTCTTGTATCTCTGTAGTAGATATTATACTCTGTATCCACGCCCAGCACAACTAGTTTTGGGAAAAACTCTTTATTTTTTACTAAAGAACTTTCAGGAAGTTTGTTTCTAAAGTAAAAGTCATCACCATTGAAATCGTGAATATACTTTTTGGCGGCATACTTGTTTGTAGAGTAATCCTCTCTGATACGCAAATCCGTGCCTACTGAGGATATCGCCCATTCTTGGTATTCAATCGTGTTAAACCAAGGTATAAGATTTTCTTCAAAAAATGTTCTAGTATCGCATTCAGGTGATAGTCTAGCATAGTATCGGACTGACACAAAAATATCTGCGTTGTGTGCCCAATTAAAAGTTGTCCACCACAAAAAATCACTTATAGTTTCGATGCGAGACATGTGTTTGTTGATTGAAGATGCAACATAGTCTACTACCCACTTAGCATTTGTTCTATTACTATACAGTGCGAAAAAATCTATTAGTATATGTTGATTAGTGCGCCATGCTTTATTGTAAGATCCAGGATAACACATATCAAAGTGGTCTAAGTTATCGTAACCCATAATAGTATCACCACAATCACCTGATATGTGAATGTCGTTACCTACTAGTTTTCTATGAAACAGGTAGTCTGTTGCATCGACAGTGGCTAACTTATTTTCGATGTGTGTATGATACATCGTAGGGTTTTCATCAATTGAAGTCTTAGACATTATTAGTGTTAACTTCTGCAATTCTACATGTGACCAATTTTTCAATAGGCTACACAATACTAGAGTACTGTCAATACCTCCGCTATACCATAGATAGACTTTATCACGATTAGATATAAGAGGTTTAATTGACAGGGCCCTGTTGTCAGTTATTGTTTCAAAATCAGGACTAATAGTTACATTAAGGTCCGGCACAAACATATATGCTGGATTTGATTTTACTTTGTAAGTACAATCGGCTAAATCGAATCTAGGATTTACAGAATCTTGTTTCGTGAACTTTGCAAACTGCATCCTATTAAATTCATAATCAGTCATTGCTTTCCGTAAATTATTTTTACAATCATCAAGTGATGAATGAAAAATATGACTAGTATGAATGAAGTAGAATTCTTTCTCGGTGAGTGGAAAACTATTCAAAGTGTACGGGACTTTTATATAGTTACTCATTGTGTTTGGTACCTTGTGACGGTTTCGAACCGCCGACCCTCTCCGTGTAAAGGAGACGCTCTACCCCTGAGCTAACAAGGCATTGTTAAATCTATTTACTCGTCTTGCTTCTCTGCGATATATTTTGCTAGAGCAGCCTGATACTGTTCTTCAGTTAGTCCATGCCAACCAATACAGTTGCCTGAAGGACTGCGACCACAGCCGCATG
>Ga0209353_10002103_pt1 | contig 11018 bp, 19 predicted proteins | sample LauGreSpBDMM15SD_2_FD_187561 | JGI IMG/M metagenome (GOLD analysis project Ga0209353, IMG submission 187561) | Freshwater lake microbial communities from Lake Michigan, USA - Sp13.BD.MM15.SD (SPAdes) (version 2) | ecosystem: Environmental > Aquatic > Freshwater > Lake | place: Lake Michigan...
GGCTTTAAGCCGGCGTCAAAAAAATGGTTTACAGCTTCGTCACGCTTTTGTATGCGTAAAGCGTCTGCTTTGGCTTTGTCCCTGGCGCCTGTGGTGCTGTTGCACTTTCGGCAGGCCGCACGTAGGTTGTCAAGTTCATTGCCACCGCCTTGAAATACAGGCACTATATGGTCGGCTGTGTCTGCTGGTTTGCCACATCGGTAGCAGGGTGGGTTGTCGGCAAGCAGTGTTTGTCTGTTGCGTCGATAGGTCAGGTCGTTGGTGGTGTGTTGTCTGGGCATTGTCGGGTCTCCTTTGTTCAGATCATAGGTCAAGAGATACTGACGCCCACACAGGAAATGCGCCTGTGCGGTTGTCGTCTAGTTCCATGTGATGGGTGGGTGGTTTGAGTTCCCCACTATTTGGGCAAGTAGCCACAGGAAGCCGTTCTATTTTTGTTCAGGGGTCAACCTTCGCCATTTGTGCCGTTTGGAAACGCTGTTCGCCTACATCGGTGCATAGGCGTCTACCCAGGTTCCCCTGTTTACGGCCCGTCAGCTACAACCCTGATACACCCATGCGACTAATGAAATTGTGCTGACAGTATCAGGTGGCTGGGTGGCGTATCTCTAACGTGCGTAGAGCTGTCCATTCACCGTCCAACATAATTTCGGCATGGGTGATATTTCGTGCTGACTCAAACTGGCCGTTAATGGTCAGGTACTCGACATCATGTTGGTTTGATATAGCTATAGCAAACACAGGGTGGGCAAAGCGCAAATCGCCGTGTCTAGTCCATATACGCATAGGGTTAATAGGTTGCATAAATTCAGTCACGGTCGGGTCTCCTGGCTAGTCGGGTGGATATGAAATCTATGTCTTTAGGCCGCCACACGTGGACTTCCATACCAGCAGACGACAACTTGCTGAACCATAATTCTTGGCTGGTAGATAGTATCCCAATACTGCTTTTTAATTCGGCAAATATGACACCTCGATCAGCATGACACAGGACTAGATCAGGGAAGCCAGCGTGACCAGTAAGTGGTGTTTTCCACACCCCTGGGCGGATTTCCACAGCACGGGTGTGCATAACTAGCCAGCCGTGCAACTTAGCCAACATGATTACTTGCGACTGAAAATAAGATTCTTTCATCGCAGTTTTTCCATTGGGTATAGGGCTTGCCTGGGTAATCCGTAGCATTGGTTATCTTCATACAGCAGACGGCCTTTAGTTCTGACGTCTGCAGCTGTCGCCCAGCCTGCAATTACTACTTGTGGCCCATCGACTACGCAGTAGATATACACAGCGTCTTTGTCGTATTCACGAATATACAAAAAGTAGTCTTTGCCTTCTTTTCGTTGACTGCTTCGAACCTCGTAACCGTCAACGTCACTAGCGCCTAGATTGCCTTTGCCGGTCCACGGTAAGCGCAAATAGAGTGATACAGCCAGTTCACTAACAGCGCCAAGCACATCTATTTGTTGCTTCAACTCTTCAGTAAGCGTTACGCCTGTAAATGTCCGTGAAGTCTGATTGCGGCCTGATTCCATACGGCGTTCAGCTTCTTGCACAGCAACAGCCATTTGTGCGTCAGTCAAAGTCACCAACGGCATTACGGTGCCAACCTTTTAATTAAGGCCGTTGCGTCAGCTCTAGTTTCAGGCACTGGGCCTTCCCAGTTTAAGCCTCGTAGGTACTTCAATTGGGCTTCCGATGGTGCATTGCTCGCATTTGCGCCTAGCGCCTGTCTGGGCGCATTCTGAGGCTGTTTTACAAGGGTTGCTGGGGCGCTAGTTTCCTGTCGGTTGCGTACTTCTTCGGCGCTAGCCATTTTTGGGCCAAACGACATCATGAACCCTAAGACACGGCCCAATGCGCTGGTGCTTGCGTTCATCATTTCTGAGTTACGGGTGAACGGCGTTAAGCCAGGTATCGGTTCCCATGCTGTTGCCTGGCAACTAATTGGGTCGTCCGGTGTGCGCCAGGCTTGCACGGTTACAGCAATAAAAGTTTTGTCGCCAACCGTGACTACTTCGGGGCGGTTTTCAATTATGCGTAGTTCAGGCCAGCGTTCTAATGCCATAGCAAACCGTGTTGGCACGTCGACATAGTTTGTAAGGTCCATCAGCTGCCTAAGTTTCTGTCAAATGCCCGTTGTTGTTCAGGCGTCATGCGTAAATAGTTCAACAGGTCGTTGCACCTGGCACGCTCGTTTTGGGTTAAACCTTCCCAGTTACCTTTGTGGCCACATTCCAAACATATGCCTTTAAGGATTGGTTGCAGGCGTGTGTCATGGTGTTTTAGTTCTAGTTGGCATTCTTGGCACAGTATGACGTTCATTTGAAGCCACCTAACCGCATGGCCACAATTGTGTCTTGTGTCGACTTAGTAAGATTTGACAGGTAAATGCCGTTTTCTTCGGCGACATAAGCCAGTTCAAAAAGGGCTTTGCGCAACATTTCAATGTCGGTTTTTTGCGATTCAAGTTGCCAGGCCGCCGCTTTCATAGTTATTTCGGCTTTGGTTATAGCAGCTGTCATTTCTGCTAATTGTTGGTTCATGTCGGGCCTTTCATTGGTCGGGTTGTTTTGTACGATAGCCAACTGGTGTTGCAGAGTAGCGGATACGGCGCCTGTCGTTGTCTGTGGTGTTGGCCCAAATGCCTTGTAAAGCCTTTTCAGGGAATGACACGGCGTAGGCGTAGCACTCTTGGAACACTAAACAGGATTCGCATAAAGGTTTGATTATGGCTTTGGCTTGGGCTGACTCTTGGGCGTTGCTAGGAAAAAACAGGTTTGTGTCAATGCCTCGACATGCCGCTAATTGTTGCCAGTCGGGTCGGTCAACATTGAACATTTGCTAGCACATTTTCCATGGGCGCCAACCGCAGGCACCTGTTTCTGCTGTGGCGTCATAGAGCAGGAAACCGAAACGCAGGTTGAGTGTTGGGTCTGACATGGATTCTTCAAACGGCATGTTAAATAGTTCTTCGGCCCAGCGTTTATGCACAATATTTGCCTGCACCAATCCGTGGTCACTGCCATTAAAATCTGGGTGCAAATAGCCGATGTTAAGGCACCTTGCTTCCTTCCAGATTAAGCGCCCTAGCTTCTCTAAAGTTTCGGTGTTGTTGGGCCAGCCAACCGAAACAGCGACAGGCAACCATTCCTGGCATTTGGTTGCTGGGTCAACATAAGCAACCGTAGTTGTGGGCTGAGTTGAAGTGGTGGTGGTGGTGGTGGTTGTCAGCTCTACGGCACGGTCCTGCAGCTGTTGGGGTGACAAGTCGCCCAGGTTAATTGTTGCCGGTGGCTTCACATACGTTTGGGGTGGCGTGTCTTTTTGGTTCACTACCGCAAAAGCGGCACACATCATGTAGGTAAATAGGGCTAGCCCTAAAAAACGTTTCACATTCATTTTGGTTTGTCCTTCAGTCGGGGTCAGGTCGGGCTATGTCTACCGATTCGGTAGGTCTATGTCAAGCACCCATAATAGTTTTAAAAGCATGGTGAACGACATCAGGGTGATCGGCCAGCAGTGGGGCTACTTCGACATGCACCCATTGGGCGCCTTTTGAGCCAATGGTGTTTTTGTCGTACACACGCCATTCATCACGGTCACAGCGGTAGCCAGCGCCCCAGCCTTTGGGGTTGTTTTTGTAGGTGCCTGCATAGTCGTGGATTTCTTCTATGCACAAAATGTCACGGTGGGTATATAGGAAGTCGATCAGTTTTAATCGTTGTTCAGGGGTGCCTTTGAGGTCTACAGCTCGCCAAGTGGCATGCACTGACTTCTTTGGTGGGGTTGTGCCAACCATGTTTCGGTCATTAAAAATGCCCAGATTGGTGACGCCAAATAGGTAACAGCAATAGTCAACAAAAACTTTGGTGCCTTCACGTTTGGCGGCGTGTACGGCGTCTTTGTTGCCGGTATACGGTCGACTAGTCATTGTCTTTTTCTCCCTTGTCCTTTAGGCCGTTACTTGCCAGGATTCCAGATAGGGCGCCAGTGAGAAACAACATCATTGGTGATAGTAACGCCCAGGCTGATTCGTCATTAGGGCTGACTTCTAAAGGTTGAATTACAAACAGCAGGCCGTACAACAAAGCTGCAGTTGAACCTAGAAACGCTACTGCTAAAGCAATACCCACGATAAGAATTAGTCGGGCTTTAATTTCTGAGTTTGTGTACTTTTTCATTGGTTGCACCTTTGGGCTGTGGGTTGGGTTTCGCAGTTGTCTCGAGTGCGGTCGCTACAGCTGGTTATGACCAGCATTAGTGCGATAGCAAGGGCGGCGATCACGACAAGAGTTTTCATCATGCTGGCCCGATGTCCTCTATGAGTAGTTGGGCTTGTCGGGTTGAGTCACGAATTAACTGTGGCGCGCCAGTTGTTGCACTGCATTTGGCTGTACCGACAACAGTGATTGAACCAGCAGTGAAAGTCATAGTGCGAATGCATGTCATTCCTTGCTGGTCAAGGGCGGCTGATTCGTTTTGAAAAATAGTGTTTTGAAGCACAGTTCCAGCGGCGTTTGTCTGTCGAAGCGTTAACTGTGTATTGGAGTTAAAAGTGGCCGTTTGGGCTTGTGGCTCAAAATAGGTAATACGGTAGTAACGGTTCGCTACCGCCGTAAAAGTGACCGTCATTCCTGTCGCAATGACTTCGGAAGTGGTCAGCGTGTAACTGGTCGTAGAGGTCGCCAAAGCCATTACGCCACGGGGGAATCGGTTCTGTTGTGCAGCTGTCAGGACTGCGCCCGACGAAAAGTCTGTGTTTGGGTTAATAGCCATAATGTTTTCTCCTTTACCAGCCGAGTCGACTGGTGTCTAGTATTCCAAAAACTGAACTGTCAAGAGTAAATAAATCGTAAATAGCCACCGGCGACAAAAACACAAACCAATCACTACGGCCAGGTACAGCGTTCAAAGTTGCGCCTTCAACAACCATTTTTCTAGTCACATTTCCTACGCCTGGCTCGTTATAGGTAACAGACAGATATTTGCCCATAATAGATTCAATGCCGTTTAGCCAAGTTGTCATCTGCCCAGACGTTTGCGTGCTGTCGTTAAATTGGATATCAAAATAAGGTTCGTCATCTTGAGTTAAAACGGCTTTGAAATAATTAGTTTGGTCCTGTTGTTGCACGGCCTGTTCAAATAAAACTTGTCGATTGTAAAGCCGTGGATATTGCGAACTGTCTTTGGCGGAAGTTTCGCCTACATCAACTGAAGTTAATTTGATTTCAGTTGGATAATTTGTATTTGGGTATTTGCGTGTTATGTCTGAATAAGCCAAACCTGTAGTGTTACTTAAAGTGAAATTGCTTGACGCCAATTCGGGTGCCGCTGATTCTCTAAATTCTATTGTTTGACCGTTGTAATAGTAAAAACTGTTTTCGGTGTTAAGAATTGAGGCAATTCGTTCACCTACAGTTGTTAGTTCAAATATGTCGCTAATGATTGCTCGCCCAGGTGGATTTGTTGCCGGTATGTCTGGCGGATAAAACCCTATTTCAGTCATTAGTTCTACGGCCTGGTCAATGCTGTTGTTAATGCCCAAAACAACGTCGTTGTTGCCGTTGGCTGAATACAGTTGCCCTAAAGCGTCACGGGCCGTAATCGTTGCCGTGTTGCCGTTAACGGCAATGTTGTCTTGAAAAGATACTTCAACAGCATAAAAGGTTAATGTTTCAACGCTTAAATTGTTGCCAATAGTAATAATGTCGCCTTGTCGGATTGCAGCTGCTTGACCTGTGTTGTTTCGAACAGTAATTGTGCAATTGTTGCCTGACCAGGTGTTAAAAAACGATGATCTGCCAACACCAAACGACAACGATTGAGTTATGGAAGTAAACGAGGTTGCCCCTATGGTGCAGGTCCAGTTAATGGCGACCATGGGTTAGCCAATCGCATTTGCTGGTAAGCGGTTGTTGCTTCGAACATATTGTTGCAAAGCCTGAACAACCGCATTTGGGTCTGCTGAAGTCACCGTTATGTTGATTGTGTTGCCACCCATACCCATGCCATTAAGGCGGTCTAATGGGATAATGGCTTCAGGTCCTTTTTCGCCAATCATGGCAATTGTAGGACCTGTCGTTATGCCGCCCTCAGCTAGTCGAGGCAACTTGACATTTGGGATTTCGCCAAAGTTGACCCAAGGGCCTGCAGCTTTGTCAATACCGTCCAGAATGATGTTAAGGCCTTTGATCGCAAAATTGAGTCCGCCTTCTAGCCCAGATATGACTGCGTTAATAACACCCTTAAAAGCGCCACCAATACCGTTAAAAATTGCGGCACCAAGGGTTGCTAGTTCAGCAAACCCTGTTTTAACAGCACCAAACACAAACTGAACGACACCCCACCAGGCCATAAAACCTGCTTTAAGTCCGTCTACCGCTTTGCCAAATATGTCAAATTTGGCTTGTAAAAGAACTAGTACAGCAATAATAGCAACGATTGCGGCACCAATTAAAAACATTGGGTTGGCCGCCATGATTGCATTAAAGGCGGCTTGTATTGCGGCGGCGGCTTTAGTTGTTGCGGCCCAGGCTGTGGTTGCGGCATTGACAGCAATAATGGCAACGGCTAAACCGCCGATAACAGCGCCCAGAGTTACTACTAACGTGGTGTTGTTGGTTACGAAATCGGCAACAGATTTGAACGCTGGTAACAGTTTGTCGACTATTGGAAATACGGCGGCGCCGATTGACTCTTTAAATTCGCCCATTTGAATGGTGAACGATTTCATTTTTCCTGAAGCGGTGTTGGCTGAAGTCGAAGCGGCACCCTTAAAAGTGTTGCCCAATGCGGCAAAAACTTCATCAGTTGTAGCGCCGTTTTCAATCAGGCTTGCCAGGGCTGGGTCTAACTTCTTTAATGGCCCTAGTTGCCCGTTGAACGCCTTTGACAGGGCGTCAGACACGGCGCCTAAGTCTTTGCCTGTACCGGCTGAAATATCTAGTGCCAGGTTCATTAAATCTTGCGCTTTGGTGACGTCACCAGTACCACGTACAAGTTTGTCAAAGGCTGGCCGTAATTCGTCATCGGCAACAGCAGCTGCAATAGACGTCTTAGTTATAAACGCTTCGACTGACTTAATTTGTGCGTCAGTTGCCCCTGTGGTGTTTCGTAGGCTGGTGGCAAGTAGTTGGGCGGCCTTGTCATCTTCCATGAACGCTTTAACAGCGTCAACAGCAACAATGCCTAAACCAGCAATAGCGGCGGCGGCAGGTACGGCGGCTTTCTTAATAGCAAACTGGGCTTTTTCGCCTGCTGTCTCCAACTTCTTAAATTCTCGTATGGCGCTGTCAATGCCTTTACTGTTGAAGTCTGACAGAATCGGAATTGAAATAGCCATTAAATCACCTTCAAATTCTTGTTGGCTTCAGCCATAACACCGTCAACAACTTTTTGTACTTCGGTTGTTAGGGCAACTATTTTTGCCTCGAATACTGGCCAGATAACACGGCTGGCAGAACGCCCAAATTTGTTGCTAAACGCTGTACCTAAAGGGTTGACATTGGCACGGCCTGCAATGTCAAAGATTGCGGCGGCAGGGTTCTTTTGCATAACCGAAAAAGCAGCGCCCTGTTTCTTATTGTTGACACGGACACCTACGCCTCGAACAGCTTTAGAAGCTGACAACGGGAAAACTTGGCGGCCACCTGGCGACCAATTGCGTTGCGTGCCACTAGGGAAACGGTTGTCGTCATAGTTTGACTTCATGGCGTCGGTCATCGGCTTGGCGATTTCTTTCATGTTCGCCACGTACGCTTTGCGGAAACCAGGCTCAACTTTGTTCAAGTATTTAACAGCGTCTTTGACACCATTAACTTGAAGAGTCAAATCGGTTGTCATCGCTGTTTTCTGCTTTCGTTAATGACTTTAATGACCGTCGCTAGGTCATTATTGTCAAACTCTACTTGCTGGGGCCAGTACCCTGTCGCTACTAAAACTTGGGCTAGTGCGTTTCGGTAGGTACTGGCACCGTAGGGCGGTCTGGCTCATCGTTGACAACTTCGAGTAACACCAGCTTCTTAATAAAGTCATCTAGGACTACCGGCACGGTGACATTGTGTTGTTGGCATGCCTGGTGTGCTAGATACGCCAAATCTTCAATGCCGATACCGCTGGCCATGTCGCTGGCTTTGCGTTTAAATTTGCGTTCCCACGAAACAATGGTGAAAAGGTTGGTGCTTACTTCTACAGGGCCTTCGCCCTGGTCGACTCTAAGTGTTAGTTGCATGTCGGGCCTTTGCTGTTGGGGTTGCTAGATCAGGATACGGCGGTGGTCAAAACGCCACCCTTAAAGGTAATGCTGATAGTTGACAGTTCGCCCATGGTTGCGTTAATGACTGGTAAGGCTTCAAGGTACGCACCTGTCAAGGTAAAGCATGGTTCGGTGGCGCTAGGCGTCGTTAGACCGGCAACAGTGTTAGAAACCTTTACGGTGGTAGTGGTGCCAACTAGAGCTGCCAAAGTTGCGTAGGTTTCGCTGGCCGCATAGCTCATGTATAGGTCAAGGGTAATTTCTTGATTGAACAAACCCGAAACGAACACACGGCTGGTGCTGCCAAAGGCTGTTGATTCTAAGGCTTCGGCCATGTTGGTGACCGTGGCGCTGGTGCATTGGTCAGTCAACGAAACGCTGTTGACCTGAACGCCTGGGTTAGAAAGGTATGTCGAAGTAGCCATGGGTTAATCCTTTTTCGTTTGTGCTTTAGTTTTAGCAGATTTTGGGGTGGGCTTGTCGCTGGCTGGTTCGTCAGATTCAATGAACCCGTGAGCTAGTAACGCTTCAATGTTTGTACCGGCACCAGGCACAAACTCTGCGCCTACTGTTCCGATTCTTTCGCTAATTATTGTGTATTTCATGTTCACCCTGCTTGTGCTTGTACGTCTATGGATAGGTCATATGCGGCAAAAGTCTGGCCACCAATCGGGATATACCCAGGGCGCCCAGACTTTACGGCGACATTCTTTGCTAGGACCGACGCACACATGCTTAAAACGTTGCGTAAGCCGTCCAAATTGCCTGGCCCTAGTGTCACCACTTTTACCGAAAAATTCATGGTAACGATGTTGTAGTTGAAGCAATCAAAACTAGGTGCGTCAATAAACACGCACGGTGGGTTGATCTTTTCAGGGTCAAATACAACTCGTAAACCTGTAATTGTTGCAAGGGTTGTTGCCAGGTCGTCTATCGACTCATTGAACAGGTCGGTGTAGACAGTCATTACGCAACCGCAGGCCGTGGGATACCAGCCAGTTGTTTGATTAACGGCGACAGCCCAGACACGGTGGCGTTGCCCATATCGCTAAAACTTGCGAATTGGTCTATAGCGCCACGTTGACGGTAAATACTTCCGCCCATCATGATTGTCGCCAGCTCTACGTCACCGCTGGGGGCCGTAGTCAAAGAGTCCGTGTAACCTGACTCTTGACGTCTACGAAATATGAAGTTGTTGGCGCTCGAGGCACATTGGGCTAAGAAAGCAGTTTCGTCAACACCAGCTAAAGCAATGCCTAGCCAGGTGCCTATTTGTGTGCCGGTCACCCAAGTGCAAGTTTCCGTGTAAGTCAGGGTGCCTTGCGGTATTGCAGCTGAGCGGTCAAGGTTGTCGCCTGCGTCATAAAACAACACTTGATTTGGTATTGGGTAGTTGTAATCAAATGTCAGATCACCAGTACTGGTTACGCCCGTAAACAAGTATTCGGGTATTGCGTAAACATTGTGCGTACCGTTCAAACTGTGGCCTAAACCAGCAAGCGTGAACGGTAAGCCCAAATTTAGTTCGGGTTCTGTCAATGTTTGAACCACAGCGTAATCGTCTAAACGCTGGTGGAATATGACTTGATAAACAGCCATGGGCGGCTAACCGCCTTTCGACTAAGCCTGGGTGATCTTGCGAATCATGCTTGAGTTAGCAGCAAAGGTTGCGGCGTAACCGAACATTGACATGGTGCGTGAAATGGTGCTGGGGTTCTCAACCGAAAGCAGGCCACGGTCTTGGCGGTAAATTTCGTATGCGTTGCTGTTGAAAATGACCATTGTCTTTGCGGCGAAGTTGTTGTCAACAACGATTTGCAAGCCAAGTGGGTTGGCGTTTTGGAAAGCGTTAATGCCACCGTTACCGATTGCGTTAAACGCATTGAGGCCACCGCCCGTGTAACCAAAAATCGGGCGCTTCTGGTCGTCGGTGAGCTGCATCATCAAGCCCCAGGTGGCTGGGTCGACAGCGATATGGGTTGGCAAGAAGTTGGTGGCGGCAACTGTGGTGACTGCACAGTCGTAGATTGACTTCAGCAAGTCGGCGACGGTCAAGTCCCAAACGCCATCTGAAGTAGCGGCGGTTACAAGGTTGTCGCAAGCGAAGTTGTCGATTGCTCGCAGGTACTGACCGGCAAGGTCTTGCATGATGACTGCCATAGCGGCTGGGTCTGTGAAGTCAACGGTCTGGTATGAAAGGGTGGTGGCACCAGCAAAACTCTTTTTGGTGACCGTATTCGAGGCAATCACTGAAGTGGTGGCTGATACGGCGTCAAGCTGTGCGGCCTGTTCGGCAACGGTGGGGTGGGTCGTCCAAGTCGGGCGAATGAACGTTGAACCGCTTCCGCCACCAGGCATAGCCCTAGTCCCGACGGCTGTCAAAAGCGGAGAAATGTAGTTGATATCAGCGAACACGGGACCCAACAACGGCAATGGGACAATACCACTCACATTTGAAGAGACCACATCGCCAGCGGCAGCTTCAATTGGGGACTTGTGATAAGCGCGGTAATCTTCCCAAACTTTGTTGGCGTTAGCGGCTTCAATTCCACCCTTGTGGATTGCGGCCATGAATTCAAAAGCGTTTGGCAAACGTGGTTCACGCTTTGCTGTGGCAAAAATCGGTGCTGTAGGCACTACGGTTTCTTCAACAACTGCAGGGGTAATTTCCATTTTGGGTTCTTCCTTTGGTTCTTCGACTTGTGGCGCTTCCGCCGCTACTTGACTGATCGTAGCACCAGCGAAAGCAGGCGTGGGGACTAG
>Ga0209353_10002104_pt1 | contig 11015 bp, 9 predicted proteins | sample LauGreSpBDMM15SD_2_FD_187561 | JGI IMG/M metagenome (GOLD analysis project Ga0209353, IMG submission 187561) | Freshwater lake microbial communities from Lake Michigan, USA - Sp13.BD.MM15.SD (SPAdes) (version 2) | ecosystem: Environmental > Aquatic > Freshwater > Lake | place: Lake Michigan, USA...
AACAACTTAATGGTTCTAAAGTAACAGGAGAAACACCACATGAGCAACTCATCCGACATGCTGGCCCTGCAACGGCTTTACCACTGGGAGGCGACCGCCCCCCACCGCGTTTGCTTCACGCAGCCTCTAGGGCAGGGCGTGGTCAAGACATTCACGTGGGCTGAAGTCGCGCATGAAGTGCGTTGCATGGCAAGCCATCTGCAATCGCTGGGCTATGCGCCTGGCAGTCGCATCGCCATTTGGGGAAAAAATACGGCGCACTGGATCATGGCCGATTGGGCCATCTGGATGGCTGGCCATGTTTCTGTGCCCTTGTACCCCACCTTGGCTGTCAAGACGGTACGGCAAATTTTGCAGCACAGCGGCGCATGTCTGCTGTTTGTTGGCAAGCTTGATGACGCGGACGCGATGCGGGCGGGTGTTCCCGATCATTTGCCTTGCATCAACTTGCCCTTGGCCCCTCAGTGGCCTGGCGCGCAATGGTCTGACATTGTGGGTAAGCAAGCCCCACTGCAAGGCCAAGTTGTGCGACCTGCAGAAGACCTGTGTACGGTGATGTACACCTCGGGTACCACAGGCAACCCCAAGGGCGTGATGCACAGTTTTGGTACTTTCCAATCCATGATTGAACAGGGCTTAAAGCGTATTCCTCTGAATGAGAACGATAGGATGCTTTCCTATTTGCCCTTGTCGCATATTGCAGAGCGGGGCTTGGTTGAGCACATGTTGTTGGCCACGGGCATGCATGTTTTTTTTGCGGAGTCCCAAGAGACATTTGCACAGGATTTACAACGTGCTAGGCCCACTTTTTTCTTTTCTGTACCCAGACTATGGCTGAAGTTTCGCGAAGGTGTACACAGCAAGATGCCAGCGAAAAAACTGGCGATGCTGCTCAAAATTCCACTTCTTAATCGTTTGGTGCAGAAAAAAATATTGACGGCTTTAGGACTGGACCAATGCCGCGTGGCTGCAGGTGGCGCTGCACCTATGCCGCCAGAATTGTTGCGCTGGTATAGCGCACTGGGTTTAAACCTTATCGAGTTGTATGGCATGACCGAGAACGGCGCCACCCATTCGACTGATGTGAAGCATCCTTTGCCCGGCAGCGTAGGTCAAGCGCTGACTGGGGTGAAATGCCGGCTTGACCCTGACACCAGCGAAGTGCAGGTTCAGTCCTCGGGGCTGATGTTGGGTTATTTTCTGGAACCCGAACTGACCGCCCAAGCCTACACCTCCGATGGCTGGTTGCATACTGGAGACAAAGGCACGCTGGATGCACAGGGCAATCTCAAACTCACGGGGCGGGTGAAAGATTTGTTCAAAACCAGCAAGGGCAAATATGTTTCGCCTGCGGCCATTGAGGCCTTGCTGGCAGTGATGCCCGGCGTGGAAGCTTGTTGTGTGGTTGGCGCGAATATGAATCAACCTTTGGCCATACTGGCGCTTACACCTGACTTGGTCAAACAGGCCAATCAACCGCAAGCGCGTCAGCAGCTGCAAGACTTCTTTTCGAATGAATTGGTGAATCTGAATCAGCAACTGGACCCGCATGAACGCCTTTCGTGTCTGGTGCTAGACCCAACACCCTGGACTGTCGCTTCAGGCTTCATCACCCCTACGCTCAAAGTCAAGCGCAACCAGATAGAAGATGCTTATGGCTCTTTTTTGGAGGCGTGGACCGCGCAAAGCAAACCCATCGTCTGGATGAATAACCCATCTTAGCTAGCCAATAAAAGGGATTCTCAACATGAGCCATCAACAATCAAGTTCCACTTCAGCATGGAATGGGGCATACGAATTCAAAGTGGTGGCTTTGATGACCATAGGCTTTGGGTTGGTGGGCTTGGACCGTTTCATCATCAACCCCTTGTTTCCGGTGATTCAAAAAGAATTGAACTTGAATTACCAAGACCTGGGACTGATTTCAGGCATCTTGGCATTGGCTTGGGGGTTGGCGTCAGCCATGTCAGGCCCATTGTCTGACCGGTATGGGCGCAAGCGGGTGTTGGTGCCCGCAGTGCTTATTTTTTCACTGCTGGTGGCCGGTACCGGTTTAGCTACTGGTTTGTTCAGTTTGTTGTTGATACGCGGTTTGATGGGTTTGGCCGAAGGTGCCTATGTGCCTTCAAGTATTGTGGCAACCATTGAGGCGTCTAAACCCAGTCGCATGGGACTGAACATTGGCATCCAGCAAATGGCGGCTCCCTTTGTTGGCTTGGGGCTCGGCCCCATCATTGGCATTACCTTACTGGACGTCTTACCCAGTTGGCATTGGGTGTTTGCTGTGATCGCAGTACCTGGATTGGTATTGGCTTATGTAATGTCTAAGGTGATGCGTGACACACATGACAATGATTCAATAGTTCAATCAAATAACACGGTAGATCAAATCTCATTCAAGGACATCTTGCCCATCAAATCTGTGTGGGTTAACACCTTGGTGATGGTGTGCATGTTCACCAGCGCCATTCCATTGGCTATTTTCTTTCCCAACTACATGACAGACTACTTGCATCTGTCGCTAGAAAGTATGAGCCAAATGATGATCGGCTTGGGCCTAGGTAGTTTGACCGGCACAGTCATATTGCCAGCGTTGTCAGACAGATTGGGGCGTAAACCATTGATGGTGGTGGGTGCCTTGGTGTCGGTGGTATGCGTTGCGTGGCTACCCACTGTTCAAGTTGCTGGCATGGAATTGTTCGCTGCGATTTTTCTAATTTCATTCATGAATGCAGGCGTGATTGCCATCACCATCGGACCCCTGACGCATCTCACAACACCTGCGCATTTGGTGGGTACGGCGACGGGTGTCGGGGTAGGGGCAGCTGAAATGGTTGGTGGAGCCATTGCTCCAGCAATCGCAGGCGCGATGGCTCAACACATTGGCATTGAAAAGGTGTTGACACAGTCTTTGGTGGTGTCCGTTATTAGCCTGTTGGTTATTTTGGTGGCAGTTAAAGAGCCACAAAAAAATGGCGCGCCTTTATCTGCTGCTTAACTGACTTAAGATCGCCTCAACTTTTTTATTCAGCATTAACGACCGTATGGAATTTTCAGAACTCATTAAAGAGCGTAAAAGCATTCGGGGATACCAGCAAAAACCTGTTTCCCGTGAAGTGATTGAAGAGATTATTGAAGTGGCCAAATGGGCACCCTCCAGCATGAACACACAGCCTTGGTATGTGCATGTGGTGACGGGCGAACCCCTAGACCGTATTCGTAAAGGCAACTCAGACAATATGATGAACGGCGTGCCGCCCAAACGCGATTTCCCTATGAAAGAAGAGTACGAGGGCATTCACCGCAGGCGCCAGGTTGACATCGCTATTCAGTTGTTTGAAGCCATGGGCATTGAGCGTGACGATAAAGTTCGTCGCACCGATTGGGTGATGCGCGGTTTCAGACAGTTTGATGCCCCCGTGTCCTTGGTCTTGACCTATGACAAATATTTGGAACCCGCAGCCATCAGTCAATTCGATTTGGGCGCGCTTTCGCATGCAATTGTGCTGGCGGCTTGGGAGCGCGGTTTGGGTTGCGTCATCAACGGCCAAGGCATCATGCAGTCTAAAGTGGTGCGTGAGCATGCAGCTATTCCAGACGATCAAAACATCATGATTTGCATTGCCATGGGCTACCCCGATGAAGACTTTGTAGCCAACACCGTCAAGTCGGTGCGCGAAGACAGTGAAAAATTTGTGCGTTACGTGGGGTTTTGAATCTAGCCAAACAAACGCTGCACCAGCCAGAATAAGGCGATCAGGAACACCATACCACTGCCCCAGCGCATCACTTGCATTCTGCTTTCTTCGCGTCTTGCCAACAAGACCAATGGCACAGCCACCAACACCACAGCTGACAACTGGCCCAACTCAACGCCCAAATTGAAAGCAAACAAGGCTTCAAGGAAATACATGCTGGACAGGCCCAGTTCTTTCAGACCGTTGGCAAAACCCATGCCGTGAATCAGTCCAAACACAAAAGCCAGTTTCCAATGGCTGAAGGTAAAGCGGTTTTGCAAATTCAATGCGGCTGACACCATGATGGACAGCGCAATCGTGGATTCAATAAACCGATCAGGCAAGCTGACCCAACCCAATACCGAGCTAGCCAGTGTGAGGGAGTGCGCCACAGTAAAGGCGGTGATGACTTTGAGGGCAAATTTCCATGCGGCAGTGCTGCTTGATGCAGTGCTTGACTCAGCAGGCCTGATCAGCATCAAGCCTGGCAGCAGCAAGGTCAACAAAAAAAGCAGGTGATCTGGGCCTTCCCAAATATGCTTAGCGCCTTCCTTGGTGAATAAGCCCATGGTGGACCAGCGTTTGCCTTCACCCAATGCAAAGCGTTGAATGGCGTTGGATTGATCGAACACCGAGGAAATTTCCTCGCCGCGTAAGTTCAATTTGAAAAAGGCGCGCCCCAGCATGTCGTTTTGTGTGAAGAACTGGTAACGAACCACCACAAATTTGGCGTCAGCGCTCAAGGCCTTGGCGCTGAAGCGCTGGCGCACATACAAGCCATCGTTATGCAAGACCACCGATTGCGACATGAATTCAAGAGGTATGTCTTGCTCATCGACTGCGATGGACAAAGATTGTTGAATCACTTGGGTGATGGGTACTTGCAAGGCTGCCAATTTGTCAGGCGCAGGCGGCGGGTCACTCGGCTGCCCCGGTACTTGCAACAAATTACCTAAGTCGCGAACGATGAAATCAAGTTCCACCATGAAGCTACCGTCGGCTTCTTTCAAAGTCAGATAGCTGTTGCCGGTTTGATGCGCAAACGCCGACGATAAGCAGATGGCCCAGCTTAAAAACAGCGCGCCTAACTGGGCAGGCACAAGATAAATTTGATTGCGCATGAATTGAAAGTTCAAAGACCTGCGCTCAAGGCCTCAAGTGTCATGGGTTTGAGACTTTGCGGGTAATCGCGGCTCAACTCGGTCAATAGTTTTTTGAATTTCTTCAGACCTTCGTCTTTGCCAATCAGTTGTTGTTGCACAGCCTGAAGGTAGTGAATGGCCAATATAAATTTCACTTCCTCTTGATTGATGTTCTTGTCTTTAACCTTTTGCAGTCTTTCACCGACATCCAACAGTTCGCTCAACGCTTCCTTGGATTGGGACAGGGGAGTTAAAGGGTTGTCTGTGAAGCTGTCATAGAAATGGTTTTTCAATAAAAGATAGCGTGCGTGATCGGCGAATGCGGCTTTGTTGTCGAGCTTGATTGCCTCTCGGTAGTACTGAAGCTGGGACAGGTACAAGCCGATTTTGGGCGACATCTCCAATTTGAATCCAGCGCGTGCAAGTTCTGTCAGCAGTAAATTGGAGTCTAGCCCTTTGACCGCACCGTGGCTGATGATGTCTTGGTTGAATAATTCCCGAATTTCTTCCAGCGTTACACCGATTTGGTACAGCGTTTTAGCTTTGACGTGCACCGCGGGATTGGCAGACAACACTTGATTGCCCTCTTGCAGTTTCACCAAATAATTTTTTCGCGCCTCGATGGTGATGGACTCATGGGCCCAGCCGTTCATGCACAACGCCAGCCCCAATAGCAAGATGTATTTGCGCATGTCCCCCAACATTTTTATTTTTCTTCAGGTGCCGGCGGTGGGCTGAGTTTTTCGCCACGGTAATACGCTTGTGCACCCGCATGCACTGCCATGCCAAAACGACCTTGGCCTGGGTTGATCAATTGCAGTTTGTCGGCGGCTTCCATCAAGGCGGTTGTCACCAGATAGCCGTGGTAGAGCGGCAAATTGGGCAGCGTCACAAGCAGGTATTTGCCGTTGTCCACCAAGATGTCAAGTTGTAAGGGGACGTAATCTTCAAAAGGCGGCTCTCCGGTAACTATCTGCTGTGCATGTTGATAAGACAAGACAGCAATTTTGACTTGGTCGGTTTTCAGCAGGCTGGCCATGCGGGTCATGTATTGCGTGCGGCTAACCATCGCTCGGCTGAGGGGCAATTTTTCACGCAGAGTCGCTACCCAAACATCCCCTGTTTCGTCACCGGTGTAGTCGTCGTGTGAGGTGAGAATCTGCATATTACGTTTGCGAAAAACATCCCAGAATCGGTAAGGGGTGTGTGCCATAGCCAATTGCATGGGCAGCAAGACCGAAGATGAGGCCAATGCCCCCAAAGAGAGAAACGAACGTCGTTGCATTTTTTGATTATCCAAAAAAAAGAGCGAGGGTAACTCGCTCTTTTTGGTTAGCAAGAAGAAATTACTTTTTGCCGAAGATTTCCATGGGGCAAATAGTGGTTACCGCATAGTTTGGCACGTCAACCACGTTGCTGACGCGCAGGTCGCAGGCGACGCTGGCAATCACCAAAGCTTGTTCTTTGCTCAAACCTTTGGTGGCCATCAACCAGTCGATCATGGCGATCACAGAGTTGCGTGCTGCCAAGGTCAGGTCGTTAGACAAGTTGGTCAAAGGCTTGATTTTTTCGCTGTCCAAGTAAGCCCACTGGGGTGGTACTTCGCCAGCTTTTTTCAACGGATAACCGACCACGGCATGGAAGCTGTCAGGCTCCAACTTCTTGATTTGTGAGCCACCTTCAAACATGGGCTGCTTGATCAAAGAAGCCATGCCTTTGCGGATTTCTGTGGACACAGTGACCACTGCACCCATTTCGATGGCTGTACCAGCCACTTCACCATCGCCTTGTGCATAGTGCACGTCGCCGATGAAGAAGCCACAACCATCAATAAAGCAAGGCAACAACAGGGTGGTGCCTTCAACCATTTGCTTGACGTCCATATTGCCGCCGTTTTCACGGGGAGGAACTGTACGCAAGCACTTGTCTTTATGTGTGCCTTTGGGGCCACAAATTTCCGCTGGGCGAGCGCTAATAGGCTGTGGGGGCAAAGCCACGCCACCTGCAGCACCCAATTGGTTTTCGCGGGCCAGCCATTTTTCAACTTCCTCTTCGCCGGGCATCACGCCGACAGAGCCCATAAAGCCATTCATCGGAATGCGAACGCCGGGGAGCTGGGCAGACACAGCCTCATATCGGTTCAGCTTCCAGTTGGCCACGTAAGGATCAGGGAACATGTCTGGCAAAAAGCCAAAGCCAGGAATCAAAGTGGTGTAGCCGTATTCGTTGGGGTTGATGTCAATCAGTTTGATGGCCAGTACATCACCGCGCTTTGCGCCTTCGATGTAGATAGGGCCCGTCATGGGGTGAATCAAATTGGTGTCAATCGCTGTCACGTCCTTGGCCACGGAATTGATGTTTAATTTGGCATCCAAGGCGTCACGTGTGTGCACCACAATCAGGTCACCAGGCTTGGCACGCGCAACGGGCTTGATAGCGGGGTGATAGCGGTTGAAACAACTGGGGTCTTGCTCGCAATGGGCGCCGCTTTTTTTAATTTCAACAATGGTTTGTGTTTTGACGTCTGTTGTGTCGGCCAAGGCATTGCCCAAAAGCAATCCAAAAACCAAGCAACCTAACGCGGATTTTTTGTAAAACATGGTGATCCTTTTTGAGGTTTGTAGATACTGTCTATAACCATGTAACCTTAACATGATTGTCGATTTTTTTGAATAATTGAAATTTGTCAATTTAAGATTAATAACCCAACAATAATCGTAAATCCCCCTTAAAAATCAAAGGAATCTGTCGAGCAGTTTTCGGCTGGCCGCATTGAGCAAGGGTAAATCCCTAATCAAAAATTGCACGCCATGGGCGTCTGCCACGATCAAGGTTTGGGCGCTGACGCGGCGTATATCTTCCTCGCCTTTGAGCGTAAATTCGCACTTGCCACGGTTGGTCATCACTGTCCATACCGAAGGCGTGGCAAATGAACTGACGCGCTCCACACTCAAAATTTCCGGCATGAATTCGCGGGTTTGCAAGGCCAGAACCACCGCCTCACGCACCCTGTCGTTGAGTTCAGAGACCTGCTCTATCCAGCACAGCTCGTGGCCCTCAATATCGATCACCGAGATGGCCTCATCAGGCGCCAAAATAGGAAACGCTCTGACCACCGTCACGCTGTTGTGTACCGAGCCATCGGCAAGTGTTGCTTGCCAATGTGCGCGTTCGTCTTTGATCAAGTGGCGCAGGGTATTCATGTGCGCACCTCGCGGCTGTCGCTGACGGAAACCAATCCTTGTTCGGCTTCTGCGCGTCTGGCTTGGGCTTCATAGAGCCGCCAATAAGCCCCTTGCCGGTCAAGCAACTCTTGGTGTTGTCCTTGCTCCACCAGCTGCCCATGTTCCATCACCACCAAGCGATCTGCGCGACGCAAGGTAGAGAGTCGGTGGGCAATGGCGATGGTGGTTCTGCCGCGCACCAAATTATCTAAAGCCTTTTGAATCTCTTGCTCGGTCTCGGTGTCAACAGACGAGGTGGCCTCATCCATGATGAGTATGCGCGGGTCTATCAACAGAGCCCTTGCAATGGAAATGCGTTGGCGCTCACCACCCGACAAAGATTGGCCGCGTTCGCCCACCAAGGAGTCATAGCCTTGGGGTAGACGCAAAATAAATTCATGCGCATGCGCGGCGCGAGCGGCCGCCACAATTTCACTGCGCGTGGCCTGCGGTTTGCCGTAAGCGATGTTGTCGGCAATCGTGCCAAAGAATAAAAATGGCTCTTGCAGCACCAAGCCAATGTGTTGGCGGTAGTCGCTGACACGCAAGTCGCGAATGTCGGTGCCATCAATGCGAATCGCACCTTCGCTTACATCGTAGAAGCGGCAAATGAGGTTCACCATGGTGCTTTTGCCTGAGCCGCTTTGCCCGACCAAGCCAATCATTTCCCCGGGCGCAATGTCCAAACTCAAGCCTCGAATCACGGCGCGGTTACCGTAGCGAAAACCGATGTTGTCAATTTGAATACGCCCTTGGATTTTGGGCATGGGTTGAGGGTTGACAGGTTCAGGAACGCTGGACACATGATCGAGTATTTCAAAAATCCGCTTGGTACCTGCAATCGCCTTTTGGGTGTGCGACACAATCCGGCTCATGGAGTCTAGACGTGCATAAAAACGGCTGCTGTAAGCCAGAAATGCGCTCAACACCCCGACAGTGACTTGGTGATTCGCCACTTGCCAAATACCAAACGCCCAGACCACCAACAGACCCACTTCGGTGACCAGTGTCACCGTGGGTGAAAACAAGGACCATAAAAAATTCACGCGGTCGTTGACTGCCAAGTTGTGTTTATTGGCGAGGCGAAAACGCGAAGCCTCGCGCTTTTCTTGGGCGAAGGCCTTCACAACCCGAATACCCGGAATGGTGTCGGCCAAAACGTTGGTCAACTCCGACCACACACGGTCAATTTTTTCAAAGCCCGAGCGCAGTCTGTCGCGCACATTTTGAATCAACCAAGCGATGAAAGGCAGGGGCAGCAAAGTGGCGCAGGCCAGCCAAGGATCGATGCTGAACAAAATCACCGCGGTCATCACAATCATCAACACGTCGGTGGCAAAATCTAAAAAATGCACCGACAAAAAGATGCACAAGCGGTCGGTTTCGCTGCCAATGCGGGTCATCAAGTCGCCTGTGCGTCGGCCACCAAAATACTCCAACGACAGTCGCAATAAATGCTCGTAAGCAGTAGATCGCAGATCTGCACCTATGCGCTCAGACGCCAAAGCCAGCACATAGGTTTTGTACCAACCCAATCCCCATGCCAGCAAAGATGCACCGAGTAAACCAGCCAAGTACATGGTGACCAAATCAATATCAATTTTCTGGCCATTTTGAAAGGGGATTAACACATCGTCCATCAAAGGCATGGTCAGATAAGGCGGCACCAAAGTGGCGGCGGTAGACGCCAAGGTCAAAACAAAGCCTAAGAACAACTGGCCTTTATAAGGCTTGGCAAAACGCCACAGCCTGAACAAACCCCAGTTACCTTGCAGGGGAGGATGTTCTTCTTCAATGGGGGTTTCGAAATTGTTGGCAGCACCAAGTTCTTTGGCCGCATTGGGTGTGCCAGAGACCAAATCAGAGAAAGCCTGGGCAAAGGCCTGCGCTTGTTCGTTGCGCCCCAGCGTAAAGCGCCAACTGCCAAGGCTGTGGCTGAGGGTGTGTAACTCCAGCGTTCCCACGCCGGCATAGTCTTTCAAAGACATCAGCAAGTCGGGTTGCAGCGGCCATTCACGCAGCGACAACTCAGAGCCATCATTTAACTCAATGGCATAGAAGCTGTCGCTAGAGAGAAAAAGCAGGGATTTTGCGAAATATAATCGGCTGTCGAGGTCAACCTCTAACCATCCCAGTACGTTGGTGAGTGCGGGAATCTTCTCTTGCACCCTAGCCCGCCAATCCTGTGACAAGCCACTCACACCTTGCTGAAATCTGTAGTCGGTCATTCCGATGTTAAATAAATAAACGCTAATTAATTACAAGGCTTCAATTATGACATTCGACGATATCCAAATTCTTCAACAGCGATTTTTACGTGGCCCTAATTTTTGGACCTACCGCTCTGCAGTTGAAGCTTGGTTGGATATTGGTGAGTTGGAAAAATTTCCCTCCAACACCATTCCTGGTTTTGTCGACCGCTTGATTGAACACTTACCCAGTTTGCAGCAACACCATTGCAGCGTGGGTGAAGTAGGTGGGTTTGTCTGGCGACTGCGCGATGGCACTTGGGCAGGGCACATCATCGAGCACGTGGCCATCGAGTTGCAAACATTGGCTGGCATGCAGGTGAGTTTTGGCAAAGCCCGCGAAACCAGCACCAGCGGCGTCTACAAAGTGGTTTTCAGGGCGCGGCAAGAAGATATCGGCATGGCCAGTTTGCTTGATGCCCGCAATTTGGTGATGGCAGCCATCAACAACACACCTTTTGATACCAAGGCCACCGTTAAAAAACTCAAAGACATGGTCGACCGCTTGTGCTTGGGACCCAGCACCGCATGCATTGTGGACGCCGCCACAGAACGCCGCATACCTTCCATTCGTTTAACCACGGGTAACTTGGTGCAACTGGGTTACGGCTCGCGTCAGCGGCGTATTTGGACAGCAGAAACCGACAAGACCAGCGCCATTGC
>Ga0209353_10002109_pt1 | contig 10994 bp, 16 predicted proteins | sample LauGreSpBDMM15SD_2_FD_187561 | JGI IMG/M metagenome (GOLD analysis project Ga0209353, IMG submission 187561) | Freshwater lake microbial communities from Lake Michigan, USA - Sp13.BD.MM15.SD (SPAdes) (version 2) | ecosystem: Environmental > Aquatic > Freshwater > Lake | place: Lake Michigan...
TGTTCTGTTCGAACTTACGCATCGTGATGAACTGTTGCTTCTTGTATTGAGACTTCCAGTAGCGACGTGCTACTTCGTATGCGGCTCGGGACTTACCAAGTCGGGTAGTTCCGTGAAGTAACAAGGAACGATTACCCCAGGAATTCCAGTTGGATGCGATATCACGCATCTTGGGGCAGGGAATCTGTTCAATGACTGTTTCTTGGAACACTACTGGCATACCGATGGGTTCCACCGCCCAGTTGAGTTCACGATATCGTGCGTCACGGCTGATATCATACTTGTCCTTGCAGAAGAAACAGAAGTAGTCCGGCCAGATAATCTTGGAGCCGTCAGTCATAGGAATACGACTGCCACCGCATTCACACTTGTTAGAACGCATTATGGTCTTCGGCTGTGAGGGGCTTTGATTGATACTTTGCTTGTTTACTGGTAGTCCCGCTAGGAGGGAAGATACCAAGCCATCCGTTGCGGATGCTGAGAATAATTGATTGGGTTGCGTCATGTTCGTTTTGGTTGGAGAGGAATTCGAGTTGTTGTTTGATTGTTGTTGGAGTGAGGGGTTTCTTGCGTTCCTTGCGATACTCTACCCAATCATCCCAGACCTTGTGGAAGGAATCAGAATGAGGCAGAGGGGGCAACATCAGTGTCTTTATATCCTTATTAATATCTTTATTACTATATGGTGCCAGTTTTCCGGCGGGGGGGCGATTGTTTTCTGGCGGGGGGGTGCTAGAAATCTGGCGGGGGGTGCTAGAAATCTGCTGGGGGGGTAAGAAGGAAGCCGTCGAACAGGTGCGAATGGTGCGTAGGCCACATTCGTTGACCACACGGCTAATGTAATTCTTCTTAACTAAGTCCCCGATGCTTGCACGAACTGAAGATTCCGACAGTCCGAGCATATGGCCGATATACGCATTACTCGCAAAGCACCCTTTCTCGTTGTCTAGAGACTGGATTACGGCAAAGATAATCTTACCAGACGCAGAAATGTCTGCGTCCAGTAAGACTTCACGAGGAATGAATACCCCTGAAAACATTGGTTGCTTGTCGCTCATTCAAGCATCATAGGACAATTCTCGCTGGGGAGTCCAGCGTAGAAATTGGTTTTCTTTGCATTCTCCATTCGGACCAACTCGACGTCCACCATTTCCTTCACTTCATTCATTCGCCATTCCGGCAGTTCGTAGAAAGCGATAGAATGAGGAGCCTTCTTTTCGATGAAAGCAAAGTAGAACTTCGGCTTAACGCCGGTGACGATTTCAACACCCTTCTGGTAAATGAAGTTCTGCACGTCATAACCTTTAGAGTAAATCTCGTTCTTAACAGTTCGCTTGGTGGGAGTATCGTTGATAGTCTTCCAGTCAATGATTACGTTCTTGTCCTTATTGAAGTAATCAATGCGTCCCTTCATTTCGACACCGAGATACTCACATTCAAAGCCTGCTTCACGATACTCGCTTTCCTTGTCAGACTTGATTTCATTCCAGAACTTGTTGGCGTTGACGCAGAAAATCATACTGGCAAGCGAGTCGTATTCAGACTTGGTTAGATAGTTGTCGCCGGAGAAATTCAACTTACTCTGGAACTCTGCCCAAGTAGCCTTACCAACAGTCGTGCGTCGGTCGACTTCTGGTGCTTGAATGAAGTGCTTTGCGAAGCGGTCTGGTTCAAGGACTGCCATATGGAAAGCCGTGCCGAATCGGAAGGCATCGCTAGTGGGTTCGCTATCTTTCTTATCAACCCAATCCTTGTAGTGCATAGGGCTGACCATAAACTTTTTCAACGAAGAAGCGTTGATGCCCGTCCATCCGTCATAGGTTACTTGATGGATATTGTTGATTAACTGTCCGTTAGGGGTGCTCATGTATGTAGGGATGAGCACGCAGTATCCATATTTAACCCACTGGGTCAAGCGGGAATCTTGATTAATCTTATGGAGATTCCTGGGTTGCTTGAGTGCTTTTTAGTAGTTGTCTTGCTGCATATAATTGAATCATCAACAATAAACCCAGTTCTGGTAAGGGAGTCCAAAATCACCTTTTCCATGTTATCCAAGTCGGGTCTAGTTGTCTTCCATTCGTCTCGATGAAGATACTTCTTCGGAGTTGACTTGTTGTATGGGAATCTCCATTCTATAAATACTTGAACCGGACCATCCCAAGGATTCTCCGGACGATAGCGTTTAATGTTTAACTCGAATTCTTGAATCCAGGAGTTTATGCTGCTCTTCGCAAACTTGCCAACAAACATCCGACCAGATTTGCTTTTCATTATTCTCAAGGAAGACTGGTGTGTGGCCTTCGTGGGAATCATATTGACTTCCATTGCTATTTCGCTCATGTTATCCTACTAAATCAAGCATCATGGAATATCAAGCAAATAACGAATCACTTAATGACCCTACCAAGAGTCTTCCGGCTCCGGTAAGAAAGATTGCAGAGAAACTAATCCTGGATGGGAAGAGTTGTGAGGAGACTGCAAAGATAGTAAGCGTCAGGAAGTCAACAATTGTTTCCGTAAGACAACAGATGGAAGGCGACGGAAAACTGGAACTGGGTTCGTGGAAGCGAGAGGTGGCAGGGCTTCTGGGTGACTTTGTTTCCAAGGGGGCGGCCAGACTATCAGAGAACGTAGAAAGCATCCCTATCGGGCAACTGCCTATGGCTATCGCTATCGCCATCGACAAGGTTAGAGACTTGGCTGACGCTCCGACTGTTCGTATCGAGACTCGACTGAAGATTACGCAGGACGAACTTAATCGTGCTTTCGACATTGACACGGAAGCAAAGGTTAGTAAGTTGGTAGATGCAACACCAACCCTAACCAACGAAAATGACCCAAAACAACAGTAACGAACTCAATCAGTTTATCTTCCCGAAAAAGGAAGAAACCCTTACCGGACCTAACGCAATCAAGATGCTTGATGCGGCTGAGCGAGTTGTCGCCCGCCTCGATGCCGAACTCAAGGATGCCAAGGTCAAGTTGGACGCACATGAATCGCTGTGGAAGGCATCTCAAAAGGTAATCACCGACCTTACTGTTGAGAACATCAACCTCAACAAGACTGTCGCTCATTGGAAGCAAGAGTTCTCCGACTGCTCGAAACAAAGCATTGACACTCTCAATATGATGCAGAACACTAAGCACGCTCTTGAGTCCGTAATGGAACAGTTCTTCAAGCACGAGAACAAATAATTTCCCCAAACACATATGACAAATAACAAAGAAGAAACAGATTCGGACATGGGTATTCCTCCGTTCGTATTTACCAGCAATGTTCTGGTAGAGAAAGAACCGATTGGTATCCTTCATGCGATTAATCAAGGTGTGATTTCTCGCTTTAACGCTTGGCAAATCCTGCGACTGATTCACGACGAAGAACTCAAATGCGGTCTTCCGCAGTATGGTATCATGACTGTGTTTTCTCTATCTAAGGATATTGAACAGTTCCGAAAACTGTATGACCAAGGTTGCGATATGCTTCGTCACGAAGGCATCATCGACGACGAAATTGAAAAGAAACTCTTTGAAGAACTCTCCCAGACTCTTAAGAAGAAAGCCAAGGTTTCCGTAAAGAACCCTGTTGACAAGTCTTCCAAGAATGGTAAAACAAAGAAGAAGCCCCTTCCCACCAACAAAAACAAAAACTAATATGAGCAAGCAACTAACGCCGGAAATCAAGTCGTCCCCTATGTTCCTTTTCGCAAAGGTCAAGGGACTCAACAGCCGTGAAGCATCTCGCTTCAACTCTCTGTTCACGTCCGAAGCGGACTTCTTGAATATCACAACTAAGGAATTCGGTAAGACCATCACGATTTCGTATCTCGAGTTCTGCAAGGAACCCAAGATTAATAAGTCCATGTTCCTTACTGCAATCCCAGGAACCGAGCCGGACACTGTTTCTGTGTCTCGCTCGAAACTCGTTATGGCTTATGAAAAGCAACGTAAGGCTTACCTTAAGTTGAAGGAACTTCGCCATCTCAAGTCTGATGAAGTCGACAATCTGATGATTCAAGCCAATCCGTATGCTGATAACATCCCGAACAATATGACATATCGTATGTTTGTCCTTCAGCATATTCTTCGCTACATCAGCACGACGAATCCGACAAATTAATCCTTAATTTTACTTGCCAGTTCGGAGATGGCAGGTATCCTTTAGTTTCGTAACGAACCGCACGTTGAAACTGCGGTTGACTGACGAGGGGGTTCGGAGGTCGATTGACCAATGACGCAAGTTGCATAAGCAAGCCCCTTTACAGTTTCCCTTCTACCAATAATACAACACTATGAGTAATGAAGAACTGCCGGAAAACCAACACTACGAACAAGAGAACGCAGTGTTCAAGGAAGTCCTTAACAAGTATTTCAAGGGAGAAGTCCCTACTGAAAAGTCCCGCCAGCAAGCACTGAAACTAATCTACGAAACCTCCATGTTCAATAAGCAGGGCTGGACGGACGAAGATGATTTCATGCAATACAACATGAACGGATACTAAAATTCAACTCAACAAATCAACTCAACAACCTAACAACATTACTATGAGCAACAAAATCAATATCGAGTGGGCATACAACAACCTGTCCATCTGCACTATCAACGATGAGAAGCAAGACCTCATCTCGCTACTTGAAATCGTCCAGGAATTGGAAGACCCAGATGATATGTCTCCTCTTACCTTCTATACTCACGCTCCTATCCCCGATATGCTTGTTGATACTCTGGGGCAGGATGATGAATACACCATCGAGCAATGCGCTAAAGTCACTGGTTGCCGTAGCCTATACGAATACACTATGAAGAACTGGGGTTGCATCTCTGATGCTACTGATGTCAATATCGTGATGCAGGATGATACCACTGTCTCATATGAGTTCAAAACTCGCAGTAAGCCCCCCATCGCTTGGCTGAAGGAAATCTCCAATCAGTATCCGGACATTATGTTCGAACTGGTTTCAACAAATGAGTTCGAACTGTGGGAAGAATTCGAAGTGGTGTATGTAGGTGGTAAGGAAGTCGTAATGCAATATAGCAAACGCCAGCCTTGATTATAATGGGGAGTAATTAACCCAAGGCCAAGAGGGCTATAACTGATAGCAATCGCCCGAGGGCCGTCCCTCTCACTCCAATAGTGTAATGGTAGCACGGAAGGTTTTGGTCCTTCTAGTCTAGGTTCAAATCCTAGTTGGAGTATTTACAGGCGTGTAACTCAGTGGTTAGAGTGGAGTCTTTATAAGGCTTAAGTCGGGGGTTCGAATCCCCTCACGCCTACACTTTGCATCGGTAGTTCAATGGTAGAACACCTACTTTGTAAGCAGGATGTTGCGGGTTCGAGTCCCGCCCGATGCTCCAGTTTTACTAGAGGAACTAGAAAAATGAAAGTTGAGTTGTAACGCTATAACTAAAACAACAACTGCCGGCCTACGCCAGCGGACGAAAAACATAAACAGTTGCCGGAAAACAAAAAACTCCGGCCAAGCAATTCCACAAAACACCAAATGCAAGCAATCTCACAAACAAAAGCAACGTCAGAAATGCAAGTGATGCCGGCCCCGGAACCAATCCAGGATAAAGGTGCATTTTTGATCTCAGAAGCATTGAATAAATCGCAAGCAATCTTTGACTTGCTATCATCTCGCAAACTAGAAGTGTTTTGCCTTTCAGATTCAAATGATGAATCAGTAGGGTTCTTGATTGATGCAAATGATAGTTGTAAGCGTATCCTGGATTAATGCAATTACTAGAAGTAAAAGTATTAGGTAGAAAAAAGATGAAAATATCCCTTGGTGGAAAATAGTCGAATTAGTAGAATTCAAGTATCAGGTAGAAAAAAGATGATTATGTGATTGAGTGTTTCAAAAGAATTGATACATTAGAGAGGTGAATCAAACCTATGCTTATATTAAATGCTCCGGGTGCATTAGCACAAGTCGTGCAATGATCGAAGTATTGTATTAATGCAAATGGTAGAAGTTCCACCCAAAAAACAAAAAACAAAAAACATGTGTAACTGCAAATCCATCAACATCAAAAAGCGGAAATCCATCTATGAGATGAGTCCCGAGCGTATCAAGGAATATGTCAAAAACCATATTCAACTGAAGCGGGACTTCATCGACTTGAAGGAAACCAACGAATTCATCTGTTCCGAGAACCAGGAACTGCGTGAATACATCGAAGAGTTGAAAACCGAAATTGATTCTTACGTCAAAAAGGTTTCTATCTGGCAAAAGATCGTTTTCCTGCTCAACGGCAAATCCTCTAACTCTACCAAGTAATCCTTTCCCACTAGAACTGGTAATCCGGCAATCCTGCCGGACCCAGTAAAGGTGGAAACCAACAAAACAACAAAAACATATGTGTAAGTTAATCGCAATCAGTCGTGTTTCGACTAAAAACAGCAAGCAAGCATCGCTTCTAGTTAAGCGGTCAAGTGAATTGCTCGGAGCCTCCCAAAAGGACGGTTTCGGCTTTTCCCTAAAGCACCAAAGCGGTCAATACTCCGAACGCTACCTTTCGGCGGATTATGTCGCTGGTCTTGGCACCCTAAAAGAAAGCGTTGATATGCTTAAGAGCAATATCCGAACCAAACTAATCGAGGGAATCGATTTTGATACTGCCGGGGTAAAACCCAAGAAAGGTGCAATCCAGGGATGCTTCATTGCTCATGGTCGCACTGCTACTTGTGGTAAGACAATTGAGAATACGCATCCGTTCACTGGAATGAACGAACACGGCACTTGGACGATCGCTCATAATGGTATCGTTGAGTGGTCCGGTGTAAAACTACCGCTTCATACGACCTGTGATTCCGAGCATCTGTTGAATTGCTTCCTTCACCTTGACGGCGAGCAATCCTTCAAGGACGGGATTTCCGGTTATGCTGCTGTTATCGGAATTGACCCATTAGGTAATATGTTTGTGCTTCGTGATAACAAAGCACCGCTATATATGTCCTATATCGTCGAACTCGATTCCTACGTCATTTGCACTGATAAGTCGCATTGCGAGGAATTGACGAAGATGTTGTGCGACTTTAATTCGATCAAAAACGCTAACATTAGCACTCCTATGATGCTAGCAGATTACGTAAAGCATGTGTTTTATGATAATGGTGAAATCTCCTCCGTGGAGTTTCCCAAGTTCGACAACAAAATGTCTTATGCTTCAACTGCTGGTATTTATCGAAGCCTTGGTTCTGCCGGAGTGCATGGATATGGTGGTTATGGGAGTTACTCTAAACCTGCTACTCCTATTCCTTCTGTCGTTACTAGCACTCCTCCTGCTACTCCTTCCGATGTAGTTGATGCGGAAGAACAAGCCATACTAGATGCTTATATGGAGCAATCCAAGGAACGATCGAAAAAGAATCAACGGAAGCAAGTCAAGCCTTGGAAGGATTCGGACTACGGCTACTAATCCTAGTTTTCACCAAATCTTTAATTCCACCAATTACAATAGTTCAAAAACAGAACTAAATTGAGTTTTAAAGCATCACTAGAAATAGTGATGTAAAACTTTCCCTCCTTTCTGTTGAATTCGGACAATCCCACAACTTCGTGGAACCCGGAAGAGACGAAAACCCAAAATAAAACAAAAACATGAGTCAAGAAGAAACCCTAAACCCGGCACCAGTAGAACTGCTCCTTTCGAGCAAACCTACGCTCCGGCAGAAACAGTTGGAAGTGTATGGAATGATGGTTCATGGGACTAATATCGGTATGAATATTCCTCGCCGTGAGGAATTCAACCAGTCCCGTATCTCGGCATGGAATAGCATTCCTGTTGCCTATCGAAACAATCCGGTTCTCATCAAGGTAGCACTTGGTGGACACCAGTATTTCGAGCGTGGCCATCGTGCAAGCATTTCTGTTGATACCCTCAACAGTCGCTGTGCTATGCTTACGCAATTGATCAAAATCAAGTTGTCCGACGATTCGTCGAATAACCTGCTTTCTTATATCGGTAAGCATCATAAGATGATTCAAGACTGCTTTACCTATGACCGCTACCTTATGGTGGACCGCATGAAACAGAACAGTTTCACGTTTAACGAAGTCGAGTATCAACAGCAAAACACGTTTGATGTAAAGACTGTGGGTCAAGAAATCCTTGATTTGCACGGCAACATCATTCAAATCTGTCGCTGGTTTAGCCGAATCCACCATCGCCGTAATCAGGAGCGAACCCGTGATTCTCGTTCCACTGGGAATATGACGCTGGGTCAACGCTTCAATCATATGCTTCAGAACATTACTAGTGTTCGACCGCACCGCTGGAACAACAGTTTGACTGTTCCTCAGGCCACTATCGCTCATCGTCTTCGTCCTTCCGGTGAATGCCTAGGAATCGAGTTGGAGTTTGTTGCTAGTGCTGGTAGTGATATTGTTTCATGGGACCACGAGGATTACCCTGTTCACCCGTGGTTGTATTTTAAGGGTGATGGTAGCATTCGTCCTAATCGCGATTCTGAACAACTCGCCCAATACCAGGAATTGACGTGGTTCATCAATGGCTCGTCAAACAACGATTGGAAGAACATGGAGCAAGTGCTGAAGTCCATGACTTCTAATGGTGCCGGTGTTAATAACAGTTGTGGAAATCATGTGCATATTGATATGCGTCACCGCACGACTCAATCTGCCATGCGAACTGCTAGCAAAATCCGTGATGCTCTTAATACCTGGGCTCATCGAACCGTATCGTTTACCCGAGCACACAATACCTACTGTGGCATCGACCGAGAGCATCAGGGGAATCGCTACACTGCTGTAAATACTCAATGTATCTCGGAGCATCAAACTGTCGAAGTGCGACTGGGTATGCCAACACTCAACTTCTACAAGTTGAAGTATTGGTGTGCGTTCATGCAATACTTGGCTAAACCTTACACTAGTGTTGGTAGCCTTGAAGAGTTCATGGAATCCGATGCCGACATTGGTTTGAAGCATTACGTGTTTAAGCGAATCCTCAAATTCGAGTCCACCTACCTATCCCACAGTGTCCAGTCTTTGCCTAATTTCGCTAATTACGCAAAGGCTTTTCAGTCCATTGATAACGGAGTAGAGTAATTCAACTGGGCAAGGGTAGCCATCAATTCCGGTGGCTACCTAAACCCTACAAATCCAACTAATATGACCCCGAAACGATTACACGTCCCAATTCAAATGCTAGATGCCGTGTGTAAGTTGACTTTGAAGAAGTCAATGAAGCCTAAGTTTAAAGCAATTGAAGTGTTGGGTAAACCAGTAGTGATGTATAAAATGATTTCTACTGAAGATTGGAACAAACAGCAGGAATTGAAGAAGGCTGAAAACGATCGAGTTGAAGCAAAACGGAAAAAGCCTAAATTGGAGAGTTCTATTCTTGCTTCACTTGGTGGTCCGGCAGGAAAACGTCCAACTAAAGCAAAGGATAAAAAGGAGTATTACTTCAAACGGAAGCAATACATGAAACAGTATAATGCCAAGCGTTACTTGAAACTAACAAAGGCTAAAGTCAATCCATTCAATGAATTACCCTGATAATTCAGTTCAACTGGATGAGCATATCCGGAGTTACTACATCTACCAGCATTGGCTTGAGTGTCTAATTCTACGAGGAGAAGCAGAACTCGAATACAATTATTGGTATTGATTATACCAATAATAAAAAAATAAAAACACAAGGGGCACTAGGAATGCCCCTTTTTTGTGCCTGCTTGTTATCCTTGATATGTAGTATCTGTCAAAATACGCGGTTCCTAATCCTGGATGTGCCGGCATCATTCCACTATTGGTTTTAAAGGGAAAGACTGATGAAATGAACCATTTACAAGCATTGACAGTGATCAAATAACCCAATCAACACTACCATTTAATGCAATTACTGAACTAATGCATTTAATGAGTTAATGTATTTAATGAACTAACGCACTTAATGATTTAATGCATTTAATGAATTAATAGTAGTAACGCTTTTACAGTATTACTAGTGCCGGAGGAAGATGAATGACAGTCGGACTGGGGCAAATCCAGGATTCCGGGGCCACTGGGATTCCAGTCAAGCCGGGTTGATCGAAATTGAGCAATCCCCTCGGCGCCGGACGCCCAGGAAATAGGCACAAAAAAAGACCCCTATTTCTAGGGGTCTTGCTTGAATCCGATTATTCGGAGGATTCTTCCTTTTCAGTCCGCTGTTCGGGCGGGAGTTCGGCTCCCTTTTCCTCGATTGCCTCAACAGTGGATTTCACCGAATCGCTGTCAGCCTTGATGCGAACCATTGCGGGAACCCACTGACCGCGACAATCGTCAATGTCCTCGAATCGCAGGAGGCAAAGGGCGATTACCTTTCCTCCGATTACCAACCGCAGGCGGAACACCTGTTTTCCCGAACCCATGTCTTGGTAGGTTTCGATTTCCTTCACCAACCTAGCCTGTTCGGGATTCGCTTCCGATGCCTTGCTTGCTCGGAACTGTTCGAGGGAGAGAACCTTCTTTTTCATGTCGGCCATGTTGCGTTGCGTTGCCTTTGTTCGGTCGGTTCAACCCTTCCCCAGTTTCCCCCAATCGGGGGAACCTACTGGAACCTGTTCGCAAGCGGGGCTTGCTACTGGGGATTCCCGCCCCGAATCGGGGAGGAAGGTTTGATTAAGACCACTCAAAGAACAACTCCGATAGACAATCCGAATCCCCTGCCCCTTTCAATGCCTATTTTCATTTATTTTCAACCCCTCACCAGTCCAGTCAAACCCTCAATCCAACTGTCAATCGGGATGGGGTCTTAAAGGCATCCCAGTTGCCCCAGGAATCGCTTGCATTGACAGTTAGGGGGAAAGGTAGGGCTGACAGTCAAAAGGCCTTACAATCGATTCCAGCAGGGGTCGGAAAATCAGTTTAGAATAATTCTAACTGGGGTGGAGGGGGTCGAATCCTACCGGACGAGGGCCAGGCGGCGAATCATCTTCACTTGCATAATTTATTGTAAAAAGGTTGACACATTGCGTATATTA
>Ga0209353_10002112_pt1 | contig 10991 bp, 14 predicted proteins | sample LauGreSpBDMM15SD_2_FD_187561 | JGI IMG/M metagenome (GOLD analysis project Ga0209353, IMG submission 187561) | Freshwater lake microbial communities from Lake Michigan, USA - Sp13.BD.MM15.SD (SPAdes) (version 2) | ecosystem: Environmental > Aquatic > Freshwater > Lake | place: Lake Michigan...
AAGCCTGCACTTACTGAATATGATTGCTTAAGGCAAAATGGCCGGTGGAACTTTCTTGCAATTTTTTAATTTAAACACATAAAAATTCCTAAGCACTACCCCCTTGGTAATAATGGGAATGGTATCCGGTGTAGCAATTTGTTCAAAGTATTCACCATAAAGAAACTGCGGGTCTACTGGCAGATTGGAGGGTACAATATAATATGCATTGTCCCCTAATTTTAAACCTCGATACGCCTTATTCAACCAAGCAAACTTATGGACGTCTTCTATTTTCCCTACTGCAATCACCGGCATATTCAAGGGCCTAGCAGTATAAAATAAAATATGCCCTCCTGGGAACCATTTATGAATTACAATAGGCGAATTAGCCGGCATGCTTCCATTTTCTTTATCTCTATGAACAATGTTGGCAAAGGATTTTGTAAAAGATTCCCATCCCGTTAAATCATTGATTGGATTATACTCTCCTAGGTTCTCATTTTTCGTAGAACCAATTTGTTGAGGGAACACGTAAATAAATAATAAAACGCTTAAAATTAAGGCTACAAATAGCCCTGTAGCATATTTTAAAATAGCTGGTAAACCATTTAAACTGTTTTTTTCTTGTAAGTATGTACTCCAATACACTCCACTTATTAAAAACAAAGATATATAGGCAGGCCCAGTCCAATGCGGCAGGGTTGGATTAAACAGGGAAAGCATCCAAAAAGTAAGAAGCAATGGAAGACTTAGCCACAATAATAAAGGAAAGGCTTTTGATAAAGCCAATTTCAGCTTCTTTCTATTGAACAATGCAATCAACACAGAAAGATATACCAGCGGGTTTTGATAAATCATCTCCCCAACAATTTGTTGTATAAAACTATCTAGCAAAATGCCCGTATGCAGAACTCTATTGGAATGGAATTTATACGTAATAAAATTGTTTTGAATATTCCAATATAAAATGGGGAATACACAAATAACCGTTACCAATATGGCTAAATATAAATTCCTTTTTTGTAAAGTCTTTGCTTGATGAAATAATAAGTATGCACCAAAGCCTATCCACAAGTACAAACCATGCACTTTACTTAAAGTAGCGAGGCCAATAAACAATCCTAAAAATAGCCAGTCTTTTGTAGTGAATTGGTTGGCTTGCATGGTAAACTTAACCATCCAATAAATACTTAATGTAAAAAACAATAATTGTGGACTGTCCGGCAACACAAATAAACCTGCAATAATACTGGTATAAATAGAAACGCTATACATCCAGGCTGCAATATAACCTGCGCGCTCATCCTTTAACAAAGTACCTGTTCTAAATATTGTAAAAGTGGCGAGTCCCGCACAAATTATACTACCCAAGCGCATGGACAATGTGGACACCCAATATAAATTAAAACTTGTTACACGCATCATCCAACCTACCATACCTGGATGGTCAAAATGATTCCAATCCGGCTGCACCGCATAGGTGTAATAATACACTTCGTCGTTGCCTAGCTCAATAAAAAAAGATAAGATTATTTTTAAGAGGGCGAAAACACCAATCAACCACCACATTTTTTTTTGATATGGTGTAGCTGTTGTTGTCATTGTAAATTTCAATAAATTATTTAGCATTGTTTACAAACCACTCGGTTGCTAATGCATATCCTTTTAAACCCAAGCCTACAATGCTTCCCACTGCTTTGGCAGTGACATGGGATATTTTTCTGAAATCTTCTCTTGCATGTACATTGCTAATATGTACTTCAATAACAGGAACACTTATTGCAGCAATGGCGTCTCCAATGGCAATAGAAGTATGTGTATAGGCTGCAGGATTAATGATCATACCGTCCTGATCAAAACCATATTTTTGAATAGCGTCCACCAACGCCCCTTCCACATTAGATTGGAAATACGTAAAGTTTACTTGGGGGAAATCCTTTTTTAATTGTGCTAAAAAATCATCAAAGCTTTCGTTGCCATACACTCCTGGCTCACGCATTCCTAATAAGTTTAAATTAGGACCGTTAATGATAGTAATGTTTAGCATGTTTATTATTTATACGCAGATGATTAGGGATTTTAAAATTTCCCTTTACACTTTTTATTTTCTATTAGTTTGTCTTCATTAAATTTACAAAATCATCAAATAAGTATCTGCTATCGTGTGGACCCGGTGTGGCTTCTGGGTGGTATTGTACACTAAATGCAGGTCTATCTTTTAATTTTATCCCTTCAATAGAATCATCATTTAAGTTCACATGTGATACAATCACGTTGTCATGCTTTTTAATCGCTTCTGGATCTACCCCAAAGCCATGATTCTGTGTAGTAATTTCTGATTTACCAGTAATCACATTCTTCACAGGATGGTTTAACCCTCTATGACCATGGTGCATTTTAAAAGTAGGAATATCATTAGCAAGTGCTAATAATTGATGCCCTAAACAAATGCCAAACAATGGTTTTTTGGCTGCTAAAATTTCTTTAATTGTAGCCACTGCATAATCCATTGGTGCTGGATCCCCAGGACCGTTTGATAAAAAATAGCCTGTTGGATTAAATGCTTTTAAGGTAGCAAAATTAGTTTTTGCAGGATGCACTCTTACATGCACTCCTCTATCCACTAAACATTGTAATATATTTTGTTTTACACCAAAGTCAAGCACCGAAACCTTTAGCGCTGAATGCACATCTCCAAGTTCATATACTTCTTTGGTACTTACGGTACTTGCTAATTCTAATCCATCCATACTTGGCACTGTAGCCAATTGCTTTTTCAAAGCATCCACATCCAAATTGTCTGAAGAAATAATACAGTTCATCGCACCACTTGTTCTTACATGTGCTACCAATGCTCTGGTATCTAATCCTTCAATAGAGACAATATTATTGGCTATTAAGTATTCGCTCAAATTCCCATCTGCTAATGCGCGAGAATATTTCTCTTCTAAATTACGACCAATTAAACCATGAATTTTTACCGACTTGCTTTCCACATCCGTATTCTTAACTCCGTAATTACCAATATGCACATTGTTCATGATAATGATTTGCCCGGTGTAACTTGGGTCGGTAAATACTTCCTGATATCCCGTCATGCCGGTATTAAAACAAATTTCACCTGTCGTGGTCCCTATTTTACCAAATGCTTGTCCATGAAATACATTGCCATCGGCTAAAACTAAAATTGCGGGTTGAGCTGTCATAGGATGATGCTGTTTTTTTTGAATTTAGGGTATCTGTTGCAAATTTAGGCAAAAAAAAGGCAAGACCAAAGTCTTGCCTTATATGTTACATAACGTTTTTCATTATTCAGCAGCTGGCGTTTCCTCGGTAGATGCAGTTTCAGCAGGTGCTTCTGTTGTAGTTTCCTCAGCAGCAGGCGCTTCCGCGGCCTTCTTGGTAGCTGGTGCTTTACTACGACGTGTTTTCTTAGCTGGTTCAGCAGCGGCATTCACGGCATTACCGTAAATTTCGTTGAAGTCAACCAATTCAATCATTGCTTTTTCGGCGTTGTCACCTGGACGAATACCTAATTTAATGATACGTGTATATCCACCTGGACGAGCAGCAATTTTTGGCGCAACAACAGTGAATAATTCTTTCACCGCTATTTTGTCATTTAAATAACTGAACACCACTCTGTGGTTGTGCATGATGTCTTCTTTAGTAGCCGTTTTTTTAGTCTTAGTAATCAATGGCTCAACATATTTTCTTAAAGCTTTTGCTTTCGCTAATGTTGTTACAATACGCTTGTGTGTAATGATTTGACAAGCAAGGTTCATTAATAAGGCATCTCTGTGTGCCTTTTTACGACCTAAGTTGTTTTGTTTGTCTCCGTGACGCATGACGTTTAGTTTTAATCCTTACACCGTGTCAGGAATTGTAAGGTTTGAGCCCGAAAGCTCGGTTATAAATAGTGACCTACCCTAGCCTTAACGACTATTGTAAATCTAATTTGTCTAATCCTAATTTACCTAAATCCATACCGAAGCTTAATCCTCTTTCAATTAACACTTGTTCGATTTCAGATAAAGATTTTTGTCCAAAGTTTCTAAACTTCATTAAGTCTTCTTGCTCATATTGTACTAGTTCGCTTAAGCTGTTAATTTTAGCAGCTTTTAAGCAATTGAACGCACGTACAGAAAGATCTAAATCCTCTAATGGAGTTTTCAATACTTTTCTTAATTGTAATACTTGCTCATCCACTACATCCTCTTTCTTATCTTCTTTATTATCAAAAGTGATATTCTCGTCAGTGATAATCATTAAGTGTTGGATCAAAATTCTAGAAGCTTGCTTTACCGCATCTTCTGGGTGAATGGTTCCGTCTGTAGCTACATCTAAAATTAATTTTTCGTAGTCAGTTCTTTGTTCAACACGATAGTTTTCGATAGCGTATTTAACATTCTTAATGGGTGTGTGAATAGAATCAATAGCGATATAACCAAATGGCATCTCTTTTAATTTATTCTCCTCTGCAGGAATATATCCACGACCTTTATTAATAGTAATTTCGATTTCTAATTTAGCAGAAGGATCCATTGTGCAAATTATTAACTCAGGGTTCATTACTTGAAACTGTTGAGAAGCTTCTCCTAAATGACCTGCGTTTAATTCACTGCTACCCTTAATAGATAGAGTAATTTTCTCAGAAGTGACTTCTTGATCTGCCTTACGCTTAAAACGAACTTGCTTTAAGTTTAAAATGATTTCAGTTACATCCTCAGTGATTCCTTTGATGGTTGCAAACTCGTGGTCTACCCCTTCTATTTTAACACCTACAATTGCAAAACCTTCTAAAGAGCTTAATAAAACTCTTCTTAAAGCATTGCCTAATGTTAAACCAAATCCTGGCTCTAATGGACGGAATTCGAATTGTCCTTCAAAGTCATTTGCTTTTTGTAAAACAATTTTATCAGGTTTTTGAAAACTTAATATAGCCATGTTATCATTTTTTTTATTTGAATCTTCCTTTGGGAAGAAATGTTGTTAGGTGCTACTATTTAGAATACAATTCAACGATTAATTGCTCCTTAATATTTTCAGGAACCGCTTCTCTTTCTGGCATTGCAATGAATGTTCCAGTGTTGGTTGTTTCATTCCAATCTACCCAGCTAAACTTCGTGTTTCTTGGACGTTGCTTGCTAACGATAGATGTATTGTGTGCACTCTTAGGACGGTATGTAATTACATCACCTGGCTTACATGTGTAAGAAGGAACGTTGGTTACAGAACCATTCACAGAAATATGCTTATGTGCTACTAATTGACGTGCTTCAGGACGGCTCGCAGCCAATCCCATTCTGAAAATTGTATTGTCTAAACGAGATTCCAACAATTTGATCAAGTTTTCACCTGTTACACCTTTAATACGAGATGCTTCTTCAAATGTTTTACGGAACTGGCGCTCTAATACACCATAAGTGTATTTTGCTTTTTGTTTTTCTCTTAATTGTAATGCATACTCTCCTAATTGCTTACGCTTGCGTTGTGCGCCGTGTTGGCCTGGAGGGTTGCTGTTTTTGCTTAACCATTTAGCGTTTCCTAAGATAGGTTCGCCGAAAATGCGACAAATTTTGGTTTTTGGTCCTGTGTAACGTGCCATAATTGTTGTTTGTGATTTTTTGGTGACGGTAAAGCATCAGTAAAAATCTAAAATGAATGCAATACCCGGTTTAAATATTATTCCAATTATACTCTTCTTTGTTTTGGAGGACGACATCCGTTATGTGGCATTGGTGTCACGTCGCGGATAGAAGTTACTTCGATACCAGATTGAGAGATAGAACGGATAGCGCCTTCACGACCAGAACCTGGTCCTTTTACGAAAACGTCTACTCTTTTAACACCAGCGTCTGAAGCAACTTTCGCTGCGTCTGCTGCTGCCATTTGAGCTGCGTATGGAGTGTTCTTTTTAGAACCTCTAAAGCCCATTTTACCAGCACTGCTCCAGCTAATTACTTGGCCTGCTTTGTTGGTAAAGGCGATGATTAAATTGTTGAAAGTTGCACTAATACGAACTTCACCAGAAGCGTCGATTTTAACGACTCTCTTTTTTGAAGCTGCTTTCGCACTGTTTTGTGCTTTGATTGGTTTAGCCATTGTGTTTGAGGTGTGCTTTTTACTGGTATTGCTACTTTGTAAGAAGCGGTTATTTAAATGATAATTCCGCCGGAGCGGAAACCTTATTATATCTCCCCTGAAATTCAGGATCCAATTCTAATAGGGATTTTTTTATTTCTTAGCTACTTTCTTCTTACCAGCAACGGTCTTACGCTTACCCTTACGAGTACGTGAGTTCGTTTTAGTTCTTTGGCCACGAACAGGTAAACCTTTTCTGTGACGTAAACCACGGTAACAAGCAATGTCTAACAAACGCTTTATGCTCATAGAAACTTCACTACGTAAAGCACCTTCTACTTTGAATTCAGCGTTAATGATATTACGAATCGCTGTTTGCTCATCGTCGTTCCACTCATTTACTTTTTTGTCGTAACTGATGTTTGCTTTGTCTAAAATATACTGAGCAGTTGAATGACCAATACCGAAAATGTATTGTAATCCTATTTCTCCTCTTTTGTTTTTTGGTAAGTCGATACCGGCAATACGAGCCATATGCTAAAACTTGTTTTTTGTTTAATTTTTGTTTTCTAAAACTTTAGCGTCTCCGCTAAAATCCTTACTATCCTTGTCTTTGCTTAAAGCGAGGGTTCTTTTTGTTGATTACAAATAATACGCCTTTACGCTTTACGATTTTACAATCGGCACTACGTTTTTTGATAGATGCTCTAACTTTCATCTTTTTGTTTTTAAAATATTAATTCTGTTCTTACTTATGTCTAAATATAATTCTTCCCCTTGTTAAGTCATATGGACTCATCTCCACACCTACTTTATCACCTGGCAAAATTCTGATATAGTGCATTCGCATTTTACCAGAGATTGTCGCTAAGATTTCATGACCATTTTCAAGCTTCACTCTGAACATAGCGTTGCTCATTGCTTCAATAATTACTCCATCTTGTTTAATCAGCGGTTGTTTTGACATACTTATTTTGGGGTTGCAAAGATATGGAATTGTGCGGAATTAAGAAAAATAAACCGCGAAATATTGAAAATTAGCTAAAATAAAGGGGAAAGCAAAGCTATCCCCTTTATTTGTATTGAAAATCAATATGTTATATATTATTATCCTCCTGGATACAATGGTCTTCCAATCTCTGCCCTAAACGGCCAAGGAATGGCTGCAACAATTAACAATAAAGCTAATATGTATAAAATTAAAGTGGTCTTAGGAGCCCTTCCTTTTTTGTACTTAATGTGACCAATAGTGATTAAAATAATGGCAATTAACATGGAGGAAATATGCTCTACTGCCCAAAAGCGAATCGCACTTGAAGCCATGGCTACTTTCATGCCGGCAGCTTGAATTAACTTAAAGCCCATTGGGCCAAAAAAATACTGATACAATCCCAACACCAAAGTACTGTGGGCACTGATTAATAATACTTTACTCGCCTTTAAAGCGTCTTTTTTTAGCAATAATTGAACAATAGCATATAGCAATGCAATTAATACCACCCATCTTAATAGGTTGTGTAAATGCAAAAGTCCTGTATTCATAAATTGATTTTAGATTCCCGCTAAATTACAACTAATCTACCCAATCCGCTACAAACAAATTGGTATCTCGGGTGCCTCCATTGTTTCTGTTAGAGGAGAACATGATTCTTTTGCCATCCGGGCTAAACATAGGAAAAGCATCAAACCCCTTATCGCGGCTAATTTTCTCAATATGATTGCCTTCTAAATCCATTAAATACATATTAAAAGGGAAGCCTCTTTTGTATTCATGATTGCTGCAGAAAATAATATGCTTCCCGTCTGGGGTAAAATTAGGTGCCCAATTGGCTTGTCCTAAATTGGTTATTTGTTTTGCATCCGACCCGTCGGCATTGGCAACAAATACTTCCATATTCGTAGGTGCCACCATCCCCTCTTTTAATAAGCTGGTATATTCTGTAATATCGGCCTCTGTTTTTGGACGACTTGCTCTCCAAACAATTTTAGTGCCATCGGGACTAAACCAAGCGCCCCCATCATATCCTAAAGTATTGGTTACTTTCTTTTCTTTTCCAGTTGCTAAATTCATGACATATAAATCCAAATCCCCATCCTTATCACTACAATAAATCATCTTTTTTCCATCATAAGACAAAGTGGCTTCTGCGTCATATCCTTTTGCATTGGTTAATTGCTTAACCACTACCCCGTTGGTATCTGCCATAAAAATGTCGTAGGTATTATACAAAGGCCAAATGTATTTATTGCCATATTTTGCTCGGTCCACCGGAAGAGGACATGCTTCTCCACCCCCTTTGGTAGAAGCAAAAATAATATGCTTACCGTCTTTAGTAAAATAGGGACAGGTTGTTCTTCCAATGCCACCACTTATAGACTTATAGGTAAATGGCATAGCGCTATTTGTAGGTACTACACCCATAAAAATTTGATCGCAGTTAATCCCTTCCTTTGGATTCGCACGTTGAAAAGTAATACGCTTGTTATCGAAGCTCCAATACGCTTCGGCGTTGTCACCACTAGTGGTTAATTGAATTACATTTTTAAAATGGGGTTCACCAGCAAATAAAATAGAATCGGTTTGCGCAAATACAAAAGCGCCACTCATAAGTACTATAAATAATAAAGACAGTTTCTTCATGAACGTTTAATTTGGGCGCAAAATAATAACAAAAACCCTTTCTCGAGCTGTCCTTTGTCATGAATCTGTCATTTTAAAGCTAAAATTTGTCATATCCGGAGGCGAGAATTCATGAAAAAAAAGGAACTTTGTAAAAATAAACCACCATGGCCATTATCGCACCCTCTTTACTTGCTGCCGATTTTTTAAACTTAGGTAAAGCTTGTGATATGCTTAATGAAAGCGAGGCAGCATGGTTTCACTTGGATGTAATGGATGGAAGCTTTGTTCCAAATATTAGTTATGGTCTTCCCATTATTGAGCAAATAAAAAAAACAACGACTAAAGTTATGGATGTGCATTTAATGATTGTGCATCCCGAAAAATATATTGCCGATTTTAAAAAGGCGGGTGCCGATGTTTTAACGGTGCATTATGAAGCTTGCCCACATTTACATAGTACGCTACAACAAATTAAAGCACATGGCATGAAAGCCGGTGTTGCATTAAACCCACACACTTCTGTGAATTTATTGAAAGATGTAATTAAAGATATTGATGTGGTTTGCGTGATGAGTGTGAACCCTGGTTTTGGGGGACAAAAATTTATTGAACATACTTACGATAAAGTGCGCGCACTAAAACAAATGATTGTTGATGCTGGCGCAACTACCTTAATTGAAATTGATGGCGGTGTGACCGAACACAATGCAAGTGCTTTAGTAAAAGCAGGTGCCGATGTGTTGGTTGCCGGTACAACCGTATTTAAAGCGGCAGATCCCAAAGCCATGATTGTTACTTTATTAAACGCTTCATAAAGCGCTGCATAAAGTCTTTCTCTTAATATACGCATATGAACTGAATGTTACCATTTTAGTAATCCACATTTGTGCGTATTTAGCGCTTGAAATTTTGAACTTGCTTTATTAAATTGTGTTAGGTTGATTTACTAACTACACTCACCATTTAAATCTAATCCATTGACTGAAACCATCATCAATTTAGATACCGTAAACCCTATTGAGTTTTTCGGTGTCAACAACTCCAAATTTGATATCTTAAAAAAGAAGTTTCCACTTTTAAAAATCTTATCCCGAGGCACCCAAATTAAACTAAGCGGTGCACCAGAACAAATTGAAGTCGCCAAAGAAAAAATTGAGCTCATTATCCAGTACATGGAACGCAATGGACATTTATCTGAAAATTATTTTGAACAAATTTTAGGGGGCGACGACGCCGAAGTCATTGATAATTTTATAGACAAAAATCCAAATGAAGTATTGGTATTTGGACCCAATGGTAAAACAGTTCGTGCACGTACCGTTAACCAAAAAAGAATGGTTACTGCGATAGATAAAAATGATATTGTTTTTGCGATCGGACCCGCAGGTACGGGTAAAACTTATACCGCCGTTGCATTAGCGGTAAGGGCTTTAAAAAATAAACTTGTAAAAAAGATAATTCTTACGCGTCCTGCGGTAGAAGCCGGCGAAAATCTAGGCTTTTTACCCGGTGATTTAAAAGAAAAAATTGATCCTTATTTACGTCCTTTATATGATGCCTTGGATGATATGATCCCTGCCGACAAGTTGGGTTATTATATGTCTACACGTACCATAGAAATTGCACCACTTGCTTATATGCGTGGCCGTACATTGGACAATGCTTTTATTATTTTAGATGAATCACAAAATGCCAATGACCTTCAAATTAAAATGTTCTTAACACGTATTGGTGCCAATGCAAAAGCCATTATCACGGGTGACCCTACCCAGGTAGATTTACCTAGAAATCAGAAAAGTGGTTTGGAAAAAGCAGTACGTATTTTAAATAACATCGAAGGCATCTCTCATATTGAATTAGATGAGGAGGATGTGGTAAGACATAAATTGGTAAAAGCGATTATTAAGGCTTACGAGAAAGAAAAAGAAAATGAGCCAGAAGGATCTTATCATAGATAAATGAATAGTAAGTTAAGTACCTCGGCATTTTGCTGGGGTACTTTTTTTTATAGGTATGGCAATAATTTCTTAATTTTATTGCAATGGCAAATTTGCAGCAATTTACGATTGGCGTTGAAGAGGAATACATGATTCTAGACCCTTCATCGAAGGAATTGAAAAGTCATCAGAAAACGATAGTCATTGAAGGGGAAAAGAAATTCAAGGATAAGATAAAGGCGGAGATGCACCAAGCAGTGGTGGAAGTTGGCAGTGCCATTTGTAATAATATTGACGAAGCGCATGAAGAAATACGCGCATTAAGAACAGGGATTTCAGAAATTGCGAAAGGACTTGGTTATAGT
>Ga0209353_10002117_pt1 | contig 10980 bp, 11 predicted proteins | sample LauGreSpBDMM15SD_2_FD_187561 | JGI IMG/M metagenome (GOLD analysis project Ga0209353, IMG submission 187561) | Freshwater lake microbial communities from Lake Michigan, USA - Sp13.BD.MM15.SD (SPAdes) (version 2) | ecosystem: Environmental > Aquatic > Freshwater > Lake | place: Lake Michigan...
TGTACCAGTTTATGCAACTTATCTCAAATGTAGAAAGGCTGGTTCAAAAGAAATAAAAGAAATGTCTGAAGATAGTGGGCTTACTGTCTATCCTTACCAGGAAGTAGAAAGGGTATCTGGATTGCCGATGATAAGGGTTGAAGGTCTACATACAGAAAAGGATTTAGATGAATGGGAAAATGCACTTGATAATGAGCTACCAGAATGTTGGGTCTTTGTTACAAATGATTGTAATCTAAGAATTAAGAAAGGCTGGAAGACAGACGCTCTTATTTCTATGTATGCATTCAGATGGGCTCCTGGAAAATGGTTGGGAACAAAGCCATCCAGTTCTATAGTTTAGCACTTGTATTTATAGGGACAATAGGGGTCACAGGGGGCACAGGGGCTATAGGAGCTATAGGTTTATCTGGAGATGCCAAAACTTGGCCAGGGGCAGCAACATCCTTATCAGATGCAACCTTTGACTCAGCTTCCCAGGCTTTTAATCCAGTTTGATAGATTTCCTCACACCCAGCATAATAATCTACCAAGATTGCTCTCGCTTGATCAGTTAATGCATTCATCGTTTCAAAACCGGCAAATAGAAGTTCTGTTTTAGGACCTTCTACTTTCCAAGTTCCATCGGGTCTCTGAGATATATTAAAAATCTTCTTCAAAAACTTTGAGATTTCTATTATTTGCTTCAAGTGATATGCAAGTAGTTGCTGTGATGCTGACCTCATACTCTTAAATTTCAGACTAGCTCTATCTATCAAAATTTCCTTACCCTTCTCCTTTTCAGGATCACACTTGGACGAAATCTGTAATTCAATCTCTGATAGACTTTTCTGCCCCTTATCTAGACCAAAGGCGGTAGATAAACGCTTAATGGCTGCCTGTAAAGACTGCTGTTCAGTTGGGGTGTTGCTAATAGTATCAACTGATAATGGTTCTCCTGTTGAATCTTTCTGAGCAAATGCTTTTAGAACATCCATTGACGCCTTGTAATCAAGGGGATTAATTTTTCCAAATAGTTGTCCAACTGATTTTGTAGGCACATACTCAGATAATTTTATACTAGCCTTATTTCCAAGTGAATGTTTACAGATATTAGATACAGCAGATCCAGTTTCATAGTTATTAATAGATGCAGGGTCTAGTAATTGTAAAGCTCTTGCAATACAATGTGGCTGATATCCCTTACTTGTCAATTGTGAGAATGTGCTTTCAAGAGATTTATTCTTTGGAGCCTTCACCTTAGGACCCGTTCCATCATCATTCTCTGTCTTCTTTTTTTCATCAAATTTGATACTTTCTATTCCTGAATTTAATTGCTTTATATAATACATAGATACATTCTCAAGCATCTTAACAAAATCATCCTTAGGATTAAGCCCTTGTGTCTTTAAGAAATCTATTAGACCTGTTTCGTCTGATGAAAATTGATATTTAACACCAAGAGTTATTTGATCCTGTGGCTGAGATGGACGTGTAAATATAACACTGCTCTTTTTACCTGGAACATCATATTCCATTTTTACTCGTGTAGGATATGCAGAAAATCTTTTATCTTTTTCTCTTTCAGAAGGAGCCTTATATCCTTGTATTTTAGATGTTTCACCGTTTATATCAAATGTAATTTCTTTAATAGAAATTGATATGAACACTTTCTCATAGACATTTCCTGTTTTAACAGCAAATCCAATCTTCTGAGACGTTTTATTGTCAGCCATAATATCTGCCATGTTAGTATATGGGGTAAATTGAAATATCATAGTATTACTTCCAATAAACATATATTCCTTGGTATTATCTAATGTAAGATGCTTGCTACTAAATCGTTCTATATCTTCAGGGGCGACTTGTCTTAAATAATATCTTAGGAAATCATAGGGCCCTAGTGGCATAGCTGAACTAAATTCTTTAGCCCCTCCTCTCATAGTGATAGGTTTCATAGGGGAAGGTGGTCTAAATGCCGAAACAACTTGTTGACTTTGTTGTGCAAAATTTCTAGATGAATTATTTTGTCTTATTTCTAGAGTTTGACCTGTCTTAGGGTCATAATTAGGAATATTAATATCTTTTACAACCAGCAACATTGCTCCTAAAATTTGAAAAATACGAATAAAATAGAATGCTATAATTTCTGCATTTTGTTTTTGAGATGGAAACCCCTTTTCACTACGTTGTCTTCTGGTAGCACGCTTCTTTTCAACATTCTTAGAATTACTTGTATTTCTAGAATTTCTGAGATTTGCACCTGATATCTGATCTTTATCCATAGGAGGTTCTAACTCGTCCCATTTCCTAAAATATATTTCTCCAATTCTTCCAGCTTTCGTCTTATACCCTAGAACATGAAAATGGTCTGTAATCATATCAGATATAGCAATAACATATTTGCTGGGATCATTTGCAATTTCCCAGACATCTCTTGGTTGCCAATTAGTATACATGAATTGAAAAAGAGCATTTGACATTTCCGTTATTTCCTTTGAGTTTCTTTTTAGTTCTTCACCTGATAGTTTTTTTGACCCAGACAAAGACAAGCTATTGCCCATACTACTTTACAGCAACAGTTTCCGTTGGCTCGATACCGCATTCTTCAGACCACTGTTTTCTTGTTTCATCTATACGCTTCCAGCACTTCAGTAATGTTCCTGAGGAAACATCGCAGAGACCTGCAATAGTTTCCATGGAAATATCCTTGTATCCCTTCAAGCGAACTGCCTCTGCTAGAGCCGCCGCCGCCAAAGAAGGCGGCATATGTTCTGCGCAGAGAGACATATCTTCTGAAACATCCGCAATCTTCGTAGATAGCGCTAATACTATAGCAAACTCAGAACGCTTCAGAGGCAACTTAGACAAGGGGTGTGCGATATAATGTGATGCGCGCGTTGATTGAATGGCTGACGGAGAGCCGGAGAAGCCCTTCAAATTGCCCTTTTGATGAGCAAGCGCTAGCACTTCCTGAACATATTTGAATGCCTTCGTAAAGTCGCTCGTCTTAATATTGAACATATCAGCAACATCCTTGGGCTTTCTGGGTTGACCAACTTGCTTTAGAGCAGAGAAGACGCAGCTTGCTAAGATGGCTGAACGCGATAGGCCACGCTTCTGACAATTAGCTGTAAGGGCTACATAGTATTCCTTTGACAAATCTAGAACCCCTGAATCGAGACCCTGATTTGCAGCAGTAATCTGAAAGGTCTCAAATACATGAAGGAGATTACGCTCTTTATAAGGCAACATGTTCCACGTATGATAACGTCTAATCTTGTTCATCGACCATCTACAATTAGCAGATCCACCTGATTGGGTTGGCAAGATAACTGTTCCCAAACTTGATTCAGGAAACCGATTATCTTGTGGTGCTCCTACACGACATGGATCACCTCCACCTCTATCATCTTGACTGAAATACCTGTACTCAGCAGTTAAATCAAGACATCTACTGATAACTGTTCCACATCCAATACATGTGCTAACATCTCCGTGTTCCCATTCTTCAAACTTAGAAGAGCATGATGGACAGGATGCTACGCCCTTATCAGGAACCTTGTGCTCTTCAGACCAAGCTGCATCTAGGTAGTCATTCATTATTTTAGACATAAGAGTTGTACCTAAATTTTTAAGCCTTCCTCTTTCAATTTTTGGAGCTTTTCATAGAAAAAATTGAACTTACAGGTTTCAACTAATTTAGCACGAAATGCAGACACACTCAGATTGGCAAAAGAAGCATACTAAGTCTATTCTTTGCGATAAGACAGTCACTGTAATCGGAACAAAGGATGACGATATTTCAATTCAGCTACATGTAAAGGCGATTGAACTCGATTATGGTCCTGTTATCGACTTTGAAGTAAAGGCATCTATTCCTTTTACAAATATGATGGATTGGTCTGACCATCCGTTTGCATGTTCAACGGAATACATGGAAGATGGAACAGTTGCTAATATTATCGAGGATACTCCTGCAATTAGAGCAATGATTATGGAGCTTGTATCTGAAGAGAAGAGGAAGCTTTATACAACTACAGATTGTACTTACAAGGCTCGTCTGATTAAAGCGATTGCTAGTTTCTGGTCTTAGATAGAATGACAGATGTAACAGCCTCACAACATGGCTTCGCTTTTGAGCGTAGAATACAATATGTGTTACAAGAAATTAAATACAATTTAGAAGACGGATGGACATTTTTGATTATGGGTGAACAAGAAATTCGAGATCATTTCAAGGAACAAAGTTTAAATGGGGTTGACCATATGATACAAATTAAGAAACCCAATGGTGAACAGCATGTCTTTTTATTACAAGAAAAGTGGAAGCTTCTAACAAATCAACGGGAAGTCTCACAATTCTTGGATTGTTGCGCTCGCATTTTAGCACGGATGCCTCAGTACACTGGACAAGTACATAGAATGTGGGTATCTAGAACAGTTCCATCTGCAAATGGTGAGAAGTCCCTACAAGAGGGTCAATGTATTGTTGTCCAAACATGTACTTCACAGACTTTGCTAGCAATTAATACGGCTCTAATGGTTTGTGAAATTCTAGAACGCAGAGATTTAGCTATGAATTTGATAGAATCTGTTAGCTCTTTGCTGCCATCGAAAGAGGAAGCTATTGCTGACCCAAAGAATACTTTTGAGCCTGTTAGCGATTTTGGTGAAAAAAGAGTGTTGCCTATAACAAACAAGACTATTGTATTAGTTAAAAAGGTATAATATAATAGATGAATACTAATGAGGGTCCTGCTTTACCACCAGTAGGCCGTACATTATCAGCAGTTCCTCCTGTATCGGCAGCTGGCATTGATTTACAGCGGAGAACTTCTCAAAGACTACTTGGAAATCCTCCTAATATACCTCATGGTTTACCAAATGGTATACGACAAAGGCGTCATTCTAGGAATACAAAGGCTTCCCCGACAGAGAAGCAAATATTATTTATGTTAACGGGTCGTAAAGATACACCAAATACAACTAATACTATTCAAAATAAGGAAACCCGTGATATTGCAAATTCTGCTCTACAGTTAGCCCAAGAAACAAATGCTATGATGAGGACAAGTTTAGAGGTACAGCTGGGACAAGTTGAAGGGCAGGCTAGAATTGAGAATTCTACTAACAGATTAGAAACAGGTCAGGCTGCTTTAACAGTTATAGCAAAAAGAGTAAATGCTGGAGTAAAGGGATTAGTAAAGACAACTGATAAAATATTAGGAATTACACAAAGAACAGAACGACTTGTAAAAACATTAAAAGTAAACGGTGTATCAAGTGCTATTAAGGAATTGTTATTGGATGAATGGGTAATATTTTACTTGTATTTTGTTCTACACCCCCTTGCACCAGCTTCTACAGAAATATGTGCTGCAGTCTGGAAATTTGCTTTAATTGCAAATAGAACATTAAATATAAGAAAGGATTTCAAGGAGGGGAACCTTGTCCCATTTAGCCTATCAAATGTCCCTGGTATTTATTTTACTTCCCCATGGAAAGCAATCTTTTTACTCCACTGGTATAATGTTAAGTTTCAATCTATGCACGGCACTGCTAACTATGCAGAGTTATTCCCTGGAGGTCTAGATAATGCTTTTGGTGCTATGGGCAGTATCTTTATGGAGTTCTTTTCATCCCTTCGTTCACTTGATATAAATGCTCTTAAATCAATGGCTTCAACTGGTATTTCTATGAGTTCTGAAAAAATTCAAGAGGGTATTTCTGCATTTTTTACAAAGTACCCTGAAGCTCTAGATGCAGTTACAGAGGCATGCCCAACATTTGCAAATGATAAGACAGCATTTTTTAATTGCCTTGGAGACTATGTTTTAGGTAAAGGAAAGCTTGTTATAGATGGAGTTATACATTATCTAGCTGCACCTGGCTATATATTCCAGGTGGCTGAATATATTGATATGGAAACAAATGTCATGTTCTGGGTAGCATCACTAATCTGGGACCTCATTAAGAAATTATTTGGAAAATTGTTAGATGCTATGTTTATAGGAATAGAACTAATGATGTGTGCAATGAAAATACCTGCAACAACATGGACACCAGAAGTATCAATTGGTAAAATGGTAGGCTATACTTGTAAAACTAAGATGGAAGGTGGATCTAATGAGGATATTGATTTATTAGATACTGCTTTAGCATTTAGCTCATTCTCCTTATTTATGGCATATTCTGTGAATCATCTTACAAATGACGAATTACACATAAGTAGACAATTATTAAAAAATCAAGTGGATATTGTTGGAGCATTGATTAAGTTAGAATCTAGTAATAAAATAATGATGTCAGATAATATTCTTTTATTAGAAGATATAAAACATAATAATAGGCAAATATTTAATATAAAGAGTTCAAATAATACTAGAAAGAAGCTAAAGACCAATTGATTTTTTAACTAGATACGCTTTCTGCCTAATTAGAACACCTTCCCAGTAACTCTTACTATACTGGGAATATCGGAAGTTCATCTCATCATGAATAGATGGACATGAAGGAGTATATCGTCCTGTCAGACTATTTACTTTAGGAAGTTTCATAGGTGGCTGCACCTTTGAGCCTCCATACTTTCTTAGTTGTGTTTTCCACCAATGTATTTCATCATATATTGCCATACTAGTTTCTATACAAACTAATATGTCAATTTTTTATGTGCAGTCGAGGTTTTAACCATTTGGTATGAAAATTGACTTGCACATTTTCTACTCTCCCGGTATAAGATGTCAAAACACACATGCCCAACTTGTCTCGATGATTTTGACCAGAAGGCTAAGTTAACTCGTCATTTGAATAAGAAGGTAAAATGTAAGGCAAGTTCAACAGTTTCAGCTTTGCTACAGGCAAACCCTATTCAGATTACTCAAGGTCCTTTCAGAGAGGCTTCCTTAAAGATGAACAAGGAAATTGACCAACTAACAAGACAGGAACAGGGTATCTTCTTCACCCCTAAGAAAGCCAGAGAACTTGCTTTCGAGAAACTCAAGGAGTTTGGCATGACGCCCCCTCAGACTATTCTAGAGCCCTCATGTGGCACTGGCGAGTTTATTGAGGATGCACTGACCGAATATCCGAATGCTTCCATTACAGGTGTTGAGATGAATACGAAGATATTCAATACCCTAAAACCCAATCCCAGGTTATCTCTGGTAAACGAGGACTTCACACTATACAAGGGCGGTCAATATGATCTAGTAATTGGCAATCCTCCGTTCTCCTTGAAGGGTGTTGCAAAGAATGTAAATTGTATGAATGGTCGCCCTAACTTATATGTCCTCTTTCTTTACAAGTGTCTCACGGAACATCTGAAACCGAATGGATTTCTTGCATTCATCTTGCCTACTTCATTCTTCAATTGTTCCTATTACGAGGAAATGCGCCACCATATCTATCACCATTGCTCCATTAAGTATATTGAGGAACTTGATGTGAAATATTATGAGACTACACAGGATACAATGTTGATTGTAATTCAGAATTGTAAGGACCCTGAGCACAACTACTTCTTTGAGCGTAATCGCTGTAAATTCATTAGCCCATTCTTCAGAGAACTCAGAGAGCTTGTAAAGGGAACTAGTACTCTAGAGCATCTCGGCTTTACTGTAAAGACAGGTGATGTAGTATGGAACCAGTCTAAGTCGCAGCTATGCGATAAGGACCCAGAAGCAACCGTTGTTATTTACAGCACAAATATCAAGGATGGGCATCTTGTATTTGACAATATTGTTGACAAGAAGGGTGAGAAGAAACAATATATTAAGAAGGTTGAGAGGCCAGAGGAAAGCAAGGAGGCGAGGGCTTCACGACTTGCAAGTGATAACAAGAAACTTCCAGATATCATGAATACTGATCCAGTCCAGGGTCCAGCTATTGTAGTAAATAGAGGCTATGGAAATGTGTATTCATTGAGCTTTGCTGAGGTCACACTTGAGCATTTCTATGCAGAGAACCATGTAAACATGATATTGCCCTCGAATGATGAGGCAAAGAAGAAGATCCCAGATGTTCTGAAGAGCCTTGGATCTAACCGAACTAAAAAATTCATTGATTGGTTCGTTGGCAAGGGAGCTATGTCAAAAACAGAGGTTGAGAAAGTTCTACCTATCTTCTCATAGAGATTTGCCAGGCGGGAACACATAGACCTAGTGTATTTTTCCATCTTAGAAGCAAATGCATTTCAGATTTACCTGCTTCTAGAACAATGGTATTTCCATTATCAATCCGCAGAACTCTGCTTGGCTCAAGTTCCTCTTGCGTATATTCTAATAGGGTAAATGCAGCCTTCGTTGGATTCCAAATACCATATATCTTGGCAACCTGTGTCTCTTTCATACGCTTACATAGCTTACTGATATCAAGGGTTGTTCCGTACTTCTCAAGATATTCCTTAATACCAGCATGAACATGTTTAACTCGCTCTGGATTTGCTACACCATCTTTTAGAGTTTCTCCATTAGGGCCAATGTGATCCAGATCATAGAACTGCTTGAAGAATGATTTTTTTGATTTAGAACCAAGCTGTTGATGTGCGCCCTTCAAATATTCCTCGCGTGATGGTACTGGAAACTCCAGATTACTATATGGCTCACACATCTTACTAACATATCCACTATCATACCAGAATTCAGTGAGAGTAGGTGTAATAAATCTCTCTTTATCATGTAGATTTGCAAACTGTGGCATCGAATTAAACTTGAACTCAAAATTCACCTCGTTTAATAGAGCATCTAGATGAAATACTCTAACATAAATATCGAAGTGATTACCTTGACCTCCTCTCGGTTCTAATACAACTCTTGTAGGCTCAGTATTAATGCCACGTTTTACTAAGATACTTTTTATAAATACATTAAATCCATTGTAAAGGCTTACCCACTTGTTTCCAAATTCTACATGACTAAAGTAAGGGTGGTCTCTATTATTGAGAATAACAAAGCATTTTTCTCTTATGCGATTTATTCCGTCATTTTCTCCTCGACCACATTTCTTGGAGAAATGTTCTATATCTTGTACTTGCGTCATGCTATAAAAAAGCTCAATAGAAGCGTCAATTTTTACCTATTCATAACATCATAAGGAGGAGGATACTTGAATGTTCTTCGCAACTCAGTGGGTAAAGGTATTTTTTCTATAACAGGCCCTCTCGGAAAAATTGAATAAGGAATAAGCTGTGGAGGAGGAGATGAACTTGGTGCAGGAACCATAGCAGTTAAACTGGGAGTTGTCCTCACCTGGGGTTTTGGGTCTTCTACTATAATTTCTATAGGTCGTTGTTCATGTTGTACCTGTTCAGGTTTTACTTTTTCAGGGTGTATCCTTTTAACTTTCAGAATAGATCTTAATACTTGACTTTTTGAAGGTCTATCCTCGACCCTATAATCTTCCATACACGATCTAAGATATAACATAAGAATACTTGCAATTGTTATACCTGTTCCCACCATTGTTACCTTGAATCCAATTGAACTGTGAATGTCTTTCTGCTGCTGTTCACTAAATTCTTGTGCAGACATATTAGGAGGAACAGCTCCACCAGATGAAGGAATATACGAAGATCCAACTGCTAACGTGATAACTCCACTTATTACAGCCCCTATAAGAATTTTACTTACTCTATCCATTGTTATTGAAATGCAAATGAAAACCAAATATCAATTTTTTCAATAACTTAAATAGTCTAAAGTCTAAGATACAATTTTAAGTATACATGCGTGCAGTTTCTGGACTACCAGGTAGAATTGTAGAAGCCTTACATTCTGGAAATGTAGAACTCATACAAACACTCTTTGATGCGGCTTTCTTAGAGCCAACAGATACTCTTGATCTAACTGGTTGCAATAGACACGAGTCTTGTGACGCAGTCTCTATGCTTCATGTTCTATCAAGACGTCCGTGTCCTGATTATAAGTATATGATTGATACGCTTCTTTTTAATGGAGTTTCTATTGATGATGGGATGCCCTGCACTCCCCTAGAAGAGGCTATTCAGGCAAAGAACTTTCCTACTGCGGTCTACCTGGAGTCAAAGGGAGCCACTTACTCTTCAGAGGAAGTGGCTGGCTTTTTGAATGACTATGAAGTGTATAAGGCTTCTAGACCCTGCTAAAGCACGCTGTAAACAAACGTTTACACTCGCCAATCTCTAAGGCCCATTAGCCTCGAAGACACTGCCGCATTTTGTAACCAATGAGAACCATCATGGACTGTATGTATATAGTGCATTGTGGGTTCTACTGACAGTGTGTAACCAGCCTGGATACCCTGTCTCATAAAAAATATACTGTCTGTTCCTACAATCTGCTCTTCAGGAAGGTCAGGGAAGTGCTTGATAACATCACGAGGCCATATACAATTGCCGTCATTCAACAAGAAATTCCAGTTGGGCATCTTTAGAACGTCATTCCAGTTTTCACGAGAAATCTTCATTCCATTGAATTGAAATGTCTTATTTTCAGTGGCCCCTGTCTCAAGATTTACGTGTTGAATAAAACCTGCACAATAAATCGTTTTCTCAGATTTGGACCCATCCCTTGCCTTGGCTTTCAGAAATGCTTCAAAAAACTCAGGCTCAAACTTATTGTCGCTGTCTAAGACGGCTACCCACTCAGATGGAGCCTTCAAGAAGCATTGTCTCTTATTTCCATAGACCCCTAGAATAGTATCATTGTTGTAAAGTCTCAACTTAGAATGACTATCTAGTTCTAATTCGCAGATAACATTGATGTCCTTACCATTCTCATCGCTAATAACTACAAAGGCCACATTCGGGTCATTGAGGTATTTGGGAACCTGATCCTTCAAAAAAGACCAACGTTCCATGGTGGGAACTGCAACAGTAAGAGCCATCTGCTTTTCATATTACGAAAGTCTTTAGACATTAGACCGTTGAACATTAAAAATGGGCATTGTGCCCATTTTTAATTGCTCAACTGTCGCCGAACTTCACTCATTTTTAATGAGCGAAGGTCTAATCCTCATACTTGT
>Ga0209353_10002119_pt1 | contig 10976 bp, 14 predicted proteins | sample LauGreSpBDMM15SD_2_FD_187561 | JGI IMG/M metagenome (GOLD analysis project Ga0209353, IMG submission 187561) | Freshwater lake microbial communities from Lake Michigan, USA - Sp13.BD.MM15.SD (SPAdes) (version 2) | ecosystem: Environmental > Aquatic > Freshwater > Lake | place: Lake Michigan...
TCCATATTTGATTAATATTAGCATTTTCATTGAAAATTATTCTTACTTTCGAATTTGGCACGTTTTTCGTTTTGGTTCGGTCCAAACGAATATCTAACGCATAATGCGACTTGTCAGGTATAGATGGAGTTGCCAATCTCTGAAGCGACGAATTCAATAGTTTTATGTTTTTATGTAGTTGCGTATTCAAATTCGCCATTATGGCGTCTCTCGAATGTTTATTTGACGATAACGCAAGAGTCAGTTGTATCGTTATGGTTTCCAATATAGTAGTCGGCGAATAATGCTCAATCGTTATATAATTATTACTCGCGTCCAATTCATAGTTTGAAATATTAGAATCACCTTCGTCTGGTGGAAATGGTAGCGTATCTACAGTTGATATTAGTCTATATGGTTTATAGTTGGCAAAATCAAGTCCTAAGAATGCCGGAATAGATAATCCTCTATTGGTAGTGTCTATTCCCTCAATTATATTGGGGCGCGGAGTTGTCCATCCTGAGAATGCCATTGAGTAATACGATTCATCGTATCGCTTTTGAAAATCCAGGCTTAATTGCGCCTTGGAACTAGCGATATCATATGTAATATTTGTGTTATTGAATTGTATATCGCTATATTCAGGAATGTTGCTTAAGTTTTTTATAGCATTATTTACAGCTGTAATTAAATCGGGCGCAGTATAATTACCAATTCCTATTTCTATTTTTATGTCGTGGTATCCATTATCTATTCCAGGCACATTCCCCTTTAAATAGAAAAAATTACTACCATAACTATCATTGATTGTATACCAAGTGTATGGTATTTGCACCGAATATAATTTTAAATTTACGACATCTTTCAATGGCGCCGATAGATTGAATGTGAAATGACTGGATAACCCACTCTGCGTTTTTCCGATTGCTCTATATTGACTGTCTATACTTACTATGCGCTTCGTGGTCTGTTTTAATAATGGATTCAGTGAATCTTTTGTGTAGTCCAATGGGAATGAATAGCCTAGCTGTACACTTTTTCCGTCACTTACACTTTCTTTGGCGTTATCATCAGCATATCTGCCTGTTACTGCTTTATCGGTATCAAGTGTTCCTATTTTATTATCATTTGGATTTATTTTACTCGGGTCCGTCGCGCCTTTGATTTCTGCATTAGTGAAGCCTTCGACCGTTCCCTCTTCAAAAAAATGGTCATATATTTCTCTAAAAAATTTGACTAGACGGGTGCCCGACTCGTTACCTATGTTCTCATATTTCCATACCATATGTAATATTTTGGCTTCCAGTTCTCTATCCGACGGATTTACCAAGTCCAATATATCATACAAATCGGCATCTGAGTAACTTTTTACATTATATGTATCATCCTTCATTACTACACTTATACAATAGTTTTAGTTTTAGTTTTATATTTGTTGTTTGCTCATTCGTTTTTTGAACATATTTGTTATAAAATCCACTAAATCCAGTATTTTCGAACATCGACACAACATCTCTACTGGGAATGATAGTAGTCCTTGCCCTCGTTTCATATGGTGATTACCTGTAAAACATAGTGTGTCGAATGCCTTCATTATTACTAACTCGTCTTCTGTCATTTCGGACCGGTCTATTCTATATTTACCTGTATATACAACTCGAGTATAGTTTTGGTTTTGATATATATTCAACTGTTTACTATTTGGATGGTTTTTTATCATCCCGATGCCCATTATCTTATTTGCGTCGTTATTCATTTCCAACATAAACACAATTGAGTCTATTGGTATTTCACCGGATATCCGAATCGGAGCAGCATAAACACAACCAATTTGCGGGTTTCGCTCGCGATATGTTTTGTTTTCAGACCACGTACTGTTGTTAAATCGGGATGTCAGTATATAGTGTTTCAATTTCTGTTTGTAAGCATTTATATACATTTGGTCTCGTAATTTTTGATGTTTTTCCATTTTTATTGATTTTACTTACGGAGGTTCTCTTTGTTTCAATTTTATAGTCCGTAAATGTATAATGGACGAATACTTTATAGACCAACTCAATATTAGCCTGAATGAATTGAGGGATAGAGATATCCTCACATATGAAAACTTGGAGGAACATCTGAAACAGGTTGGTAGCGGTAGTGGGTCCAATAGTCCAGCCACTTTATCCGATAGTAGTGGTGGTGGTAGTGATAGGTTCCGAAAATTGACATATACTGAGGTTGTCAGGTCATTCGACCAGTATGATTCATCTAAATACTATAGCGAATTGAGCATTCTACTCACGTATTTCAATGGTCAGAAAAACCTATACGATTACTCCAAAAACGTCGCTTTCTATAAATTGAATCTGTTGATGATTCCTACCATTGTTTTATCCGCGTCCAGCACTATTATGGTGCCGTTTATTTCAGAGTTCGAATGGAGTGCCGCTGTTATATCCGGTATTTATGGTATGATTACGTTCTTATTGACACTCGTTCATTATTATAAATTGGAATCGTCGTATCAACAGTTCTCCAGTCTCACAGATAAATACAATAAATTACATTCGTCGCTCGAATTAACCAACAATAAACTTGCATTTATAGAAAGTGAATCGGAACAATCCAAAGTTATCGCAAATAATATCAGACTGTTTGAAGATAAATTGTCTGATATTAATAATGTTCTCATTCCGGAAGATGTAAAGCTATTATTCCCCGTTATATGTCATATCAATATGTTTTCATTTATACAGAAGATTGAAGGACAAAAGAGAGCCTTGATTATCAAATATAAAGATATCAAAAACGAGATACGTTATATTTATTTTAAGCGTGGTGACATTGACCGGAAACATCGTCTCACTTTTTTATTAGACGCCAAAGATAAATTGAGGGACGAAATCATTCAGTACAAAGAGGTATACAATTGTATCGACGTCGAATTTACACGCGAGATTCAGAATGCCGAACGCAATAAAAAAAGATGGTTTTGGATTCTCCTATTTGGAATGAGTTATAAAGGCAACAATGAAAATCTGATTGTAAATCCAATTATACGCAAACATATGATAGGGATCTAGAAGACCGCCACACCCTTACTTAAGACCAATTTCCAGAACCATGGTGATTGTTCATTATGAACTAATTTTATACAATCTCCGTTGTCAATTCGTTCTTTATATTCTGTCGATGAATTCCATTTAATTTTTATTATTATCCGTTTATGCGTCGGGTCGTTGCGCAGAGGTATTTCGATTATTTTTATAATGCGACCCCATTTTAATTTACATAGTTTTTGAAAAATATATTTCGTTGGTGTTGAGATTTCCATTCGCGGTATGCACAATATCGATTCCATTTAATAATCACTTTTATTGCCGAGTTATTTCAATTCAATTTTACGGCTCAAATGATCCTCAGTCAAGGCTCATTTTACGAACTAAAATGAAACATATGCCATTTTGTGTTTTCTAAAATATCGTATTGTAATACGAAATTCTATTTTTTTGGTCGGCTGCCTCAATTCTTTTTTTTATTTTGTTTTTTTATTTTGTTGCTGTTTAGAGACAACATGTTTACTGATATGCCTTTATATTCATAATTCGTTATATTCATTAAACTAATATGCGCTCATTTATTAACGAATGTCTTTGTCATGGATTTTAGAAGAAGAAAAATTACTAAAAATCGAATACAATCATCCCAGAGAACATATGGATTCCATTATTTGTCATTTTTTATATGTTAATAATGAATCATCTATAGATACTATTGCGTCGGAATCCATCGCACTCGAGTGGAATGCCGATAAAACTATGAAATTTATATCCAAGGAACGGGTTCTCCGTCTTATTCAAGAGCGACGGAACACGCGATACATTTATAATGATGCTTGTTTATATTTGGTCGATTTAGAACCCGAACATATACAAAATTATTCCGATAAATCGTTCTTGGTCAATTTGCGTGCTGTCGATGATATTTATGTGGGTCCGTCTATTTTCGTTTTCCATAGTATTAATGCAGTCTATTTCATATTTAAAGAAATCAAGTCCATCCTCAAAAAAAATAATGGCAATTCCAATACGAAAAAGAGGGTTTCTATATCGGTGAATAATAAAACACGAAAAAATCTTTAGGTTTGCGGCCAAATCATAAGTATATCCATATTCATAGGTTTTTCGATTTTTATTGATTCGTTTGAAGCTTTTATTTGTTATAGTTTCCATATACTACAAAAAAATATGAAAGAACGAAAGAATCTAAATATTATATGAATTAGAATAATAAATAAAATGGAAACATATGATTTAACTCGCGACAAAATATTATACAATCGCGATATATCGCACGGACTCGGGTGTCGCGATTCTACATATGAAATGATTGCCCGATTGCCTCTGGATAATGCCGTCGAGATGTTACAAGAATGTGTCCATAATTATGGCTCTTGGTCCGACATCAAGTATTTCTGTCGATATGTCCGCGCAAACGACCTCGATGACCGTCTGATTGATGGCGCTGTCCGTATTATAAACCAACAATTGGATTTGGATTTCGATACTTGGAATACTGTTTTCGAAGCGCACTTATTGAACAGGCGAACGACGCCGCGCCCAGTCGGCCGTGAAATTTTGTCATTCGCTGCCAAGTGGGTGCCTCGGGAGAAGAGTGCGATGGGGTGGATATTCGATAGAATCGTTGAAATGCGCTCACCACCCACTCATTACAATACCAAATATCGTCGCAAATTTAGAAAGATGGTGTCTTGTTTGAACCGCGAATTGGATACGGTCGAAATTAAACAATGCAATGGCCGGTCCCAAGATATACTATATGAAAATATACCGATTGGTGCTAGGATTCGACAATCGCGCTCATTTTCACGTTATCCTGTATTTCAGTGGGGGGGCGATGTCACTGAATCGCAAATCCAGTTTGTCAATGCGACATAGAATGCCAATTATTATAGCCGGTATAGAATGTCGTGACTGACTCGAACCTTGCGACCTCTTCATCGGTTTACGCATTTGAAGGTGTCAGATGGAAACTTATCAGTCCAGTCTAAACAAATGATTAACATTGTATAAAAAAATATAGATATTAGTATTCGTATGTAATAATACTAATGTCGTTCGAATTCAATAAACAAAATACATTCTGTATTTCACTTGATTCCAAACCCGACCGATGGGCTCGAATGGAGAACCGATTCCAGTTTTTCGGCATGGAATGTGCTCGATGGCCAGCTACTGTTCCAGATAAAGTCACAGACTCATTCTTTTACTATTTGAATGGTGGTCAGCGTGCGTGTGGGCAATCGCATATCAATGTCTGGCGGCATATGGTGTCGAACGACCTTCCATATGCGCTCATATTGGAAGACGATGCCATGTTCGATTTGGACTGGCGGTCCAAACTGCCGAGCCTGGACATGGATGATAAATGGGACCTTTTTATGCTGAATGCGTCGGAACCGATTATTCAATACAATCATTGGTCACTCGCGATTGAACAGTATTTAACTGGTGCCTATATAATTTCGCTCAGTGGCGCGAAACATTTGCTCGATAGTTTTGCCGGTTGTTATGGTTCCAGTGACTGGATGACGTCACGTCTCCAGAGCCGCGGACATTCCTACACATATTTCCCATGGCTCGTCATTCAAGAGGGCACTGAATCCACAATCGGGAGTGGATACGAAGCGGACCATGACAAGGTGTTGCGCTGCTTAGGTGAAGCCAAATACGATTTATCCAATTATTTGTAACGCCGTATCTAGAGCGCCTTCCATCCACTGACTATTCAATTTCGAGAAGTTCTCCCCGCATACATATAATGGGATGTTTGGAATAGGATGTAAAATTTGTTTCAACATCGTTTGGCTATCGAATCCGGGTTTGAAATATGCGACTCCATGTTCCCAATAGTATACTTTGGTATCTTTGGGCATCGGCACATCTAGGCCCGTAGTTTTCTTTATAAGTCGTTGATGTTCTCGGTTCACTGCCTCTATGCCTTCTTCATCGAGAAGCCGTTTCCAAAAACGCGCGTATTTGTTATCCGTATATGACATCATTATAATCCCTTTTTCTTCGTCGATTGGTATCATTATTCTCAAATTATTATTAGTCGTTACGGATGGCATGTCCTTGAACCAAATTTGTTTTTTCGGAAACGTTGCATAGATTCTACATAATGGTAATGTTTCAATTAGATTGAGAACCTTGTATATTGGTTTAAAAATAGGTAGTTTCAATAAGGTTTCTTTGGTTACAGCGCAAATACATTTCTTGCTATAATATTTACGTTGTATATTGTCACATGTTATTTCGAACAGCTGGTCTTCGGATTTATATTCTATATTATTTACACGCCGTTTTGTTATGATTTTGGCATCTATTTGTTTGATAAGTTCTCTTATTATCTGTGAGAGTCCTCCTTCCAACCGATAGTATTGATTGTCTTTATTGAAATGTGTCTTCATAAGATTGATTGTGTCAAACGCATTCATGTTTGTCAGTTCCGATGAGTATCCATAGTAGTTCAAGAGGAAGGTTCCATCGTCGTTGGAGAGAACCTGACGAACATACTCTAAGAAAATTATGTTTTTCAATGTATTTACTGATTCCTTTTTAGAAATGAATATTATATAGTTTATTATTCTGTGGATTGGTTCCATATCATGGATTTGCGTGTTTGCATAAAAATGTTCATACGTATTTATGGGGACTTTATTTTTATTTAGTCCAAGTTCTCTTATTAGTTTCATTATTAGCGGCTGATTATTATGAAACCGACCTGCTCCTGCCTCAAGTCCATCCTGTGTATCGATGCGCCCACCTACATCGCGATTTCGCTCTAAAATCAAAATGTCCAGTTTCGGGTTCTCCTTCAATAGATTGTATGCCGAATATAGTCCCGATAAGCCCCCCCCTACTATAATATAATCATATATCATGGTTATAGTATCATTGGATAATTTGATTGGATTTATCCACTTACCAATCCTATACTCATCCAACTATATGCGGGTTTACCCGCTGCTCCATAATTCGCGTCAACTACGAAATTGGTCAATGTAGCTGATGTAACTATTGGCGTCCAGTGACTTCCAAGTGGATTAACTGTTGTAAGAAATGTCGTCGGCTTCTGAGTATATGGAATTTTATAGGTTATTGTATAATTCATTCCTCCACCGACGGATGGTCTGGAACCAAATTGCACTAATAATCTATACGTAGTATCATACGGTAAATAGTAATATGAATCATATGTATTATTAGCAAATGTAGCATTCTGTGCGATAATAATACCAGTAAAAACATCTTTTGAATTTGCTTTGAAAAATGACATTTATATACTTATAAAAATTCATGGAGTATCCATGAATTTTTATTCATCGTTCCTGTAAAAAAAAATAAACACATACACAATTCGGTGCGGATGACTTGTATAATTTGGTGAGACCCGTATCGATAGTGTAACCGTTTTGGCGCATAAAGGAGAACATTTGTGGAATCGTCATATATGTCTGAGTATCATCATCATCCATTAATATATATTTACAGGTGCTCGTGCTTATTCTCGGTTTGAATTCCGATAGGTCGCGGGTTCTCATATGTCGGACTCGTTGTCCTAACGGACCCTCGGGTATTTCGGATACTGTGAGAACATCTATATATTCATTTGTATTTGGGTCTAATATTGGCTCTAAATAAACACTCATCGTCAATATAAACTAAACTGTTATGTTATTCTATTTATATGGGTCGATTCCATTGTCCACTAGGACCTTCAGAATCTGTGCCAATTTCTCTGTATTGAATCCTACTCCGAATGCCGGTAGTCCATACATCATAATATAATAACTGAATAATGGAGCCAGCACGAACGTCTTCGATGCAGTAAATTGACCACATGTGTCTGACATCGCTTTCACCTCGTTTTTACCCGATAGAATATCCGTTATACGTTTTTCTAAAATGATATTGTTCAGTGTCAGTGAGATGTTCTGTGTATATAGCGCATACGCATTCATGGTGCCCTGGAGTCCGTCCATCGTTATTTGTAATAGTATTAATAGGTTCGTATTTGTTGCTTGATTTTTTTGTTGATATATCTCGTCATATAGAATCAAACTCTGATTCAGATCCGTGGGGATTGCTTGATACCGTCGATTCGCTAAATGTGTCGTATATTCTCTTTCGATTCGGTCTATGTACGTGCTCGGGAAAGCCAGGTCGAGATTCGGTAATATTACAGGTTCCGATAGTTCTGGTGAATATACAGTTACGATTTTTATGCGACCTGTCGTGGCGGAGGTGTTCACTCCGAATAAGCCTTTACCCATTTTATATACTAAAAATTGAAAAGAAATAACTAGGAAAAATAAAAGATACAAAAAATGAACAGAAACCTATTACCCGAAAAATATAAGACACTCACCATTGTCATTCCACCAGTTGTGCGCGCAGTTATTGAAAAGTGCCCGCCTGCTCCCAAGCATCCGGATTTATTCTCCTCCAAATTCGCTCCATCAAACCAATCAGTCACCGTAAGTGCTCTAAAAAGCAACAAGCCTTTGGAAGCCGCCAACTCTGGAAGTATGTTCTATCCGACATACGAAAGTTAAGTTACATAACTACAAGATCATATGAGTTAAACCCAGATGGCTCAGTAAGCTCGACACCTTTCAGAGTGATGCCCACACCACAAAGAATGTGCAGAATAAAATCTTCAATGCTCGAAAACACCGCAAGCATCTATATATATCTAGTTGCATCACGCATTGTAAATGACGGATGTTGTAAATTATATGTGATGTATGTTACCGTTTTGCCGGTTATTATATTATGTCGTTTTTTTATATGTTTCTTACCAAAATGTTTATTGTATAAATGTAAGTGGTTCATTTTGTCGAACAATTGCATTTGTGCGATTTCCTGTTTTGCCAGACCGCAAATATGATAATTCGATACCATATATAAATAAAAATACGGTCTCATTATTTTTATGACTTCGTCTTTCGGTGAAGATGCGTGTATTCTGAAATGGAAGGTTCTCGCAAAGTTCAATATTTCATAGAATAATGTGTTCGATTCTGTATTGTATATGTATCGTCGGAAATATGTTTCGCGTATCAGACATTCGTTCTCGATTCGGAATAAATACAGGTCAAATTCACATAGGAAATAATTATGGATTAGTGGTGATTGTAAGTATGTGCTGTCCCGCATCTTGAAATATATATTATACAATGTGGATTTACTGAATGGTATATTCGTATATGGATTCTTCGGCTCCAATGGCTGTGAGAAATAATACGGAGAATTCAATAACGACACCTCTATATGATTTATCAGGTCTGATATAGTGAACCAATAGTTGGTATTATTCTGATGGATTCTTATAGAATTTCTATGATTCATATTTATTTCATTCATATACAAATCATTTGTGATTGTATGTTTTGCTTTACAGGTTCTCCAAATCGTTGATAGTTTGGAGAACCCAGTATTTAATGTAATTGCTTTTCTATATATTTCTATACATCGTTTCTTATCATCTTTCGAAATAAAATCATTCGTTGTTATCGCTATCCATAAGTCCCATCTATCGGTGGGTAGATATTTCATTAATATAAATTCAGTATTCAGTTCTTTTATGAAAAATTCCATTTATTGATATATTTGTTTATGTTGTTTATTTGTTTATTTAAATTTATATCATTTCCTATTGAAAACTTAATCGGGGGTTCCATGGTTCAGATTGTAAAAATTGATTTTGTAGAATAATTTAGTATTCAATTCAAATAAACAAATAAATAAATAAATGAACATCATATATCCAACACGAATATATTGTAAAAAAATATCATATATCTCCAACATAGATATTATAATATCGAACTATCCACCAATTCATAATCATATTCTATCACCGATAGAAGTCTCTTATGACTCGAATGCTATATATTTACATTATTTGGTTTCCGATAGAGGTATGACGTTGCGCGATTTTATTGGATATAGTAATCGAAAACCCGTATTCCATTCATTTCACCATAATTACCAAGTGGACATTATACTACAGCTTATAGATGCCTACGATTTTATGATGACCAATAATATGTTGGTCGGACAACCCAATATAAATCCGGATTCTATATGGATTGAACGCAGTATGTCAGGTGAAATTAAAGCCTATGTAATGGATGTGTTGGAAACCATTGTTCACGACAAATATCGAATTACAGATGACAATAAACAGTATTGGTCGTCGGAATATATACACGAATATCATAACATAAATTATTACAATATAGACTATAAATATACACCGATACTGACTCGATGTGATACCAAGTTGTCATCGAATTCTATTGTGTATTCATTGGCATTAATATTGTATTTTATAGTGGAACGTAAAGACCCTTATCCTGAAGGACGCGTTATTTCAACCGAACGACCGTATTTCTCATCGCATTGTAATGAAAAATATAAAACCTATATAATATGTGCAACCGAACCAAATGTCAGAAAACGACCTTCGTTGATTGAATGGAAGAATATTTTACAAAAGCATAATGCGGCTCACTGCTGTCTCATATGTTAGAGAACCTCTGTTTTTTTATGTATAAAAAATTGAATGTGAATGAAACTAAATCAATAAAATACACATAATATAACAATAATGAGTATTCATAACGTGCAAAACAACGTAAATCACATGATACGTATGTTCGAAAATCTTGCGAGTGCATCTACCAGTTTGGATGCCAAGCAAATTGTGGATGATATAAATAATGAAATTGGAGAACTTCCTTTATTGGAAAAGTCTGGGGTCCGTATTTTCGCGTGATGTCAACACCATGTGTAGGACACTAGATACATCGACAATTGTAATTAAACACGCAGTGCTATTTGTTGGATATGCCAAAGTGTATAAGGTTCACAATGATTTTGCAGAGGAATTGATAAAACATATCAATTATGTTCATAATGAAA
>Ga0209353_10002120_pt1 | contig 10974 bp, 6 predicted proteins | sample LauGreSpBDMM15SD_2_FD_187561 | JGI IMG/M metagenome (GOLD analysis project Ga0209353, IMG submission 187561) | Freshwater lake microbial communities from Lake Michigan, USA - Sp13.BD.MM15.SD (SPAdes) (version 2) | ecosystem: Environmental > Aquatic > Freshwater > Lake | place: Lake Michigan, USA...
GACATAGCAACTTCTACCACGCAGGTCAAGCCTTAGGTGTAGATTTTGTTATGCAACCAGAGCTTGTTCGCACTCCCAGATATGCAGCACAGACCGCTGGCTGGTTCTGGCAGACCCACAGGCTCAATCAATATGCTGACAGTGGTGACATTCTCACTATGACAAAGCGTATCAATGGTGGTACTATCGGATTAGAAGATCGTAAGAAGCATATAGAACATGCCTTACATGTATTAGGTGGTTGACTAAGCCACCAATTTGTGTTATGACAAGGCTTAAAGGTATATAATGTTACCAGCTTCTCTAAGTATTATTGGCAGAGAAGTGCCGATTAGAGTTGTAGATGTATTCCCAGAACAACTGGGAGAGTACAGCTATGATGATTATGCAATTAAAATTAAGTCTGGTCAGCACCCCTTAGCGGAGGCAGATACATTGTTACATGAATGTATACACGCTATAGACGACTGCTTCCAATTAAAACTGTCAGAGAGACAAGTGTACTGTTTAGCTGTAGGAGTGTTAGCACTGCTTAGAGATAACAGAGATATGCTTGCCTATTTAACTGAAGCAATAGAGAAACCAAGAAACATATGAAAGATTTTACATCACAGCAAAAAGAGATTGTAGCTAGGAAGCTAGGCTACGATGGTCCTATGCAAGGCTTTGATGAATTCATTGCATCCTCTCCTGCCTTAGGTGCTAAGTATGCTGCCATCACTGGTAAGTTTGCTGAGCGTATGGCTAAGGGTGGTTTGGTTAAGATGAAGCGTAAGTTTCAAGCTGGTGGTGCTGTTACAAACGAACAGATAGCTGCTTGGTGGGCTGATCCTAAGAATCAGAAACTGTCTGATGCTGAAATTAAAACAGCGATGGAGACTTATAAAGTATCTCCAGACCAGTTTGCTACAGCCATTGGTGCTAATGAAGCCACTGCTGCTGACATAGCTAAACGCTATGAAGAGGCTCCTTCAATACCAGCTACACCTACAACACCTGATGTTGTAACACCACCTGAAGATGTAATAACTCCTCCTGCTTCAAGCGGAGCAAAAACTATAACAACGCCTTCTACACCAGTTACTCCTCCTACAACTGTGGTGACACCCCCCGTTGGTGGAACTACAGCTACAACAGATACTACAGGAACAACACCACCCGTTGGTGGAACTACAGCAGGTGGTGGAACAGCCGCTGGAAAGGCCGTTGCTCAAACAGCAACAGCTCCTCCTGTTTCTAATTTTGGATATAAAGCCACACCACAGAACATTGCTGATTGGTGGAAAGAGAATTCTGGTAAGGGACTTACAGACGCTCAGATTAAAGCTAACATGATTGAATTCAAAGTTAGTCCTGAAGAGTTTGCTACAGCTATTGGTGCTAACGCAGCCACTGCTGCTGACATTACTAAAAGGTTTAATGCTGTAGCTGATAAAGATTTAACAACTGCTTCTACAAATTTAAAGACAGAACTGCAACCAAAGGTTGATGCAGACAAAGCAGCAGCCGCAGCAGCAAAGACAGCAGCAGACGCAGCAGCTAAGGCAGCAGCAGATGCTGCCACTAAAGCAGCAGCAGATGCGTTAGCCAAAGCTAATGCAGACTTGGCAGCAGCTAAGACAGAAGCAGAAAGACAAGCAGCATTAGCTGCTAAGGCTAAAGCTGAGGCAGATGCTGCTGCAGCTAAAGCAGCTAGGGATAAAGTTACCTATTCAGCTACAGGAAAACCACAAGCAGGAGCTGCTTCTCAAGTTGAAGCTAGTTTAATTACTTCTACTGATGGTCAAAAGATTAGTACAGAAGAGAGGGCAGGGGAAGCTCAAACAATTACAGGTGCTCCAACAGTGGCAACATCTTTAGCCACTGCCCCTACAGCATTAACAGCAGAACAAGTAACAGCATCCACTGCTGGTGCTGGCATCTCAGATATGTTAAAGGATGTTAAGGGTGCTGAAGGAGTGTTATCTGAAGAAGCTAAAGTTACAGCAGCACAAACTGAAGCTACAGCTTTAAAAGATGCTGCTGATAGAGCAGCACAGATTGAGAAAGCTCAAACTGTACAGGCTCCTGCAGATAGAACACTACAAGAAGGTGAGAAGGTAGCTGGTTCTGCTGTAGACATGGCTAAGGTGAATGAAGAACTTGCTAAGGCTAAAGCTGCAGAAGGAACAGTCACTGAAGAGATGACTGTACAAGGACAGCTTACTAAGCTCACTAAAGATTTTGATGCTAAGAATCCTCCTCCTTGGGCTGCTGGTGCTTTAAGAGCTATCACAGCAGAGATGGGTGCTAGAGGGATTGGTGCTTCTACTATTGCTGGTGCTGCAATGGTACAAGCTGCTTTAGAGAAAGCTCTACCAATTGCTTCTGCTGATGCTGCTGTGTTTCAACAGATGGCTACACAGAACCTGTCTAACAGGCAACAGATGGCTGTTCTTGTTGCACAACAAAGAGCTACATTCTTAGGTCAAGAGTTTGATCAAAACTTCCAGACCCGTGTTATCAATGCCTCTAAGATTTCAGACATTGCTAACATGAACTTCAATGCTAAACAGCAGGTGGCTTTAGAGAATGCTAGGCTTGCTCAGTCTGTTGACTTAGCCAACCTCAATAGCAGACAAGCTGCTTTCATGGCTGAGCTTGCACAGACAGCTACACTAGAAACAGCCAATTTAAATAACAGACAACAGGCTGCTGTTGAGAATGCTAAAGCTGCTTTGCAAATGGATTTAACAAATCTATCTAATGAGCAACAGACAACAATGCTGAAGACACAAATCACAGCACAAGCTTTGTTAAGTGATAGTGCTGCCGAGAATGCTGCTAAACAATTTAATGCTACCAGTGTTAATCAAAGCAACCAGTTCTTTGCTACTCTATCTTCACAAGTAAGTCAATTTAATGCAGCACAGAATAATGCTATGACTCAGTTTAATACTGACCAAGCCAACTCTGTGTCTAAGTTTAATGCTGAAGTGAAGAATCAAAGAGAACAATTCAATGCACAGCAGAGACTTGTTATTGATCAATCAAATGCTCAGTGGCAGAGGGAAATATCTACAGCTAACACAGCAGCTACCAATGCTGCAAACTTAGTTAATGCTCAGCTCACACAGCAAATGACCATGACAGAATATAATAATGAGATCCAGCTATATCGTGATGCTGTAACTCATGCTTGGCAGTCTGCTGAAAATGATGCTAATAGAGCAACCACTCTTGCTGCTGAAGAAATTAGAGCAGCCGCTGCAATTGCTGGTGCTGAAATTAAAGCAGACAGTGATAGCTCAACAGCCGTTGGTAGTTTTATAGGTAGAGTTTTAGTTGGAGCTGTAACAGGAAAACCATAATGAAAAACTTTAAAAACTTTTATTCTAAGGTTGATGGTATGGCTAATGCCAAACTGTCTCAACCAAAGAAAGACACAGGCAAAGGATTGTTATCCAAAGCAATGGACAAACCAACTAAAGAAGATAAAACATCTAATGACGTATACACTAAAGTGTCTTCATACATTGCAGCAATTAGAAAACAAAAAGAGGAGTTGATGAGTGGCAAATCCTAATCCATATTTAACCGCACCAATACCCGGTCAATCATTAACGGTTGAGCCGGGTAGTGTGCCTTGGGAACAACCTCCTCAGTTTGTAACACTAGACGAAGTTGCTACATTCTATTCAGATAAGATGAATGATGCTGAGGCTATTCATGAACTACTCGGATTGTTAAAAAGAAACATTCCTATTGTGTCCATTGTTAATGGCATGATGAAGATGGGACTGATGAAGGGCTATCACACTGTTGATACAGGTTTCTTAGTTACTCCAATCATTGTAGAAATCATTAAGACACTTGCTGAATTAAATGATGTTCCTTATAAAATGACTGCCGAAGAGTTGGCTAAAGAGAATACTGTTTCTCCTTCCATCATAAAAGAACTTATTGAAGAAGCTAAAAATAAAGTAGAAAAGAATCCAGAAGCTATTGTAGAGCGTAAGGGTTTGATGGCTAGAGGAGAAGCATAATGGGATTTAAACTTGGAGCATTCGTTGGTGGTGTGGCTAAAGGAGCTAGTGAATCTATTGAGGAACTAGAGAAACTTAATACTACTCAAATTAATAATAGTGTTAAGAGTATGTACCACACCTATCAAGAATATAAGAAAGAAGTAGAGAAAAAAAAGGAGAGCTTACGAGGCACTGTGGGTGCTCTCCGTGGTTTAAAGTTTGAGGATGGTCCTTTGGATGATGAGCAGCTTATTGCTCTTGCTACAAATCCAGAACTAGCTAAAGACATTGCAGACACACTAACAAAGAATCCTGACAAATTAACAGGACTGTCTAAGTCTTTTATTAAGGCGGGTAATGTACCTAAGGGACAGAAGTTTGATGACTTCCTAAATGATTATGGTAAGAAAGCCACACTAACTTCTGCAGAATTTGCGGAGGCAGCTTCTAATAAAGAAGAAGGTTTCTTTAATAAAATGATTTATGGAAATAATCTTCAGAAGATAAGCTCGGCTTCTAGACAACTTGGTGTTAAACCTGAAGAGTTGTATGCTTATGGTTCTTCTAAAGGTATGCCTTCATATTCAGCGGCCTTAGAAGTGGACTATGCTAAGCTTAAAGATAAACCAGACTTCAAGAAGATTGAGTCTGATGCACAGATTGCTATGCTCACTGCTAGACAAACTGGTACAGATGATGATCAAGCTAAAGCTGCTGCCAACTTAGGCCACATTACATTCATCAAAGATTTTGGTGAGAAGAAAGATAAGACACAAAATATAATTGAAGCTGATTATGCTAACAAAGTTATAAAGCTACAAAAAGAAGGTAAGCCTAAGGAAGCTGCTGAAATGGAAGCTGAACTTAAAAGATGGCAGAAGCTTGTGGCTAATCCTGCTACTACGAATGTTAAGACAGATGCTGATAAGATTTCTCAAGCCAACCTCATTGTTGCTGCTTCTAAAACAATGGAGTCTACGCTTAAAAACTACTTACCACCCGGTAGCTTTATTACAACAACTAATTTTGATGGTACAACTAACATTGAAATTAAAGACTTAGCCTCCTCAGACAAGGCAGCTAAAGGCCAATTTGCTGGTAGAGAAGTATTGATTAAAGAGATGACTACCAATGGTAAACCTAGATCTGAGATGCATAAAAATGCATTGATGACTGCTGGTGTTCAGTTTGATAAAGATGGTAATGCTGTTAATCCGAAGGTTCAGTATGGTGGTGGTGGTGAAACACCTGCACCCGCTGCAAGTAGTCCTCGTTTAGGTGGTCCTAGACCAGCCCCTGCACCAGCAGCTCCCACCCCTAGAGAAGCTCCAGCATTAGCACCACAAGCGAGGATGCCTAGTTACGATCCAGCTACACAAACATGGAAATAACTAATGGCACAGATTATTGATGTAAAAGGATATGGCCCTGTAGAGTTCCCAGATGGAATGTCTCAAGAGGATATGTTTGCAGCTTTACAGAAGCTTCCACCACGCCCATCTGCACCTACACAACAAACACAAGCCACCACACCAGAAGCTCTTCCTCTTACGCCACAGCAAAGAGAGAGAATAGCTGCTGATGAAACAGCAAACTTATCTAAGCCAGCTTTGGCTGCTCCTAAACAAAGAGCTGTAGCATTACAGGAAAGAGCAGTTAAAGTTAAAGCAGATGAAGCTGCTCAATATGCATATAAAGATTTGTATACAAACCCAGAACTGTTAAATAAATTAACAGCTTATGGTAGTGCTCGTCTTGGTAAGAATGGCCTTCCTAAAGAAAAAGAAAGCCCTCAGGAATATATTGATAGGGTTGTTAGTCACATAAGAAGTGTCACTGAAGATCCCAATCCTATTCGTGTTACATCAGAACAAGAATGGATAAACAATTCAAAGCCTGAAGATGTTGTTAAAGCAGGTGAAGCTTATGACATTCTTCAGAACACAGCTTCCTTCTTAGACCCAAGAGGACAGGCTCCTTTATCAGCATTGAAAGACTATGCTGGTCTTATGCTATCTAATCCCCTTACATATGCTAGCTTAGGTGTAGGTAAGGTGGCTGTAAATATTGTAGGTAAAGAAGCTGCTAAGGTTGGTATTAAGAAGGCACTAACAACTAAGATTGGTGCTACTGCAGCAGCAGCTCCAGTGGTGTTTGAGGGTGCTAGTGGTACTGTCACCAATGTCTCTAAACAGAAAAGAGAACTGGCTGTAGCTGATGCCACTGTTAGAGAGATGGAAAAGATTCTTCCATCTTTGCCTGAAGAAGATCAAAACAAACTGCTTCCTAAACTAGAAGCAGAAAAAGCTAAGGTAGATAAAGGTATTAGTGTTTCAGAAGCCTTAACAATGGGAGTTATTCAAGCTCCTTTTGGTATGTTAGAAACTGCTCCTCTTTTACTTGCTGCTACAAAAGGAACTAAGTTTCTTAAGGGTGACAACTTAACACTTAAGGATCTAACTGATGCCAGAAAGCAACAACTAGCAACATCTAAGAAACCATCCACATTAACTGGTGACGAAGCTGCTGATAATGTATCTGTCACTACAACAAACATCTATGATGGTGGTGACTTGTTAGACATGCAGGGGTCACCTACTAGCATTGCACAGATGCAGGTAAAGAATTCCATTGATAAGCAAGCTGATCTTATTGCTGCTTCCATTTGGAAACAGATACCAGAGTATGCTCCTAAGGCAGGAGAGAAAACATTTGAAGCTGTTCAAAGAACACTAGATAGTTTTGATAAGCTTCCTGACAATGTCATCAAGCAATCAATGGCAGATGCTGGTACTGACTTGCCTAATTTTATGACTAGGCTTTCGGCTGCAGGTTTAGATGAAGATGCTCTGAAGAAGTTCTCTTCCATGTATGGTGTGTCTACCAGTGATGCTGCTCGTACATTGCAAAGCAAGTCTGTTATTAGCAGAATGCTTAACAAGATGAAAGAGGTAGATCCAGAAGGAGCTAAAGCTGTAGATGCTTTGTTTGGTAAGAAAGATCCAGTGGCTGGTCCAATGATGACTTTCAAAGGATGGATTGACAAGGCTGATAGAAACATGATTACAGCCATGACAACCAACATGAGTACAGTTATGCGTAACGCCTTTGGTGTTGGTACAAACTTAACTTATGGTGCAGCAGAGGAAGGTCTTGAGTCTCTCATCTTTAATACAGGAAGAAAGATAGCTGGAAAGATGCGAGGATCTCCTGTGGCTGGAGACATTGGTAAAGGATTTAATGGTGTTATTGATGACACTGTAAGTGGTTACTTTTATCTAGGACAAGGTGATCTATCCAGAGAGATTACTGAAGAAGCTCTTAAGAATAATCCAATGCTGATGAGCAAGATGTTGGCTACAGCAGAGGACATGAAAAGTTCAGACCTCATAGCTCCTATCCGTATCTTAAATACACCTGCTGTGATAATGGATAACTATGTAAGAAGAGCTATCTTCTCAGCTTCTATTGATAACAATCTTAGAAAGACTGGTCTTAATTTAGTTGATTTAATTGCACAAGATAAGAACATTCCTATTGATGTACTGAGACAAGGTGTTGATGATGCTCTTACATTTACATTTAGTAAGACACCTACTGAAGGAATGGGCTTAGCTTTTGTTAAAGGTGTAGAAGCAGCAAGACCAATTAGTACAGCAGTGTTTCCTTTTGCTCGTTTCTTGGTTAATGCCACACAGTGGACAGCTAAACATTACAACCCTTGGTATGCAGGTAAGGGTGCTGCTGAAGCCATTGAAGGCGTTAGACTTTTAAAGAATGGTGATGAAGCTGGTTCTCAATTACTATTGCAAGGCTCTGAAAGAATAGCACAGCAAGCTACAGGTATGGCTACCTTGTTAGCTGCTTATGCTTACAGAAAAGAAAACCAAGACACTCCTTGGAATGTGATGAAGAGTGATGATGGAACTAATGTAGATATTAAATATCTATTTCCAATGAATGTTCCATTTGCTTTGGCTGACTTCTATTACAAGATAGCTAATGGAAAACCAGAAGACTTTAAAGCTATGGACTTGGTTGAAGCCCTCACTGGTTTTAAAGCTGTTGGTTCAACTTCAGAATCATTAGAGAGAATTAAAGAAGTTACTTCTTCTATGTTATCTAGTGGGGAAGGACAAGAGACAGATCAATCAGCACTTAACAAAGTGTCTAGGTCTGCAGGTGATTTAATTGGTGCTTGGCTTGGAAGAGCCACTGTTCCTCTCAATCAGATTAGTGACATCATCAGTGCATTTGATAGCAACGAAGCTTTGCCTAGAGACATATATGTTACTAAACCAGAGGAAGATAGAACCTTCTTAACTGCTGTTGGTAAGAATATTCAAAAAGGTATACCACTTTTAAAGCAAGCTTTGCCTGAGTATCAGCCAGCTACAAGAACAGAAGCAGCTTTCCGTGACACAGGTCCATTGAAACAAATGACTGGTTTGGCTTTAGTGCCTCCAAAGAATGCTATTGAAACTGAGATTGAAGCTAGGAATATTCCATTCAATAAAATCTTCTCAACCACTGGTGATAAGACAGTGGATGCTGAAGCTAGAAAGTTCATGGCTAATAACATTGATAGCTTCATAGCTCCTATTATTAATATGGATGTTTATAAGACAGCTACTGATGAAGGTAAAGCAATTCAATTAACAAATTCTTTATCAGAACTTCAGGGCCAAGCAAAGAAGAAGGCTAAGGCTGAATCAATTACTCAGTTCTATAACATGAAGAAGGTTCCTCCTATTGAACAGAAAGAATTTGAAGCTCTTCCTCCAAAGCTACGCAAAGTAACTTTAGATTTTTATAAACAAAGCATAGGCAAGTCTTTTGAAAGCGATGATGACTTTAAGAAGTATGGAGTTGCTTTAAAACTGTCTCAAACACTAAAGAAAAATGCTGTTGCTGTACAGAAACCACCAGAGAAAGCTGCTGGTGGTGTTGTTGGTTATCAGGTAGGCGGTCTTGCTGCTAAACAAATAGCCAAAGAAGCTGGCTCTTCTGCTGTGATGAAGAGTTCTATGTCTTTGTTAAAAGAGATGCAGGATGCAGCAGCTAAGGCTGCAGTTAAAGAAGCACCAGCAGAGATAATACCTACACCAGTAGTTAAAGAAGGTGGTTCTACAGCACTGGCTAAGAAGCCATTTGTTAAGAGTAGGGTTAGTCCTACTGTGTCTGAGCCTAAGCCAGTGGATGCTGAGATGGAGAAGCTGGTATCAGAAGCTGAAGCTTCTTTCACTCCACCACCTAAGGTAGAGCCAGAGGTGGTTCCAGAGATTAAGACAGAGCTTCCTATGGAGAAGCCTACTCCTATAGAGGCTCCTGCTCCTTTGTCTCCTTACATGAAAGGCATAGCTGAGAGCGATTTAAATAAATCCAAATATGGCTTCAGCAAAGATTCAGATATTATTTCAGATTTTGAAGTGCGGCAGAATACATTGACAGCTATTAAACAAATGAGGACAGATGCTTTTGATAAGCTGATTGAGATGCCTAATGTGGCAGGTAAGATTGAGGATGATGTTATTGCTGTAGCTCAAGGTGAATACAGAGCAGCTAAAGGTAAAGAGGTGGATGTTAATGATCCAAAAGCTGTAGAAGATTTTGTTTCTTTCTCTATGCCTTTACAAGATAAGTTGAATAAGCTTAGAGAGAAATATAAAGACAGACCTCCTAAGGTGCTCTATCATGGTACACCATATAACGCAGAAGAGAGAGCAGCTAAAGGTTTCTTTGACCCTCAAACACTTCCAGAAGATCAAGCTGGACAGCGAGAATTAAAAGTAGGAGCAACATCTTTTACTGATGATGCTCGTTTCAATTATTCCAACATAAGCTTTGGTGGAACAAATCCTGAGAATATTGTTCAAACATCTATTCCCTATGCTGACTATGAATTTAGACGAATCAATATGTCTAGAGATCAGTATAAGAAAAAAGTAGGAATAGAGGATATGGGAGATATGAACACCATTGCAAGATCTATTACTGGATCTCCAACAGTGGCTCGTCCCTTAGGATTACCTAGATCTATTGGCATGAAGGAGTCTGAAGATGCTTTTACAGAGAGTGAAAAGCTTGCCATATCTAGAAACATGTATGAGACAGAGAAGAAAACTCCTCTGTTTAAACAACAAGAAGAAATATTCAGAAACTCATTTAAAAATCTACAAGAACTTAAGAAAAACTTTTTATCACCAAAATCTTTAAAGCCTATTAAAGAAGGTGGTTTAGGTAGTGAGGAAGTACAGGCATTAAAAGCTTATCGTCTTATTCGTGGCCTTATTAGAAATGAGTTTAGAGAAACTGGTGGTAAAGCTGCAAGTGAAGCTGGATTTAAACCTATTGTAACTAGCAATCAAACGACAGCTTCTAGATTAAATAGACTATCCAGACCTTCATATGAAGGTAACTTAAATTTGTCCACTTTTATTCCTGATGTTATTGAATCATTAGAAAGAGTAGGAAGTAAAGATAAAGCTGAAGCTCTAAAAGTTTTAGAGAAACAGTTTAATATGTTGCGTAAAAACAATGTTGATTCTAGTAGTCCTAATGTTAAAATATCTGCTGCTATTGAGAAAGAGATTGAAGCAGTAAATAATATAAGAGACTTAGTAGGTGGAGACTACAGAGATAAAGAAACTAAGAAGAGAATTGGCTTAGCTAAGGGTGGCCTCGCAAGCCGTAGGTAATACAACATAAGAAAGTCTATCAAGAGGAACCTTGTAAAAGAGTTCTCCTTGGTAGACATATTTATTTCTAGACTCTTTAACTTCTGAAGCTAATACAGCAGCAGCTTCGCAATGGAACAATGCTGTCCCATCTTTATTAATAGAGAAGAAGTGTGTAGGCATCTCTTGTGTTAAGAGCTTCTTCTTCCTAGCAGGTACATTCAAATCTTCATAGGGAAACTCTACAGTTTTCCATGACAGTCTGACTTCTACCTCAGCATATCCCACCA
>Ga0209353_10002121_pt1 | contig 10972 bp, 8 predicted proteins | sample LauGreSpBDMM15SD_2_FD_187561 | JGI IMG/M metagenome (GOLD analysis project Ga0209353, IMG submission 187561) | Freshwater lake microbial communities from Lake Michigan, USA - Sp13.BD.MM15.SD (SPAdes) (version 2) | ecosystem: Environmental > Aquatic > Freshwater > Lake | place: Lake Michigan, USA...
GCCCTAATATTTATTTCATAACACATTGTAAATAAGCTCCTATTGAAAATTTATATCTCTTTATAAAAATCACCTAAAATTTTTTCAATTTAATTTAATAAAATCCTCCTAATCCTAAATAAAATTTACTGAATTATAAAATTAAAGTTGACACAAACGGTCTATATTAAAAATGTATTTGGTATTATTTGAAATATAACCGTTTCAAAAAAATCAGCTTCTGTTTTTCTGTTTTTTAGGTTTTCGGGTTTTGAAAAATTTTGGTTTACCTAAATTTTTCAAAACCCTATTTTATTTTTAGTTGCAACAAAAAAACTGAGAACAGAGAATTAAAAACCGAAAACTGAAAACCATAAACCAAATAAAAAGCACTAAATTGCATCCCCTTGAAAATTGCACTGTTCATACCGCCACTTACACAGATCAATACTCCTTATCCTGCGACGGCATACCTCAAAGGGTTTCTGAAAACGACTCTTTATCAGGATATTTTTCAGGCAGATTTAGGACTGGAATTGATCTTGGCAATTTTTAATAAAAAAACCATTGGGCAATTGTTTGATGAAGCGGCATTGAAACCCAATTTGTCAAAAAACATTACCAACATTCTTCAATTAAGACATCGATATGAATTTTGCATCGATACGGTTATTCAATTTCTTCAAAACAAAAACCCTACACTTGCCCACAAAATTTGTGGTAGTGATTATTTACCTCAGGCATCGAGGTTCAATGCATTAAACGATGACATTGAATGGCTTTTTGGAAGTATGGGAATTCATGACAGGGCAAAAATGCTTTGCACCTTGTTCATGGAAGACATAGGCGACCTGATTGTTGAAGCCATTTGTCCCTATTTTGGGTTTAGCCGTTATGCCGAAGACATTGCAAGGTCTGCTACTTCTTTCAGTCCAATCCTCACACAACTTGAAGCGCCGAACAATACCCTTGACAATATCCTGATTGCCCTATTGGACAAACATATACTGTCAGAACAACCTGATCTTGTAATCCTTACTATTCCTTTTCCTGGAAACGTTTTCGGTGCTTTCAAAGCAGGACAACATATCAAAAACAACTATCCTCATATCAAAGTGAGCATGGGAGGAGGATTTCCCAATACAGAATTAAGGAGCCTTGCTGATGCTCGGGTATTTGACTTTACAGATTTTATCAGCTTGGATGATGGTGAAAAACCATTGTTAAACCTTTTGGAATTCCTTGATGGAAAACGTGATTTAAGTCAATTAAAACGTACATTTATTCGAGAAAACAATACCGTTAAATACATCAACGGCTGCACCTCACCTGATATAGCGCATTCAAATTCCGGAACGCCCGATTATACAGGTTTATTATTAGACCGCTACATTTCCATGTTGGAAATGGCCAATCCCATGCACCGACTTTGGAGCGATGGCCGTTGGAATAAATTGACCGTTGCCCATGGCTGTTATTGGAAAAAATGTTCTTTCTGTGACATTTCATTAGACTATATCGGTCGTTATGAACCCGCCTCTGCGGTAGTTTTGGCAGATAAAATTGAAACCATCATTGCCCAAACCGGCACCACAGGATTTCACTTTGTGGATGAAGCGGCTCCTCCATTGGTTTTAAGAGATTTGGCGCTGGAAATCCTACACCGTAAATTAGACATTTCCTGGTGGGCCAATATTCGATTTGAAAAAACCTTTTCGAACGACCTTTGTACATTGCTAGCCGCCTCAGGATGTATTGCAGTAACCGGTGGTTTAGAAGTGGCTTCTGACCGCTTGCTGGAAATGATGGAAAAAGGCGTAAGTGTACAACAAGTGGCCCAAGTGGCCAATCACTTTACCCAATCGGGCATTATGGTACATGCCTATTTGATGTATGGTTTCCCTACACAAACAGCACAAGAAACCATCGATTCACTAGAAGTGGTGCGGCAATTGTTTGAAGCGGGCGCTTTACAATCCGCTTTTTGGCACCGTTTTTCAATGACGGCACATAGTCCTGTCGGATTAAATCCTGACAAATATCACGTAATTAAAATAGGGCCTGATGAAGGTACTTTTGCAAACAACGATTTGGTTCATGATGATCCAAAGGGAGGTGACCACGACTTGTATGCCGAAGGATTGAGAACGTCTTTGTACAATTTCATGATGGCCAATTGTCTGGACTGGCCAGTGCATGATTGGTTTGATTTCAAAACACCCAAAACAAAATTACCTTTCAACCTGATTCAAAAACACATTGCTGAAACGACTGGTAACGACAACGAAAAATTGAAATATAAAATCATCTGGTTGGGCAATCCTCCTGAATTTATTCCACAAGGCAAAAATACGAAAGTTGAAATAGAATCAGGCAATGGTAAACTAAGTACTAAAATGGATACCACATCCGCTCAATTCATTAAAAAACAATTGGTAAAAACGTTAACTTCACCCAAATCATTGTTGACTTTAAACGAATTATTAGAACATTATACCCAAGAAACAAGCTTTCCAAAAGAACTACTGCTGTATTCTGAAACATGGAAATCGCTTCGTGCGTCTGGTCTATTGTTGATAAGGTTTTAAAGTCATCGAGCGTAGCTCGATGTTCATTTATTTCGCCCTTTCAGTACATTTCAGTCAATCTTCATACTGATTTAAAATCAGTTACATTAAAAACAATTTTAATTAATAATTCAACATTAAAAATTTAAAATTATCCAAACCCCATGTTAGACTTCGAATTTAAAAACCCCACAAAAATTATTTTTGGAAAAAATAAAATTGCCAGCCTTGCCAAAGAAATTCCAGCCAAAGCTAAAGTTTTATTGTTGTACGGTGGAGGAAGTATCAAAGAAAATGGCATTTACGAACAAGTCACAACAGCGTTAGAACAACACGAAGTAGTTGAATTCGGTGGCATTCCCGCTAATCCTGAATATGCGGTTTTAACAGAAGCCTTAAAGGTTATCAAGTCCGAAAACATTACATTTTTACTGGCTGTTGGTGGTGGATCAGTCATTGATGGTACAAAATTTTTAGCCTCAGCCGCTTTATATGAAGGAAATGACCCTTGGGACATTTTGGCAAAACCTATAAGAACAGAAATAGGAATGCCATTTGGAACGGTGTTAACCCTGCCAGCCACAGGTTCAGAAATGAACTCAGGAGCGGTAATTACAAGGGCCGCCCTTGAACTCAAACTCGGCATGGGTGGGCCAGGATTGTTTCCACAATTTTCTATACTTGACCCACAAGTAATTGCTTCATTGCCTCACAGACAAATTGCAAACGGCATTGTGGACGCATTTACCCATGTGTTGGAACAATATGTAACTTACTCAGTAGGTGCTTCATTGCAAGACAGGATAGCGGAAGGGATTTTACAGACCTTGATAGAAACGGCCCCAATCATCACCAAAGATCCAGGAAATTATGAGGCCGCCAGCAATTTGATGTGGTCATGTACCATGGCCCTAAATGGTTTGATACAAAAAGGCGTAGTAAGTGACTGGTCGATTCATGCGATTGGTCATGAACTTACCGCACTTTATGGCATTGATCATGCAAGAACGTTGGCTATCATTTGCCCTTCGCTTTACCGCTATAAAATCGAAACTAAAAAAGAAAAATTGGCCCAAATGGCTACCAGAATCTGGGGAATCAACGAAGGAACAAGCCTTGAAAAAGCAACCATAGCCATAAATAAAATAGAGGAGTTTTTTAGAAGTTTGGGCATCGCTACTTCCCTAAAAATTTACACCAAAACTTACCAAATGGCGCCAGAATTGATTTCCAGACGACTTGAAACAAGAGGTTGGATTGCCTTGGGAGAACACAAAGACATTACCCCAAGTGATGTAGAAAAAATTGTGGAAATGAGTTTGTAGGTACTCTTAAATTTATTGAAAGGAATAAATATTTTCAATTTTGAGATGAGTATATTTTGTATTTGAATACAGTTTAACGTAGTATATAAAAGTATAAAAAATATTACGGTGTCCCCGCCGTGGCGGGTCGGGCTTTTGGCAATGTTATCAAATTAGTGATTTTACGTTCATTTCTAAATTTCTAAAATCTATAGATTATGCAATTGTACAGTATTTACAGTTAAATTTTCTAATTTATGTTCATAAAAGCACATAGGTATAAATCACTTATAAATACTAAGTTTGCAAATTAGGGACAATATGTTTTTTTCTTTATTTATTTAGGTTTATTTGTAGCCTTGAAATGCGTTATATTTGTTACACGTTCGACCTCTTCTTTCAAAATATCTATTGGGTTTAATAGGCTCATACGATTTTTCTGGGGACTAAGAAATTTATCACGTTAACTGAATATGATTGAGCGTGTTGAAAAGTATCTGTTTTCTATTTTCCTGATATCCGTTATCGTTTTATATGATTTTAATTTTGGCATTGAACATTAGCTCGTCATTTTTTTCTAATCAGCTCAACGATACATTTGTTGAAAATGATTTTTTATGGAAAGGATATGTTATAGACAAGTATTTTTTTTCTTGCTATTGGTTTTTGTGTTATCAAAATGTGGGTTGTCTGAGAAAACAGAAACTAAATCAGATGTGCTAACGGATACCAATTTTACAGAAAGTACCCCTCTGGAACAAATAACTACTGAGTTAGAGGATGTGTTGGCTAATTATTTCGTACCTAAAAATCTACATCCAAATGCTACGCTGAAACAACTGAAACCTGTGAGTGGACAAACACTCGAACCAGGTGAGATTGCGTTTTCATTCATTAAGCCCCAAACTACCAACGAAAAAGAATTTGGTGTTCGGCTTAAAATTGAAAACAATATGCATCATTATTTTTATAAGCCAGATGAAAAAGTTGTTTTACCTGAGGGTTCATTTTTATGTATCGCTTTTTTATGTGATAAAAATGGCTTCAGCATTAAAAAAGATTCTTCTTATAGTGTAACAAAACTCCTTGTCGGGAAAGGAAGCCAAGAACCGATTGACCTGACTCAACCAATGGTGTGTTTGAATATTCCCGATTACAAAGAAGAAAATGCTGTTTTTATTGATTTTATGTTGTTGAATTTTGACCTGAGCAACGATGGCAACAGCATTCGCCTCAGTATTGACAATAAAATAGAATTGTTTATGAAAGAGTGGAAACCAGTTAAAGTATCAGGTTTACAACCAGGTATTCATGATGTAGTGATTGAACTCATCAATCCGAATGAAAATCTATTGGATAGTATTTATGCAACAGATCACCAGATGTTGGAAATTCCTTATAATAACTTGAATCAAAGAGTAGGGTATTGATTATAGCATAGGGTTATTAGTGAATTGATTTTTTTTGTTCTGTAAATTATATTTAGGGTCTGCTGAAAAACTCGCTTACCCATTAATTTTCACTATAATTCTATCTTTTGTCACTTTTTTCACTTGATGAAAAAAGTAACCAACGAAAATCAAGACTCCGCCACGGCGGACAAGTTGTTTAAAAAATGCTACGAATTTGCTCCATTACGCTGAAACAAAACAAACTCGCCACTCACTTTTGTTGAAAACTTTCAACAGTAGCGTGGCTCAAACAGTGTTTTGTTTTTAACCGATTCATGGATCAATCCCGAGAATATCGGGATAACGCATTTTTTTAAAGGTCGTACGCAAGTCAATTCAAAGATTCCGCATGATTTGTTTGCACTTTAAAATATATTCTTAATCATAAATCACTGTTATTGATAATGTTAATACTTTTTCAGCAGGCCTTATTTCTATACCGTTTCATTTTGTAACGGTTTGAAATATTTTTGAGGCGGAGGAATCTGTTCATTTAAATACAGATTTTTTAATACTTATTTCAGTACAATTTATATATGACTTTTAATATCCGTGTGCGATGCCCTGTTGGCAGGAGCTATAGACACTGAAATGGTTACGGTGATAATCAACAAACTGGTAAAAATAAAATCGGATAGTTGCATGTCAACCGGGTAAGCATCTACCACAGCAGTTTCCATTCCCATAGAAACAAAACCAAAAGTTTCCTGTAGAAAACAAATCCCGAAACCCAGTATCAAGCCCAAAATAGCGCCACTAAATGCGATGATGGCACCTTCTGTTAAAAATAATTTTTTAATAAATGCTGGACTTGCTCCTAAAGCCATCAACACGCTGATGTCTTTTTGTTTGTCAATCACCAGCATCGAAAGAGAGAAGAATATGTTGATAGAGGCAACTGCTAAAATCAACGAAAAGGTGAGGTATACAAATAGTTTTTCTATTTTTACTGCTTTGATAAGCGAGGCATGTTGCTCTTCCGCATTTTGTACGTGAAATGGTTCTCCTAATAAATCTTTCAACCTCTCCTGTACAACAGCCAAATCTTCTTTACCACCCGTTTTGATTTCTAGCGTAGTAATTTTGTCGTCATATTCTAGCAGTCGTCTGGCAAAATCTATGGGTACAAAAATATAATGGTCGTCATATTGCTTTTCGATAGCAAAAACCCCTTCGGGCATAATCATGTCACGGTTAAATGCCGTTTCTGGATTCAAGCTTGCATTGCGGGTAATTCGTGGGTACCACAATTGTAAAGGATAAATTCTGTTTTGGATATTAATATTGAGGTGGTTTTGTATTCCTCTTCCAATTACCGCAAATTCTTTTTTTCCTTTCGATAGCATAAAATTGCCATCTACAATCATTGAATCTATGTTGTTTTGGTGTTTGAAGCTTTCAGAAACGCCTTTTATTTTTACCACCAATTGTTTGTCCTGGTACCTTAGCAAACAGTTGTCTTCAATGACTTCGGTAACATAAGCGACGCCTTCAGTATTTTTAACTTTATTCAAAAACGCCTCATCAATTTTAAACGATTTCCCTTCGACTGCAGTGATTTTAATTTCAGGATCAAATGTGCTGTACAATTGTTTGATTAATCCCTCAAGTCCATTAAAAACAGATAGCACTACAATGAGCGCCATTGTTCCCACCGCAACGCAAAGCATAGATATGATAGAAATCACATTGATGAAACTTCGTTTTTTGGCGGAGACAAAATATCTTCGGGCTATAAAAAGGGAGGTATTCAAAATTACTTGTCTAATTTATCGTAATCATTCTCCTCTAAAGGAGTTGTTGGAGGAATATGTAAATCTTTGAACACAGAGTCCATTTTCATGGCATAGTCAACACTTTCATCAAGGAAAAATACGAGCTGAGGAATAATCCTGGCCTGATGTCTTATTTTTACCCCCAATGTCTGACGGATCATTTTGGTTTGTGTTCTCACTTCTTTTAACAAAGCCTCTTTGTCATTCACCATCATAAAACTCAGGTACACTTTAGCCACACCCAAGTCAGGACTAATTTCTACCCTGCTTACTGTGATAAAGGCACTTCCGAACATTCCTTTGGTATCTCTAAGGAATATTTCACCAAGGTCTCTTTGAATAAGCCTTGCAAATTTTTGTTGTCTTTTACTGTCCATAATTATTAATACAAATATTATATTAATTTGCACAAAATTCTACTTAATTAGCTTTTAATTAGGGATTAAATACGAGAAGTTCTACTTTATTATTTTTGTCATCGTATTATCAATGATAAAGTCAACAATTCAAAAATAGAATTAGTAAATTGCTTCGAAATAAAGGTCAGAAGAAAACCTCGTTTGTTAGGAAATAACAGTCAAATTTCCCCTTCACTATGGTAAAATTTTTAAGAACAAATGATCCATTTAGAATATTAGGCCTCATTTTCATTTTGGGAATGTGTCGCTTGCCTGTATTTATTTATAAAATTCCTTTGTCTATTCAGGAGTTGAACTGGATGATATTGGGTGAAAAATTATCCAAGGGTTTTTTGTTGTACCAGGATATTTGGGAAACAACCGCTCCATTATCTGCTACATCGTATGCAATGATCCATTTGGCTTTTGGGAAATCACAATTGGCTTATCAAATCATTGCCTTGCTACTTGCTTTCGGTCAGGCGATGTTTTTCAATTATATATGCCGTAAAAATGAGTTGTTCAATGAAAAATCATTTCTCCCAGCGGCAGTTTATATTGTATTGATGAATTTGTTTTTCGATTTTTTTACCTTGTCTCCGGTGTTGATGGCAGCTACTTTTTTGTTGCTTGCCATTGACAATGTGTTCTATCATATCAAGCAGGAAACTAGTGATACCAGTATTTTTAATACCGGGTTTTATGTAGGCTTGGCTTCATTGTTTTACTTGCCTTGTGCCTCGTTTATTCTATTTCCTATGTTTGGTTTTTTGCTGTTTAGCAGGACCTCATTCCGACAATATTTGATTTTGTTAATTGGTTTTGGATTTCCTACGGGAATTACTTTGCTGTATTTTTATTGGTATGACGCACAAACTGCATTTATGGTCAATTTTGTATTTTCCTACATTTACTTGGAGCCTGCAAGTATTTATTCTGCGCCGGTATTTATGGTGATTTTGATTGCTCCTCTGACTTTGGTTGGTGTAGCGATTATGGCACTTATTGGTTCTAACAGGCATATCAATTACCAGGTAGTTTGCCAGCAGCTGATGTTTTTTTTCATTATCCTGTCGTTGGCTATTTTTACATTTTCAGAAAAAAAAGGAGCTTATCAGTTGATTCCGGCAGTTCCAGCCATCGCTTTTTTTATTACACATTACTTCAATATCACCAGGAAAAAAGTTGTGGCCGAATTGGTTTTTTTGTTTCTCCTATTTTCCACTTTATATGTAACTTATGATTCGCTTTATGGGGGGGTATTAGAACATACCATTATCAATACCAACGAAACATTTGTTAAAAATTACCAATACGATCACTTGCTTAGGAATTCGAAAATTGTCGTTTTTGGTCCAAATAGAAGTATTTTTAGGAACAATTCATTGGCGACTCCTTATATGAATTGGGGCTTGGCAGATAACCATTTTGGCAACCTCGACAGCTATAACAATGTGGTGGGGATTTACGAAAATTTCAAAAAAGACATGCCTGATTATATCATTGACGAAGAGGGTATTGCGGAGAAAGTTTTTGAAAGAATTCCTCAATTGGCCAAAGCTTACGAGTTGTCTGATTATGAAAATGTATATATAAGAAAAGGTATTCGATAGCTTTTCAATTCGGGTATTAAGCTATCCTTTCAATACTATACGCTAAAATTTTACGCGTTTATATTTTATAAAAAAATACACATTTTACATTTCACTTCTCACATTTTCCAAATGTTGGACGTGAAATTAATATCGGATAAAATGTAACTCCATGGGAAATAAAATTTTAACGCTTTTACAAACGCTTATTGGTAAAGATTTAAGCAATAGCCCTTCTCCATTGGGGAGCTGGTTAAACGGTACTGTAAAAGCTGTAGATAGGGGAATGCTAGAAGTGATGTTTACTGTAAGGGCAGAAATGTTGAATCCTGCTCAGATTTTGCATGGCGGTGCTTTAACGGCGATGATGGACGAAGTGATGGGAATCAGTGTGGCTACTTTGGGGAATGAAAAGTTTTACAGCACCATCAATATTCAGGTTGATTTTTTGGCTGCCTGTAAACTCGGCGAGCAAATCATAGTACGCAGTGATGTCATCAGGGAAGGCAAAAACATCATCAATACCGCCTGTGTAGTCACAAAACCTGACGGTAAAATCGTTGCTCGTGGAGGGTCTAATTTGTTGATGAAGTAGGAGAGAAGTATAAATGGAAGGTTTTTATAATTTTTAAGAGCATGTAGTTTACAAATCAATATGCTCTTTTATTACTGCTAATATCCTCAAGTGTTTAGAATATTTAAAAGACAGGAAATATCAGATTTGAGAAAGGAATCCATTGAGTATAGGACTTTGTCATTGCTGTTGTTGGAGAAGAACTCCAACAACAGCGTAAAGGGCTGTTAAAATAAATTTAATGGTTCATCAGTTCGTTTCTCAAGTTGATTTTATTTTTCAACATAAAAAACTTGAGCAATGGTCCTGCTGCCATACTCGTGGTCAATGCCATGATTACCAGGGCAACAAACATTTCATTGCCAATGATTCCTGCTTCTAAAGCCAGCATCCCGAGGATAATTTCCATGGCGCCTCTGGCATTTAATCCAAACCCTACGGCTGCAGATTCGGCCCAACTCATGCCTCCAAATTTTGCACCTAAACCTCCTCCAACAATTTTTCCCATAAATGAAATTAACAAGACAAATAGGGTAAGGCTCAAATCGAAATGTTCTATGAAGTTTACTTTCAAGCCTATCGTTACAAAAAACAAAGGTGCAAAAATATTATTCACAAAGTGGTATACAATTTCTTTGGCTCTTTCTGTAAAATGTTTTGAATCGCCCAAAGCTACACCGAAGATGAAAGCGCCAAATATGGCATGAATGCCAATGTATTCTGTAAAGGCTGCGGCCAACAAACAGAATGAAATGGAAAGGGATAAAATTCCGCCGGGGAATGACAATGATTTATTGATCCAGGGAAGGATTTTGTTCAGTACAAATTTGCCAACGGTCAGCATGGTGATTACATAACCAACAGTCATTCCAAGCGTGTAAGATACATGGAAATTTCCATGTCCTTCATTGATCATGCTCAATACCACGGAGAATACCAGCCAGCCAATAACATCATCCACCATGGCTGCTGAAATAATGAGTACGCCTACTTGTGTTCGTAGTAAGTTGGTGTCAATGAGTATTTTGGCGATAACCGGTAAGGCGGAAATGGACAAGGCTATGCCCAGAAATAGAGAAAATACCAGCTGAGAATTGGCGTCTTTTAAACCGAAAAAACCAGGGAAATACCAGGCGCACACAAAACCAATTGCAAAGGGAATTAAGATACTCGACAAACTGATGTACAAGGCTTTTTTGGTTTGACTGATGACCATGTCCAAATCAACTTCAAGTCCGGCTACAAAAAGCAATAGGATAACGGCCACTTTGGTAAAGCCATCAATGGCAATGGCAACGTTGTTTTTTGGGAAAAAGAAATCAAATGTTTCTG
>Ga0209353_10002124_pt1 | contig 10967 bp, 6 predicted proteins | sample LauGreSpBDMM15SD_2_FD_187561 | JGI IMG/M metagenome (GOLD analysis project Ga0209353, IMG submission 187561) | Freshwater lake microbial communities from Lake Michigan, USA - Sp13.BD.MM15.SD (SPAdes) (version 2) | ecosystem: Environmental > Aquatic > Freshwater > Lake | place: Lake Michigan, USA...
AACTGATATGGTGTTGGAGGAAACGGAGGAAATGGTGACGGCAGACAAAGAATTATTTGCTAAGTTTGCCACATTTGAAAAGGCTGCTCCTGACCAGCGTATCGTGGTGGGCTATGCCTCCTCCGAGCGTATCGATGGACAGAATGACATTGTGGACAGCGAAGCACTGCATCAGGCGCTTGACGATTACATGCAGTGGGCAAACCTGCGAGAGATGCACCAGCCAAAAGCAGTGGGCAAGGTTTTGCAGGCTACTCCGGTCAAGGGCAAGATTCGCTTGAGTGATGGTACCGTGCTGGTCAATCCACTGCGCATCATCGCCAAGATTGTGGACGAAGACGCTTGGAGCAAAGTCAAGTCTGGCGTACTCAAAGGCTTCAGCATTGGTGGTAAGGTTGTCAACGCCGTGACGCAGAAAATTAACGGCAAGGACGTTCGTCGCATCACCGGTCTGACGCTCAATGAGATTAGCCTCGTGGACCGACCAGCAAATCCTGATGCACGTATTGTCATGATGAAACGTGACTACAGCCTCGACCAAGCATCCATTGAAAAGATGGTCAAGGGCGGTCAGGTTGACGACCTCATCATGAAGGCAAAGGAAGCCAATCCTGCCGACATCCTTCCTATGATTCAAGGTCTGCGTAATCAGGCTGAGATTCAAGGTGACCTGGACACCGCAGAACGTTACAACGAAGTCATTACCTTGTTCCTCGAGGCAATGGGCGTCATTCCGTCCGGTACCGTCCGTGACATTGACGACATGGAAGAAGCTGAGATGGACGATGATGAGCCAGAAGACACTGTAGACATGCAAACGCTGTACGGTGACAATGGTGGTGAAGAAAAGGCGCAAAAGCGTCGCAACACGCTCATGTACGGTGCATCAAACGACGACCTCGAAAAGATTGGTCGGGCGATTAGCAAAAACAACATGGACACGCTTGCAGACATTCTGACTGCCGCCAACATTATTCGTACGCTGTGCGCCAAGCTCGGTATTGAAATCAAGGAAGAAGAATCCGCAGAAGGCGACCACGAACACGTTGCGGAAGTTGTTTCGGACGATGCGATGGTCAAGCCTGTTGCTACTGCGGTGGAAATCACCGCAGTGAAGCCAAGCATGTCTGCCGCAGAAGCAATTCTTGAATCATTTGAGAACGCACCAAAGAAGATGATGCCTGGTAACAACACGGGCAATCCTATCCACACTCCGATGAATCCGAACGCACCTGCACAAAACGTGGTTGGTGGGTATCCGATTCAGCGGAATGCACAAAATGGAGACTTGCAGAAGGCAGAAGATGCTAATGCTGTCGATATAACCGGTTTAGAGAAGGAGATGCAATCAATGGAGGAAACCATTGACAACGCAGCACCTGCTCCTGAAGAAACTCCGGTTGAGGAAATGCCAGTGGTCGAAACTGCAAAAGCAGACACCGTTGCTGTACCTCAACTCGATGTCGCTTCAGCGTTGCAGGATGTCATTGCAAAGTCGTTGACGGCAGCGCTTGCAGGTACGGCTGCTCAGTTGGACACGGTTGTGAAGGCTGTTGAGCGCATTGAAACGAAGTCCAGTGAACAGTCCACCGCAGTCTGGGAAGCACTGAAACCGTTGAGCGAGGCGGTTGATGCAACCAAGGGTATGGTAGAACCACTGGTCGAGAAGGTTCAAGCACTCGAGTCTATTGCCGACCAAGTCAAAAGCCTGAGCGAGCGCCTTGAGTCCATGGAGAATCAGCCGGTCAGCGGAAACGCTCCGATTCTTCGAGGTAACACGGTTGCTAAGGCAATTGGCATGACCGGTGACGCTGGTGAGCCTGCGGACGAAGCCCAGACTCTGTACAAGATGCTGGACGAGACGCAAGACCCATTGGTCCGCACCAAACTTCGTGAACGATTGGCGCACATTGAAACCAAACGTGCCCTCTTCGGTCGATAATCAGATAACCATAGTAAAGGAACGACGTTGAGCAACATCACTGACGACACTCTGAATCTTATTAAGCAGGCACACAGCCGAAACTCGGACAACATTCAGAAGTCCATCACCACAGCCAATAACCTTGTGGCGTATGACTTGCAGGCTCCGGCAAAGAACCTGTATCCAGTACAGACGCCTATCCGAAACACCTTGCCACGCACCGGTGGTATCGGTACCGCAACCAACTGGCGCACGGTCCGAAACATCATTGGCTCAGGCTTCGATGCCATGGGCTGGGTGCCTGAAGGTCAGCGCTCGGGTCGTATGAGCTACTTGACGCAAACATTGTCAGCTAGCTACAAGACCATGGGTGAGGAAGACCAGGCAACCTACGAATCCATTAGCGCTGGTCGTGGTTTTGAAGACATTCGAGCCCGCATGACCATGCGTTTGCTTCAGAAGTTGATGCTCAAGGAAGAATCAGCCATTATTGGCGGCAACGCTTCAGTGAGTATTACTGCAACTGCTGCTCCAACCATGTCAACCGGTGCAACCGGTGGTTCGTTAACCGCAACCACATACTTCGCCAAGTGTGTTGCTCTCACGTACGAAGGCTTTCGCAACAGTTCGGTTACTGCTGGTGTTGCAACAAGCGCAACCATTACGGGTGCCGACGGTCTTACCTACACGCTTGCAGGTGGTTCGACCGCAATGTCGGCCGCATCCTCAGGTCAGGCAACCTCGGGCACAATGACTTTGCGCATGAGTGTTCCAGCCAAGGTTGGCGCAATTGCTTACGCATGGTATGTTGGTACTGCCGCAAGCGCAGGTGCAACGTTCCTTCAAGCAATCACCACCATCAACAGTTTTGAGCTGACCACCACTCCGGTTTCCTCCACACAAGCAGACAACGCTACGGGTCTTGGCTCCAACAACTCGACCAACTCCCTTGCATTCGACGGTTTGCTCTACACCGCATTCAACACCACCACACCTTCGTCCTCGAACGCTGGCGGTGGCTACCTCGCCTCCCTTGCAACGGGTACGGCAGGTACGGGTACGCCATTGACCTCCTCGGGTCGTGGTTCGGTTGAAGAAATCGACGAGATGTTGGTTACCATGTGGAACAACAATCAGTTGAGCCCAACGGTTATTTACTGCAACGCTCAAGAAATCCGCAACATCTCGAACAAGGTGTTGACCGGTGCTTCGAGCAGCCCTCTGGTCCGTTACAACGTTGGTGCCAACGAGCAGTCCATGCAGATTTCGGCATCACCGTTCATCGACACCTACTTCAATCCCATCACCAAGCAGCCACTCAAGGTCGAAGTTCACCCGAACATTCCGGCTGGCACCATCTTGGCTTGGGCGGACAACTTGCCTGCACAGTACCAGTCCAGCGAAGTTCCAAACGTCGCAGAGGTTCGTGCTCGTCAAGACTACTACCAGATTGACTGGCCTGTCACCAGCCGTCAACAGCAGGTCGGCGTCTACGCAGAAGAAGTCCTGGTCGTCTATGCACCGTTCGCAATTGGCGTTATCAACAACATTGCAAACGGTTAGTTAGGATGGCACGATGGCCATAGACTACACGACTGCCGCAGACGTGTTTGCCTACGGAAACGTGCTATCGCCAACTGCTGGTGAAACAGCGGTGATGAATAATATCGTCACCGCTGTTTCTCGTAAAGCAGACCAGATATGCACGCAAAACTTTTCGTATCAGGTCTACACGGACGTTATTCTTACGCCACGCATTGATGTTGAGCAAACATTTATTCTTTTCTTGCCATGCGTCAAGGTTACGTTGTTGAACACTGTCACGCTGCGCATCGGAAACAATCCGGTGACGCAGTCTATTCAGTTTTCTGCAAGCGGGTACCAATACGACATTATCAACAATGACTTTGGTGCTCGAGTGTACATCTACGGTTTAGCACTGGGCGGCATACGAGAAAGCATCCTTCGGTCGTACGTGTCTTGGAATGGAGGGTGGGCTACCCTTGCAGAGATACCATATGACTTTGAGTTTGCAATCAAACGCTGGGCGTGGTTCTCGTACAAGCAACGTGAGGCACCGTTTGACCGGACCGCAATTCCTGAGATGGGTATCGTCACGCTTCCTGGTACAACGCCGGCAGATGTGACGGAGATTTTGAATCGTTATACGTGGTATAGCAAATAATATGAGTATTTACAACACCACGCAGTACCTTATCAACGTGTTTTCTGCAATGACGCCCACGCCAAACGTGGTCTACGACATCCCGCAGGAAGGATTCAGTATCGCTGAGTGTCCGGTCATTCTCGTAACACTCGCTCCGCAATCAAGTCACACGTGGCGTCTGGAAGCATCAAACTATGCACGGCACGAGTATTTATTGACGGTGTACGTGTTCACTGGGATGCGCAACACCGGTGTCAGCCATGTATACGAACAAGTCTTAGACTGGCCGCTCGGTCTTGCAACTGCGCTCTTTCAGGACATGACTCTTGCTGGTAATGTTACCTTTATAGGAGCGGGGAATGGACAGTTGTTTGACTACCGCTATGGAGAAATCATATGGGGAGAAAGTCGTTTGTGGGGACTCGTAATCAACCTGCCAGTAACGGAAAAAATCCCGTTGCAGACGGGACAGTACGCTCCAGTGATTCCAGCGCCACCACCGTAGGAGTGCGCTATGTCGGTAACGGATTCATTCCAAATATTCCAGCATGTGATTTGACTGCGGAAGAAGTGGAAAAGTACGGTGGTTTGGAATACTTGCTTAGAACACGCTTATACGTACAGGAGGTAAGTGATGGCATTACCAGGGTCACCGGGAACACCGGGAATCAAGTCCCTTCAGAAAATCCAGATTGGTCTGGAGACGACGCAGGGGACAGCAGTCCTACCAACGAAGATACTTCGAGTGCCGGGGGGGATGCTGAGTGACGACCGTCAGGTAACGATGGTCGATGAAATGGTAGGTATCATCAACGGTACCGACCGTTCGTACATCGCTGCTGCGCAAGGGTCAATCTCAATGGACTCCAGTCCGTTAACGCCACAGCAGTTTCCTATTATGCTTGCCGCATCGTTGGGATTCGAATATGCAACTGCACCTACGTTGTACACCGAAGGTGTACAAGAAGGTTCGGGTACTGCGTATCGGTACACGGTTGAAATGCCTACTACCGCCACGCCTCAGCCTACAATTACGGGTGCAGAGAATGTATCGTACACGTTTGAGGCCGGAGACAACTTCCAGGTCGAACAGATGACGTACGGCAAGTGCACCAACGTATCGGTGAGCGGTTCGTCGGGTGGTCCCATCTCGATGCAGGGCTCGTTCATGGGTCAGTACGTACGGTACAAGCCAGCAATGGTTACATCTCCAGTAGGAAACAGTCCTGCAGGTCAATTCACCGGAGTGAACACTCCTTTGCCTATTGACACGGTCGAAGACCTCATCTTTGCTCGGTCACGTTTGTACTTGGCAGAACCAACCGGTCCAACGCCGTCATTCACTGTCGTTGATAGTACCTTCCTGGGCTTTGACGTCGGGATTGACTGCAAGTGGGTACCAAAGTTCACTGGTCAGGGCAACGCATCAGGCGATGTTCCTACATGGGAGTTTGCACTATTCACCGGTTACTCGGTCAGCGGTTCGTTCACGTTGGAACACAACAACTGGACTAGCGGCACAGCAAACGGTTTGAAGGAGAAGTGGCGTGACCAAGAGACCTTGGTTATGCGCATTGACTGCTGGGGCAGTAAGACTCCGCTCTTGACCACAACCGGTTCGGTGTTGACTCCTACGTCACCGTTTAGCCCAAGTGCAGGTAACACCTTCACGGGTGTGCGGTTCGAGTTCCCTATCAAGATTCAGCAGGTCAGCCCGCTCTCGGACAACGACGGCAATGACATTGTGAGCGTGTCGTGGGTTGCACGGTATAATGCAACATATGCCTCAACTGGGTACATCCTGGTCGAGAGCAATATCGCAGACTGTGTAGCGTAATGAAAAGCAAGGGGGAACCAATGTCAGACCAAAAACAAATTCCTATGATGGGAATAGTGGACGAGACACCAACACTTATCACCATCGACCTGCGTCGCCTGCGTATGCGAGACATCGCAAAAATTGAGGACGCAAAGGCTGAAGGCGGCAGCGACAACTGGAATACTGTTATTCCAATCATTGCTCGTGTTACAGGATTGACTCCAGACCAGGTGTGGGATTTGGACTTTGAGACCATGATGAAAGTTCAGAACCACCTGAACGATGCAATGAGCGACGTGCTAAAAAAAACGAACGCAGACAGTTAGCGCTATACAGTCAATACGACAATGTAGCGTTGCCGCAATGGGTTTCGTTTTTAGAGTTGGCGGAGATGTGGCACGTACCACCCTGGGAATTGGAGGATGCTGATGAACAGGGTCTTCTGCTTCAATGGGGGGTGCGTGCTTTTGCATGGCGCAACGCTAAAAACAAACGTGAAGAACGGATAAGCAAAAATGGCGGAAGTATCGGTCAGCGTCATTGGTAAGGACATGTTGTCGGCATCCTTTCGTGGGATGCAGAACACCGTATCGAGCCTTGCCAATGAAATAACAAACATGGGTAACCGTGCAATCAGTCCGGTCTCTGTTGCACTGGGCAATCTGCTTTCTGATGTTGTCACCAATGGTGTAAATTCGCTCAAAAATCTTAAAGGCACTATTGAGTCATTCAGTTTTATCAAACTCAATATGGAAATGGAAATGACTCGGTCTTCGTTCACCACATTGTTGAAATCTGGTACTGAAGCCAACAAAATGCTTGATACGCTGCGCTTGTACGCAAATCAAACACCGTTCGAGTTCACGCAGTTGACTGCGGCAACAAGAAGGATGTTGGCGTTCGGCTTCAGCGCAAAAGAAATTACCACGGACTTTATGGGTCTGGGCACAGGGCTGTTGGACGTTGTGGGTAACGCTTCGTCTGCTCTAGGCGCAGGAGCTGAAGGTATCCAACGTATCACTCGTGCGCTCGGTCAGATGCGTGGTCTTGCTCGAGTCTCTGCCGAAGACATGAACCAACTCATCGACGTTGGTGTGCAGGGCTATCAGATTCTTGCTGAACAACTGGGCATGACCGTCAAAGAAGTCCGTCTAGCCATGAAGAAGGGCAACCTTGACGCTGAGACGGGTATCAAAGCGCTGTTGAATGGAATGATGCAACAGTACGGTGGAGGCATGGCGTCGTTTGCGCAAACGGCAGAAGGTATGTCGTCCACACTCAATGACTACCTTGCAGACATTCAGCGTGGTTTCGGTCAGATTGCGTACAAAGAGTATCGCTTGCTACTCATCGAAGTTACCAGACTGGTTGGCTCTCCAGCATTCACCAAATTTGCAAACATGCTCGGTGTGCAGTTTGGTGGCGTCATCAAGAAGATGAACGATAACGTCCTCAAACCTGCTATCCAGCGCATGACAGAATTTGTCAACACGCTCGGTGCAACCGACGCTGGCATGCAGACTTTCTTTGACGGACTGATGCGTAGGCTCAATCCTGTTACTGAATTGCTCCGCTCAATGGGACTAGCGTTTGGTAAAGCGGCAGGGCTTATCCGCAACTTTGTCATGACGTTCTTGCAAACGGACGACGTGAGGCAGGCAAGTGAATGGTTGCTGCGTCAACTGGCAAAACTCACGGAAAAAATGTACAACTTTTCCGAATCAACTGGCATTACCGGTCGGTCGGTGCTTGAGTTCGCTCGTAGCGTTGCCGCAAACCTTCGCATTGCAGTAGTGTCCGTTGTTCACTTCATTCCTGTGGTCAAAGAGGCTGCGCTGGTCGTTGCAGAGATTGTCAAACAACTTCTCAAGTTGAATACAACAACGAATCTGTTGGGTACCATCCGCACCGTTTACGAAGGACTTACGCAAACCATTGACTCGTTAGTCCCTCGCATCATACGCCTCAAGGATGCAATCCCCGCAATGGCAAGTGCGTTGATTGATGCGCTTGCGCCAGTACGCAATGTGCTTGGTGGATTTGGCGATGTGCTGATGTCCAGCGGAAGATTCATCCTTGAGTTTGTGAAGCAAATCATGGGATTACGGCAAGTACAAGATGCTGTTTCAAGCATTCCCGACCGGTTGAACCAGTTCGCAGACGTCTTGCGCATGCTGTCTGCACGTATTGACGATATGACGAGCAAACTTCCTGTGTGGTTTGACTACCTCGAGCGTCTGCCCACTATCATTCGTGGCTGGATTGCCGCAATCCCTACCGTCAATCAAATGTTGGATACGTTAAAAAGCACGCTCATCTCGCTGGTGCAAGATACGCTTGCTCAGATTGTTCCTATGGCGGTGAATTACTTTGACGTACTCAAAACAAAACTTGAAGAACTCATTCAATCTGGCATTGACTTCGTTATGCGATTCACGCTGGTCGGACAAACAATACGAACAGTAGGTCAAGTTGCCAGCAACGTATCTACGTCCATGGAACCGTTTATCAAGTTCTTCCTCGACCTCATCCGTGCGGCTTTGCAAGCTGCCGGCGTCACCGGTGACTTGCAAAACGTGTTTGTTGGTCTGGCTCGAGGCGTAGAGCAGTTGCTTGCTGCGGTGGCACGCATTCTTCCTGACTTCAATCAAATGCTGTCGTTCTTTACGTTGATAGCCAATCTGGTTCGAGATGCCATCAGCGCAGTAAGAATGCTGATTGATGCACTTCGTCCCTTTGCCGACTTTCTTGCAAACGTCATTAGGCTGTTCATGGAGTTGTCCGGTGTAAACGTATCAACTATTTTCACCGACCTGGCTCGAGTGATTAGTAACGTGCTCGGAAAAATAGCGCCTCTTTTGCCCACACTAGACGAAATGCGTGCTGCGGTTGCTCGTCTTCAACAGGTATTCGGACCAATCATGGATGCGTTTGGACGGTTTGTCACTGCCGCAAGCAGTCTTGGTGGTGTGCTTCTGACGTTGACAGGACAGTTGCTAAATTTTGCTGCGCCTTTTGCCACGAGTGGTATGACCTCTGCGTTGAATTGGCTAACACAAGCAACCAATTCGTTGGCTGGATTCTTGAGCGTTGTATCACAGGCGGCAACTACGGGTGACTGGACAACGGTGACAACGACCATCAGCACGTGGGCGACAAACATGAGCACCATCATCACAGACAACTTGCGAAACCTGTTTAGTCCAGAAAACGTTGCATGGTTCTTGACCGAGGGGCGGGCAAACTTGGTTTCATTTGTCATCGAGAAACTTGGCGGCATCTTTACCGAAGCAATAAATACAGTGAGCGCCAATCTTCCCGCAACAATTCAGTCTGCAAGCCAGTACGTAAAGGAATTGATACCTAACCTGATTACGGGTATTGAGAACTCATGGAACACGCTATCTAGCACCATTACCTTGACGTCCAATGGTCTGGTGAATGCGTTCAACGGAATGTGGGACACCATTCAGGGAATTACCAACACTCGAGGTCAGACCATCACGCAGATGGTTGGTAACTTGCCGACAGCGATTGCAGCCATGTGGGAGGCAAACAAGAGCAGTATCCGAAACGGTTCGGATGGCTTATTTGACATCATTCGTGAGTCATATCAAACCACGTGGGAATGGATTAAATCAAATATTGGGTCTCGTGACAATTTCACACAACTAAGCAATAGTCTCACCGAAGAATTTACGTTGTGGTATAAAAACGCAACAGAATCTGCGTGGCGCACGTTTAGCGAACTGACCGACAGAGTGATTCAGTACTTTACGGGGCCTGAATTTGCTGCCTCATTTGACTCAGCTACCGCAACAATGGGTAAAAGTGCGGAAGAAGTGGCATACCGTCTGGGAGTGCTTATTGTTAATGGCTTCAAGTTCACTATCAACCAAGGCATCGAATCAGCCAAAGAAATGTATGCGTACTTACTCGACCAAGGTCCTGCTCTCCTTGCAATCGGTTTGGGATTGTTTATCAAAATAAAAAATGCAATTGAAATTTCAATTATCCGCACTATCAGCGGATTGATTCAAGGCATTTTAGCGGCATTTGGTTTGACTGACTGGATACCCGCAGTTGCAAGATTTTTTGACGGTTTGGTTGACAACATTGTCAGAAGCACCAACGAAATCACAACTGGGCTCAATAGATTTGCTAATTGGTGGAAATCTCTTGAACTGGGTACCATGCTGAGAAACTTTGTTACCTTTGTAACTAATTTTGTTACACGAATAATTCCACAAGTTGTTATGTTGTTAGCGCAATTGCCGGGCATAATTATTGATGCAGCGGGCAATAATATCAAAGACGCTATGACTAACATGCTCACCATGATTCAGAATGCTATTCAGGCACTCCTCGGAGCAATTCCTGGAATGAGTGGATACATTGCAACTATTCAACAGATGTTCCAAGGATGGCGTGACACAGTGGACGGGATTGGTGGCACTACTGCTGAGGCTACGGCACGTATTGAAGCATGGCGTCAAGCATTGCTTGCGTACAATCGTGACCTAAACAACTTGATGATTGAAACAGGAATGGGCAGTCTGGCTGGTCAAACAGCGGTTGGTGCTCGTTCTTTGGCAAGAAGCGCAGCCACGGTCACGGACTCATTGAACAAAATGGCAAACACAAACATCTCGAACCTTGCCGCAGACGTTTCATACACCACTAATCAACTGCAAACATCGCTCTCGGACATGGCACGAACGTTAATGACCACAACTACACCTATGTTTATGCAACTTGGAAGTGCTATCGCAGGCGGTATCGCATCAGGATTTGACACTGCATGGGCATCCGTTGCCGCTAACATACAAAATTCAGTGAGCGGTGTGGCGGGCATGACTGTGGCAGGACGTGCAGGAGGAGGTGGCGGTGGTGTTGCTTCCATTACCAACTACAACAATCGCAGCGTAGACATGAATGTTACAATCAATCAAACCACACCGACGTCAACGTTCGATAACCTGCGATACGCTCAAGCGCTTGCGCAAGCAAAGATATTCTAGGAGGACTCATGGCAACGCTATCTAAATGGTCAATGT
>Ga0209353_10002126_pt1 | contig 10961 bp, 6 predicted proteins | sample LauGreSpBDMM15SD_2_FD_187561 | JGI IMG/M metagenome (GOLD analysis project Ga0209353, IMG submission 187561) | Freshwater lake microbial communities from Lake Michigan, USA - Sp13.BD.MM15.SD (SPAdes) (version 2) | ecosystem: Environmental > Aquatic > Freshwater > Lake | place: Lake Michigan, USA...
TGAGGATGCTGGACAACTTCACTTGATTTTCTTCAGATAGAATTAATTCGTCTTCCATAGTAGTTTATTGACCTTTCAGATATTTATTCCTTAGATTGTCCTGCTCGGTCCTTCGCGCCCCTACCTGAAAAGGCAGGGTTTGGGTAAATTGTTGCATTGTTTGCTGCACTTCCCCTGGCGCGACCGGAGGTGGTTGGTCCATTTGACTATATACCGACATCATATTGTTGAGGGCCACAGCAATGGTTTCTGCCTGCTTCTTATTGCTCAGTGAAGCCAGCACCTTCTCGCTCACAGGATAGGTTCTGCTGATAAGCTCTGTCGGCCTGCCAATGCCCGTAGACATGGGATATGTTACAATAAGTTGAGGCGACCCGTCTCTGGAAACCCCAGTGCTTTGAACTGTGTACCTTACATTGCTTGATGGGTCGAGAAAGGATGGCTTTTCTCCCAGGAGAGGCGAATTGATAACCAGCCCAGCATTAACTTTTTCTGTGCCTTTTACAACTTTCTTATCACCTTCTCCCGAAATAGTTTTTGGCCTCACGACCTCTACATCACCTGTGAATAGCTTAATAGATGGTGGCGTAGCGCTGGAAGGTGACTTGTCATATTTGGCCTGCATCTGGAGTTTTTTGCCATATAGCCCAAGCTCAGACGCATCCTTTTCCTGCTCGCTGGTAATGTCTGAAGCAAGAGAATTTATAAGTGCATTGGCAGCCTCAGCAGCAACGTCCTCTAAGGCAGCAACTCGCTCTTCGTCTGTAAGCTTCTGTAGCTTGGAAGCCACTTCATAGTCAGAGGCATTCGCCCAACCCTTCTTTCTATAGCTGTTGGCAATTGCGGCATCCTCTTCTTCCGGGCTAAGCTCGTTAAAGCTCATATATCCTTTAACCGTATTAAAAACTTTGTCTTTGTCTAAAATCCCGGTAGCTGGGTCATACAAGTTTGTAATTCCACCACCTTGCTTTAGATTAGTTAGCAATCCAGTAGAAATGTCTCCAGGGGTTATGGTCTTTGCTTTTGAACGCAAAGACTTCCCTAGACTTGGAAGCGCATTGATTTCCGCGACAATGCCATCTGGGCTAATGGGTTTTGACCTAAGCTGCTCAATGGATTGCACAAGACCATACGGGTCGTTAAACTTTGAGGGGTCCGACAGGATTGTAGCCTCACGCTCATTAAGCTCTTGGTTAAAACTAATGGCGTCTGCAGCAACATTTTGATACTGACGATATAATTCAGCGCGATTCTTCTTGGCTTCAAACGACATGTCGCCAGAGTCAAGGCTTTTCTCTATAGCCTCCCAGTATTTAGAGACCTCAGGGAGAAGCCCGGGACTGATGCGACCACGAGTTTGCTGAAACTGATTTAAGTATTCTAGCTTGCGCAGCTCCCCTTCTTCACGACGTGCCTTGGCCGCCTCGTATCGGGCGCCAAGGTCTACGATTGGGAGCTGTGCGACTGGTATATAATCTGCGTTACGCATTATTTGAATTGGCTTTTGCTTAGCAGTTCACGAACAAACTTATGCAAGGTAGAGGTTCCGTCTTCGGAAAGGTTGCGCAGTTTTTGAGATTGCTTAGGGTTAAAGATATACTCTCCTCCGGTCATCTCAGCAATCTTTTTGCCGTCTTTCATGACGTCAATTGGATTGCTCTTATGGGAAAAAGAGCCGGGGGTCTTAACCACCATTCCATTTTTACCCATAGTGGCTATCTCATTAGTGTCCTTTTCTTTATTTTTTTTAAGGCCTGCAGCGCCTCCAATAGTCTCAGCAACGCCTGCTGCGGCGAGACCGATACCTTGGGTCATATTCTGGGTAGCCATATCCGCGGAGCGCTGTAAAGCACCTCGCTGCTCGCTAATTCTTTCTTGGCTAGCCGTTAGCATGCCGGCGTCTTCCTGATTAGAAATCTGAGCGCCCACGTTACCAAACTGCTGTAGCGCCCGAGCATTGGCCTCTTCACTAGCGCGAGAGACCTGTGGAGAGATTGACTGAATAGCACGAGAGCCGCCTGCCTCTTGGGCGGCAGACAACTGTGTAGCAGTTGCTCGTCCAGCTGCGTCTAAAGCAGACTGAGCATCGCTTTCCTGGCGGGCTACGCGGTTACGGGCTGCCATTGACATAATATTGCCCTGCTCCGCCGAGTCAAGCTGAGCTAATTCGCGCAATGCTTTTTGTTTCTGAGCGTATGAAAAGGCAGCCGTGCCAATGCCTGCGCCAAGATTTAAGAGTCCTCCGACTATGAATTTTTTAGGTTTGGCCATAATACAAAAATAGGGCTTTTTACTGACCCTGTTGGTTGTGTAGATTAGACTTGTTGTATATCAAGTTTATCGCGTACAATTCATGAGCAGTGGTGAGACTGTTGCTAAGGGTGACCTGCAAGAAGTAGTCACGAAGAGCATCTCCCTCAATGGAAGATGCGGCGACAAGGACCACGGTGTCGTTTTGGACGACACCTGTGGCCGTAGCATTGCAGGTTATTTGTTTCTCTCCACTTCGGCTGTCCGCACGGTATCCTAGGGGAACAAGTGTTGCTCCCGATATCTTGTATAAAGCGGTAGTAGACCCAACAGGAAACGACATATTGTTAATAGCGTTCTTGAAGTTAATCACAGAGCCCGATGCGGAGTTAACGACTCCCAAGGCAAAGAACTGAGACGTCCCATCTACCGAGGTTATGTTTGCTGTTGAGGTTGTGGCGGGTGATTGCGTTGAATCCTGATGTATCGGGGCGTAGTAGAACCCTTCCTTTTCCTGCCAGAGGGTACTAGCAAGAGACGAGGTTTGCGATGCGTTGTTCATGGTACAAGACCACGCTCCGCTGTTCCCCTCGAGGCTTATGGCCTCGTACACCTTTACCATTGAAGGGTTGAAGTTAGCAACTACCTCTACAATACTTGGGGCGGCAGTTCCATAAAAGGTGTTGCGGGCAACGGAAGGAGTATGCTGATAAATGACTCCGGCCTTTATGGTGAAAAGAGCATCAGAGAGGGACACTATCTGCTCTGGGACGTAAGAGTACCTAGTGCTCCAGTAGTTGGCCCTGATGTCATAGGCGATAGCAAACGAAGGTAGGGTCTCTACTGTATTAGTGATGGTTCCCGTAGACTGCGCTGTATTTGCCAACGTCAAGCTAGCGGTGTTCTGGCTAAAGGTAGCGGGAACAAAGGAGTTAAAGGAGGAACTAGTTACAGTAATTGGTACTGCCGATGTTAGCGACCCATCTTGATATGTTGGTGCAAGACTTTGAGAGATGGCTACGATAGGTAGGTTTGTCTGTTGGTCTGTTATCAGAAGCCCGGAGCCGGATGTATTAAACAGGTCTTGGTTAGTATTGAAGTCCCGTGGGTCGGAATCAAAACTAAGGGTAAGGCTGTCGTCGTATACGGGCGTCGGGTTTATCAGCGTAGAGGCGCTGTTGGTATTCGCAAATCCGGCGGACTGATTTCCCGTAAGGGTGTCGTTAATGGTGATGGTAGAGGTAAACAGCGGGCTTGCGCTTATGATGTACTCTGTGTTTTCTCGGTCTATCCCCCCGATGTACCTGCGGTTTGTCGCGGTGGTAAGGCTAGAATGAAAGACGCTTTCAAAGAACGAGTCTACTAGCTGTTCGCTGATGACCTCAAGGCCGGATTCAAATCCAATACGGCAAACCTTGGCCGCGATAGAGTCAACAAAAAAGACATAGCCCCTATACGCAGCAACAGACTCTGGGTTGTTATTTATCCCGTGCTCTGCGGCGTAGTACCTCGGTGGCCCGATAACCAAATTTGCCGCCACTAGAGCCTCTCCAGTGTCTGATGATATTATATTCCTACCAATAGGAATAATCCCCGCACGTCGCTCGTGAAGCACGTACATTGATTCATTGTAAGGCACAAGGCTCCTGATTGAACCGTAGTCATAAGACAAGTCTTTGTAGTTGAGCTTTGTCGTGTTAAACGAAGAAAGCCCTAAAGTGGTGTTCTCGTTGTTGAAGGGGTCGGAATAGGTTAATGAGCCAATGCGCTTATAGGTCCTTGCATCGGGAAGGAATGGAAACGAGCGACCAAGAGACTGAAAATCAGATGAGTAAAAGTCGCTAACGCGGGAGTCCTCGATAAATTCAACAATGTTGTTCTGAGCAAACGCAATCCTTGTGTTGCTAAACATATTCTGATTTGATGCGCCAACTCCTGTAAGGATGTTGCGCAACCTGAAATATGAGTCGCCGTTTTCTAAAAGGAGAACAGAATCCGGATTGGTAACGGTGAACGCTGTTGTAGAAATAGCAGGACTGCCAGTTGTGGTGCCAAAGAACTTAAAGTTAAAACCAAGCTCTTCGGTGTTTGGCGTCACGTTTCCAACAAGAATCTGAATTCCCGTAGATGCCTGCTGTATGATATCGCCCTTGTATACCTGCTGAACAGAGAAGGCCGTGACGGTGCTTGCTGTCGCTGTAATCTTTACAGATATGTTTGTCTGTTCGCGCTCTGTTCCGTGAACGCCTGCAGCGATAGGGAGGTTGGTGCCTATTTCATAGTACATCAACGCATCGAAGGCCTTGTTCTCTCGGAATATCTCAATGACACACTGCTTATCCCAGTTGGTGTCGTTATCGAGTATACTCTTGCTGTTAAACCCGGTGGCTTCGTCGTTGTCTTCGATTACTAGAAAGGTGCCTGTGGTGTTCTGAACAGCAGCACTAGAACTCCGGTCTAGCAGTGGATTAATGAGCTGGTCGTCTATAAGGTTTACGGTCTTTACAACCTTAAACACATAGTTATTAATGGGGTTAAGTGCTTCTTCGTCGGTGTTGTCATACTGAACAATGCGAACTTTGTCTCCTATTGCAAAGCCATATTCAATCATTGCTCCAAACTGATTAGTATAGGAGTTCTCCTTACCCTGGAGGTTGTTTAACGATAGATATATACTTTGGTTGGCTCCAAACGAGCCTTGGTTAGATTGGTCGTTAAACGCAAGATATGCGCCTCCTACGCCATACTGAACCTTGTTAATGATGGAGCCCTTGCCAGAGTACACAGGAGAGTAGCGCTTAGCCCACACTGGAGGTGTGTGCTTTATGCGCATCACCACGTCTGCATATCCATCTAAATTATTTTGTTGCGTTCTGTTGTTGGTGTGAAGAATCTCTGCCGCGCCTACCTTTTGAACGCCACCAGCACGGCCGCGGTCATCAAAGTAAACGATGCCAAGTTGGTGCATAGCTCCAGACTTAAAGCACTGACTGCCTTCCATCTTCTGCTTTCCTATTAAGAAACAGCCACCGCTAACAATAGTGGGGTCTACCCGAGCGACTCGCCCATTGCTCTCGGCTTTGTTGGTTGTTTGAATCCCCACAAATTGACCCCTGCCGTTTTCTGCATTTGGACAAACAAACATTCGATTGCTGTCGCCCAGTGAATTAGCAGACCCTTCAATAAAGTCAAATTGAGCAGTAGGCGCATCTGGGTCTACTACGTCTGCCTGCTTAGTCCCGAATACAAATTTGTCAACGGAAATGGTAAGAATATCAATTTGAACTCTATAGGTCACCACGTCATTAGTCTGACTTTTTTTTTCGATAAATGAATACCCTTTGCCCCTAAACGCAGCGGACTCTGTGGTTGCGGTACCGCCTCCCGTTGTGAAAATACTAAAGCCACCATTTCCTGGCTGAGGGTTTGCTATTAAGGGATAGCGTTTGTTTATTTTAGCAGTTACAGCATCAATGACCTGTTGCCTTGTGGCATTCTTTTGAATTTCTATTCTTTCGCGTACCTGAATGCCTCCTGTCACGAGTTTAATTCCCTTCTTTATTTCGTTAATTGGGACACTTTTTTCTTCTGTTTCGCTAGTGTTTTTTTGCTTTATGAATCGAATAGTGGGGGGAAATTTTAATGGTCCATCTACATTGGGACCAATCGTATATCCGCCTTGAAAAGAGCCACTTTGACGCATACCAGAAACCGCTTCAAGTGGGTCTCCTTTTGGGCTCTCGGTAATTGCGGTGCTTCCATTTCCCTCAAAAAACCTGTAGTCCCTTTCATTATTTACAAATCCGTTTTTTAAGGTTACAAAACCGTCATCCCAAGAAAATGACAAAAACAGAGAAGAGTCCTCTGTGATTATTGCGGGTATTGAGCTAAAATCAATAGAGAAAAACTGGTTTTTTTCATAGTCGTTGTCACTCGCGTCAGGGTTAGGCACCAGTGCTATGGCCAAGTTATCAACCTCCGGCCTTTCATTGTAGTTGGCGATGACAGTAGTGCCCTCAACTACAAGGTTGGGATACCCCTCGGTATAACCTCCGTAGAACAGGCGGCTGCTACAGATTGCCTGTGAGTCGGCGACCTGGGGTACGTTGTCAAAGCGCTTGTCCTGCACATCGGCAGATAGCGGAATATAGCTAGTGTCGTCACGGAATGTTATAAACTGCGTGCCACCAAGAGGGTTGTTCAAAATGGTATCCACAAGGAAGAACGCAGCGTCCCTGTCACCACGGCGTCCGTATATCTTTATCTTACTGACGTCCCCCTTGTTGTTGTCAACGGTTATCCTTATTTCGTTATAGGTGAGCCTGTCGTCGAAATTGATAAACCCATCTTTAAGCTGGTACTCCGTAACGGTCAGGGCTGAGTAGGGGCCAAGGGCAGACTGCTCTCCGTCTATATACTCATACTGATACGCAAACTGAAAGTTTTTCTCGAAGAGGTCATTCTGCGGGTACTTAACATTATTAAAAAATGCAACCGTAGGAGGGGCCAGCGGGGGCTGCTTGGCTACGGTGATGTACAAGAGCTTCTCGGCATCGGTTCCAGAGGTAAAGGCGGCAGGATATCCCCCGCTGCCGCTAGCACTCTGCTCTGCCTTAGTGGCGTTTATCTTCTTGGGTGGCGTCAGGCCATCGTTTAGGTATAGCAGGATGTCTGTGTTGGAGTTCCTAACGATAGACATCTGCACAAAGGAGTCCTGCGAAAACTGAAGCACAGAGCTCTGGTATACTTTATACGCCTTTTTGGCGTTAAAGTCATACCTAATAATAATATGGGAAGCGTTGCTGTTAAACACCGCAAAATAGATTTGATGCGTGGTGTCATCGGCTATGGAGCCGATAGCCACGTTGGTACCGGCGGGCATTGAGCCGTTCTCCAATGTGCTCGAGCGGGCAACATTACCATAGGCGTTCTTTACCACAAGGGCATCACGCTCGACATCCACCGATATGCGCAGGTTTTGCGCATCGGTCATCTCTATGTTTTTTATCAGTCGCTCGTCGTCATCTATATTCAGATAGCGAGGTATCAGCTTGTCAATAGATGGCATAGCTTATGCTTTTGGGCTTAGGCGGAAGTTGCGGCGAATGATTTGCAAAGCATCATTCTTACTAAATGACTTCATGCGAGCGTTAGCCAAGCGAAGTTGGTTGTAGTATTCCGAGCGAGCACGCTGCTTCTCTCCCATGGGGACGCTCGCCTTGCGCTCTAAGGTCTTGTAGTAGATGTACGCACGAAGGGCTTCCTCAGCCGCCGTGGGGACCGAAGGGTTTTCACACTTGGCCTCATCGGAGATGTACTCTATCAACACCTGTGTCGTGGCAGACAGCATCGAAATCTCAATACGATTCTCTGCCCAGTTCACTCGGTACTCTCCAGCGCCTTGGCCACCACCCATTCCGTAAAGACGGCCCGCGGTCCCCTCAAACAGAAAGTTTCTGAAGACATAAGAGTCAAACCCTAGAAGATAATCTGGAACGCTATCGGCGGGGTAATTCTCCAAGAGGTTCATGTTCTTATTCTCGGCGAAGACATAGACAAGGCCGTCGCTTCCTATCTGCCCTATCTTGGTAAGGGCTAAAAGGTCGCAAGGAATCTCCACGTACCCGTACTGCTCGTTTACGTCAAGGAGCACGCTCTTGATGTTTGCGGAGATGTCCATTCCGAACTCACGGATTCCACGAAGGGCATACTGGCGTATCTGATAGTCGGCTACGTTGGAAGCGTAGTCGTCCTCCTGCATCGCGATGATGTAGTCGTTGATAACCTGGTCTAGGGGGATGTATGAGTATGACATTATTGCGCTTCGTCTTTTGCGGTTTCACTAGAGCCGTAGCTGTAGACATCACTATCACGTAGATTGATTCCAACCAACCCTAAAATTTCCACAACGAGTTCCGTAAAATATTGCTCAGGAAGCTCGAAGTCTACGCTGTTGGCAGCGGAGTACAGCTCGACACCGGGAACCGCTGAGGTGTAGCCAAAAGAAGGCGCAGAGGTGGTCTTAACGCCCGTGGTAGGCACAATCCCCTGGGGAAGCTTGTAGTACCGAAATACGATTGAAGTGACGCTAGTGTTTACGTTTGGAAACACCTCAATTTGATTGCCTATAAGAGCAACGGGAGCAATGCTTGTGGGCTTTGATAAATCGCTGTTTAGGATTCTATCTATGTGTTCAGTGTTGTACACAACTTGAACTTGATATTGCTGAAACACACCAAGGACATATTTCCCGGGAGTGGTTATAGAAATAACCCTAGCAAAATCCGAAGGCTTGTCTACCACACCCGAAGCCAAGTTCAATGTTGACTTCTTAGAGAACGTAGAGAGGTCCTCCTGAACTTTCTTAGCCTTGGCGAACTGCCGCTGCGCATCCGTGCCAGCACGGCGCATACGCACAGCAAGGCTCATCTCGTCAAACAAACGATTGAATACGTTCATCTGCGCGATTGATGCAAACTCGTTAAAGATAGCCGGCGTGATAAACCCACGCTGGTCTTTGTTTGCGATGTCTTTTACTGCTCTGTATACTCTTTCTACACTTGCCATAGTCTTTGGCTTTATGGCAAATATACAAAAAGAAAAAGGGGGCCTAAGCCCCCAGTTTGTCGAACCCTAGATACCAACCAGATGGGCCCGACTTGTGTTGTGTGACGCAAATTTACGACAACTTCTCCAAACGGGTGACAAGTTCCTCATAAACAGATGCTCCCTTTTCGGTGAGGCAGAAACGAACCATAATGTCCGTGGGGTCCTGCCCAGCGGGTACCGATAGGATAAGACGTCCACTGTCAAACCAATACACTCCATCGGGACGGAGGGAAATGATTTGGAAGTCATTTGATTGGATAACCGAAGAACGGCATTTAACCCTAGGGTCGTCAAACATCTTAATGAAAGCGTCAGGGTTCGCCTTAGCTTCCGTAAGAAGCTCGCGGCGAATCTCAATGTTCTTTTGCTGGATGTTAATTCCTAGCGCAACAGCAACAGCTAATAGCTCGTCAAGCTCCTTGGTGCGTACCAATGCAACAGCATCGTGCATCAAGAACTCTCGGTCTACCTGTGCCTGTACGTTACGAGAGCGCTCAACTAATTGAAACAGCTCTCCGCCGTTGGCTTTGTTCTGCGGGTGTAGGTCTAGAAACTGAGCAAGGTTAGGCTTGTTCTCAGGTGCTACTAGCATACCGTTACGAAAGAGGATGTGCTCGCGTCGTGCGTTGTGGCTCTGCTCGTCGGTGTAAACGCTAGGCTCGTTGGGGCAGTATCTAATGCCGCGCACCTCTCGCGTTTCTCTGTCATAGACCGTAGCCTCAGACTTGATTTTGCAAACAATGCCACCGCCATAGGGAATCTCATAGATTTTCTGTAGGTTGGGAGCTTGCTCGCGTTGGATAACGGTCGTGCCTCGTTTAGCTGTTGGTGTTACTGCCTCGATGACACGGGGTCCGCGCTTGGCGGGAATGGGGGTTTGTTCTGTACTCATTACTAAATAAAATTAAAAAATAAAAAAAGGAGGGGGCCGAAACCCCCTCCAGATTTCCAGGTTTAGGTCTTGATAAGGATGTGCTGGTTAGCGGCACGAGTAACCAAGGCGCACTCAGAACGATAGTTGAACTGCAAGGAGTCCTCATTCGTGTTAGCAACGCCCAGGATAGAACCGGTCATCCAGTGCTCCATTTCACGGCTGTAGCCGTTGGTGTCTTTGTAGTTAAGCTCCAAAGCAGCGGCACGATTGCCAGTCTTGGGGTCAACAACAGTAGTCATCGGAATCATCACGCCTTGGTACTTAGAACCAGACAGCAAAGTCGGGTCGTTAAGAAGCTTCCAGCCGTGCTTGTGGAACGTGTAAGAACCACGAGAGAATGATTTGAATCCAAGCATTGCAGCTTCGCCTACCTTACCACCGAATGCGTTAACACCAATAGTAGAGCTTGCGAATCCAGCAGCGCCATTCAATGAAGCAACCATATCGTCAATGTCCAGGTCTTGGGTTGTGTTAACATACATAGCGTACTCGGGAGCAGCGCCTTGCTTGTCAAGTTCAGCAATCAAGATGTCCATCTCAGCTAAGGTATCAATCAATCCAGACTGTACGATACCGCGGTTTTCGATGGCAGAGAAGTAACCCTCTCCAGACGTAGGAAGACCTCCGATGTTCGTAGTAGTCAAAGAGCTAGTGATGCCTTGGCCCAGCAACAACATCATTTCACGCTTGTCGAGGAAGCGAGAACGGGTGTCCATCTCTCCTTTGACATAGTAGCGGTAGTCGCCGTTGCCCACGTTAATCCAGCCAATGTTGGTGGCTTGAGAACCGGTAACCTTGAATACCTCTTTGATGATGCTATAAGCGTTGGTACGCTTGATGATGTTAGATTCCAAGTATCCGTCGTTTTGGTCAGAACCTTGAGCAAACAGGTTGCCGATAACCGGAAGGTTAATAGAGGCAGTGCTTACAGAGGCGGTTAGGCCAGAACTAGAAAGAGCTTGGAAGGTGTAGTTAGCGGTAGCGGTGTTAGATACCTCGCCGGTCGGACTGATAGTCGTAACGATGAAGCGGTCTTGTCCGCCAACGAGAACTACGTCATTCAAACGAAGGACAGAAGCGTCGCTGGTTGCTTTTTGACCTATAAACGTAGTAGCTGCAGCTGCGGCAGAAGCCGTAGGAGCCACAGATGCGTAGGCGTGTAGGCGGG
>Ga0209353_10002127_pt1 | contig 10960 bp, 6 predicted proteins | sample LauGreSpBDMM15SD_2_FD_187561 | JGI IMG/M metagenome (GOLD analysis project Ga0209353, IMG submission 187561) | Freshwater lake microbial communities from Lake Michigan, USA - Sp13.BD.MM15.SD (SPAdes) (version 2) | ecosystem: Environmental > Aquatic > Freshwater > Lake | place: Lake Michigan, USA...
TTATTTCTGCTTACATAACCTATATTTCTGACACCTTTAAAATTTATTTTGTCACCAATAACTATTATTTTAAATTTTTGTTCACGACTATTTATAATAAAATCTTTTATGATGTTATTATTTTTAATATTGATACAATCTATTTGTATATTCTTGGTGCTACCGTATATATGTCGTTAACCGTTGTGCCCGAATCAATGCAATATACGTTGGTTTTTCCTGGCTACGGCGCAATGGGTTTACAATTTTTGTTTATGTTTATACTACACGATATCTTTTTTACACTGATTCATTATGTAGTTCATAAAATACCTTCTCTGCGAATTCCTCATTTAAAAATGCACCACGAATGTCCATTTGATATTGCGAATAGCAGATGCGCGGTTGCGTCCAACGGCGCAGAAGCAGTTGTGCGAGATTTATACAGCGTGGTTATACCCACATATATTATTGGTTATTTCGGTATGCCAATCTATATATGGACGTGGTTTATTTATTATTCGTTGTATTCATTATGGGCAATGTATATACACAGCGGTGTAAATGTTTACCATAGAATACATCATTCGGAAACGCCAAATATAAACTATGGATTATACTACATCAGTGATTATTTTATGGGGACGCTGGTTTTAAACCAAGAGAAAAAGAATAAATAAATTCTTTTACCCCCAATTTTTCAAAATATTTTTTATTGACTGCATGATAAAAAATTTTTCAAGTTATCTTTCTTTTTTACGGGCTGTTTTTTGATTCTTGTTTTTTGGTCTTTTTTTGGATTATTGATTCTAAAATATTTTATTGACTGCATGATAAAAAATTTTTCAAGTTATCTTTCTTTTTTACGGGCTGTTTTTCGATTCTTGTTTTTTGGTTGTTTTTATCTAAAATATTTTTGACTGCATGATAAAAATATTTTTCAAGTTATCTTTCTTTTTTACGGGCTGTTTTTTGATTCTTGTTTTTTTGGTCTTTTCTGATCGTTGATTCAAGTGTTTTTATTGTTCTTGATTCAAATGTTTTTATTAGTATGGGATCATAAGGGAACGACGAGTTCTCTTACTTTTTCCCAAAAAAGCTGGTAATCGGTCGCAATCCATTCTTGTCGTTATTGATTTGCATCAAATGTTTGTCAAACAACAATTCTTTCACCCTGTCCGTACAATACTTCTCCTTCTTTTTAATGAATGTCTCAAAATCGGGATACTCCTTTTGCAAATTCACAATATCTGCCTTGTACTTTTTAATCGCGCTCATTTTATTCTGGTTTTTCCACATTTCTTCCAATGCAAGTCCTAAGAATTGGCAAAGCGGTTTCATCAACTGGTTGCTCACATAAAATCCAAAATCCAGTTTCAACTTATTATCCAAAATGAATTCCGGTGTTTCGATCTTCTCTCCTTGAAGCGCCTTCTTATTCTGATTCACCACGTGCAAGAACTTGATTCGGTCACCCGGTTTCGGCATATTTCCAGGATCCCTTTGTCCGATGCGGTCCGCCAAAACTCGGTGCGCAATCTGTTGCGGATTCTTGTAATAACTGCGCAATGATTTGGTGATTGCCAGCTTGTCTGTCGGGACATTCCCATTAATCAAATCCGTGAGCGAAGTGTCCAAATACTGGATTGCGGACTGGACCGATTGTCCGCTCATAATTAGATTGATGATTTGGCCGTAGGTGTCTTTGAGGTAGTCGCACGAATCTCGTCGTTTCAGCGACAATCCCATATACTTGAGTTTGCCTTTGTTCGGGTCTTCTTCGTACAAAATTCCCACATAGCGTTTCTTCGATAACAACGCAAATGGCATGAGCGTTTTCTCGTAAGCCAGGTTCATCGGTGGTTTCAAAAACATACTGGAATAGTGCGCGGCTTCTTGTGCCAGTTCAATTGTGATTTCGAGTGCGTCTTTTCCTACAATTTTTTGGCCGGTGTCTTTGTCGGTCAGGTTGAATATGAAGAATACGGAATCCGTGTTGTGGACAATGAGCGAACCAATTCCCGCTGCGAAATGGTGGTTTTCCGTTGTTAAATCATAGACATATCCGTTGTATCCCATTATGGTTTCAATGTCGCGGACCGTTTCCGCTTCGTCAAATGGGGTCTTTTGATACGTAAGAGTGTATGACATTCGCGATGTCCCAGTGGTTTTTTGTTTCACGTAAAATCCGCGACTCCGTAACAACAAATATGCATAGGCAGCATCAATCGAATTGTTGATAATCAATGAATCTACTTCATTTACATACGTATCCAAATAGTCTTCTGCAGAAACGTAGTTCCGCGTTTTGTAAAACTCGCATGTAGATAAATCCAAATCGTGATGCAATAATTCGGTCCACAGTCCCACGTCTTTGGGCGATACCTCTTTGCCGTCTTTCAATAGCAACGAGTGGTCGTCGGTGACGTCCACCCAGCCACTGGGGGTTTGAATACGAATGATTTTTTTATGAGAAGCCAATGGATGGCGTATCACACGATTGAGTTTGGTCCAGCCCTTATCGGTCCACGTTTCCACGCCTACCTGCATTTCACACACTTCTTTGGTTTGTTTCCCGGGTTCCTGGCACATTCGCCATGCAGTTTTACCGTCTTTGCCGACTTCCCCGTATTTTTCCGCCAAATCTTTGATTTTGACAATATTCAAATATTTACCATCGACGCGCACATAAACAATTGTATACTCGGTGACCGAGTCCCCGTACACATACTCAGCATTGGTCATAACCATACCATGGTTCTTTGTCTCGCAAACCCGGTTCGCGTAAATTTCCTCGATGATTCGGCGCGCATACGTGATGGACATTCTGCCTGTCGCCGTCGTGGACGCCGCCACATCTTTCTCGTAAAAGGTGGACGTGCGCGCCCCGCACTGACCGTACAGCGAATTTGCAGTGACTTTGTAAGCCAATTGGCGCTTATCCAATATATTCGCCATAAATGGATCGCCCGCTTTCTTCGCCTTCTTCTTGGTGTCCTCGCGCGCTTTCAGCAACTCCATGAGAATGGACGGCATCACCGACTTTTCGTTGTTCGGTAATTGCGCCCAGCAAACCACACGTTTGCCCACTTTGGTCTTGACCGCTTTCGCGGCCGGACGTTCCGGGTTCCTGCGCCACTCAAATGTGTCGAATTCCACCTCTACATATTCGTAGTTGGGTAATCCATAGTAAATGTAGTTGCCGGCTCGGTCCTTCTCGCCCTCCTCCTTCACCAGTTTCCCGTTCAAATCGTATTCTTTCGCCCACACTTTACTGCTATGGCAGTAATTCTGGCTAATCATGGAGGACGGATACAGCGACGAGTAATCCACGCAGGCGACGGGTTCATCAATGTAAATCTTGGTTTTAGGGGGCAAGACAATGGCGCCTTCGTATCCGCCGTCCATTTTACCCTTTTCCAAATCGGGCATCAAGTATCCCTTCTCCATGCATTTCTTCGCGACGAAACTGGTCAACTTAATACCCTGGCCTCGGAACACGAGGAAATTAATCGGCACCGAACACAAATTCGACATCTCCATGTATTCGGTCAAGACGTCGATTTTTCGCATCAAATGGTGTACCAGATTGCAATCCTGAATACAGTATTTGGCAACGACCGCTCTTTCCGCATCGGTACCATTGCTCATTCGGAAAATATCCTGGGGCGACACGTCGTCCTTCGCCATTCCCCATCGGAGTTTCTTGGTTTTGTCGATGATGTCCGCATGGTGGTCCGCGATCAACAGGACTTTGTAGCCGTCTTTCTCTTCGATCGCTAAAACCGTGAATTTCTTGCCGTCCATGTAGTAGTCCGAAGTGAACGAACTGACTTCAATATGGATAAAATCTCCGGCGTGCAAACCAATCAAATTCTTGGTATACAGTTCCGTGCATTTGCCCAGCGTGGGGTGCTCGACATTCGCGATTTTCTTTATATCGTCGCTGATATTCTGCGAAGCCACATCGTCCAACTTGTATGAAGAGAGGTTGAAATTTCGGCGGAAATAACTGTACATATCGACTTGGAGTCGCCCGCTCATCACGACATAGCGCAAATCGTATTCACCACTTGCAATCGCGATTTTGGTGTTTTCAATGCTGATATTGGTAGGGTCGTTCCGGTCCCTTTTTCCGCAAAATTCGTTGCGTCGTCTGGACAATTGCAGGAATTCATTGACGCAATGGGTTTCCTCCGCCCGGCGGAACAAGAACTCGTAATCAAAACCGAAAATGTTGTATCCGATAATGATGTCGGGGTTTTCCTGCTGGACGAGTTCCGCCCATTTGAGAAGCACCGTCTTCTCCGCCTCCAACTTATTTCCATTAATGATGGGGACAGCCTCAATGGTCGCGCCTTCTACCGGCGCACACCCACCCAATACAATGCAATGGTTCAAATATGGCTCGGCGCTTCCGTAATTCAGGAAAGTGGACCCAATCATTGTCACTGGGTCGCCCTCCAATGGTGGAAACATTTCCGTCAATACTTGGTCGATGTATTCCACCTTTTGGTCGCGACTGTAATCGTGATTCAACAGAATATCAATGATGGTGTTGTTTTTTGCGGCCTTTAACCCCTTAACCGTGTGAACAACGTGATCTTCGTCGTCGGAGTCAGCGACAGCTTCTTCTTCAGCTTCGTCATCCGAGTCTTCGTTAACACCTTCATTCGCACCTTCATTAACACCTTCGGCTTGTCGTAATTTGCTGAACATCGACTCCACGGTTAAGATCTTCAATGCATCCGCATTCTTGGCTTCCAGATTGTTGAATGGTGTCTGCAGAACCTCGGTAATCAATGCCTCCACATATGCTTTTTTGATTGAACCCTGTTTGGGATAAACCAGGTCAATTCCATGCACTGCATCGTATCCAAACGCGGTCAAGACCATTTGTTTAAACGTGGTCGCAGGGTTTGTAACCAGTTTGTCGTAATTATCCATGATATTGATGGCCAGGCGTTTATACGTTTTCTTGGGCAAAGGGAAATCGCCGTGACTACTGCCCGCCTCTATATCAAAACTCATTATCTTGTAAGGGACAATCGTTTCTTTTTCCGGGAGCGGTTTGATCAGGGTTTTCGAGGCAACGTATTCGTAAGTGCATGTGGTTGATTTAATGGGCGCCTGTGGCGCCCGGGTGGAAACCATGACCCAACCATTGGGGAAAATCTTGGTCAAATGGAAGAACCGCAAAAGGGGTGGCAAATTTGCCTCGTATAACTGCGTATAGGGTGTGAAAGGTTTTACGCGACGCTGTCCGTCGGGCAACTGCTGGAACCACAGATTCTTGACCTTGTTGAAAACCACCGTGTTCTTGAAAACCAGTTTCACAAATTTGGATTTCTTGCCTGCACTGAATCCATACAGTTTCTGGCTATCTACTAGCTCAAAATGGGTGATGGAGTCCTTGTAGAAATCGCCGATTGCGGATTTGATTTCGCGAACCATGGTGTTGACTTTGCCGAGGTCCCAGTTGTCGCCGACCTTGATATAGAAGAAGGGCTCGAAATCGTCCACGATAATGGAACAGGTCTCACCCTTCTCGTTGATTCCGTACATTTGCACGAGGAATTGTTTTTCGTCGCCCTTCTTCTTCTTCTCCTTTTCATCATCACTGGATGACGCAGGATGTTCCAAAACGTCGTTTAAGACGTCAAAGTAGAAGAGACGGAACGACTTTGCTACTGCTATTTTTTTTTTTAACATTTTATTAATTGGTTATTTTATTTAATGCTTTTTGTTTATTCTGTTTGGTAAACATCAATTTTAGGGGAAACTACGTTTCCCCCAACATTATGTGAAAATGATTCACATAATACGAATAAAAATCAACTTATTCAGTTGATGTTAAAAGCGCTTTTAACGCCTTCTTTGTTTTCTCTGACTTTTACGGTTCTTTCTCTGTTTTCTTCTTCGACTTTTTCTTCGACCACCAGGCATTTCTTTTTCTTCTTTTTCTTCAGCCTTATCTACTTCGGCATCGGTAATAACATTAACCTCCTCGCCTTCACCTGCACCTGCATCAGCGGACCCTTCACCTGCATCAGCGGACCCTTCACCTGCATCAGCGGACCCTTCACCTGCATCAGCGGACCCTTCACCTGCATCAGCGGACCCTTCACCCTCTTTAGGTGTCTTTGTTTCACCAAATGTAAATGGCTTTGCAACATCGGACCCTGTATTATCTGACACTACATCAGCAGGAAGATTTTGCAATTCTGTAATTAGTTCTTCCGCATCTTTTACTTTTTTTTTTTCAGCGTTTATCAATAATGTTTTCAGGTCTTCATTTCCTCCTCTTTGTCTCTGGTTTCTTTGTCTTCTCTGACTTTGTCTCTGACGTCTCTGTCTTCTATTCTTACTACTCGGCATTATATATATTCCAGATATTTTTTTCATTACTTATTCAAAATAAATTCGTCAATTCCTTTGATAACATTCGACCCAATTTTGCGTCCATTCACCTTAATTTGCAATAAATACTCTGGGTCCGAACGAATGCGGTCCACAAATTCCAGAAAGTTTGCAAACGGTTTCATTATTTCGATCGAGATGGCCGAACTAATTCCCGGGATTTGCATCAATATCATTTGACCGATGTTTTCCTTGGTAATGTTCGCCTTCTTGGACACTTTGACAACATCGCAATAGTCCGTGGATTCTGCGGGTTTCTCTGCCAATAAAAAAGGTTTTGTGCCCTTGGTTATTTCTCTCGCAACCTTATCCGCCATGCAGAGAATGTACATGGCCGTTTCTGCTAAAGAAACAGTCCGATGGACCGAAAACCCCTTGAAATAATTGAGAGAAGCGATGCACGAAATCACCAATTTCTTATCCTTGACTGTAGAGAGCATCCCTTCCAATAAATAAACGACATTGTGGGGATTGGGGAAACAATTGGTTAAGCGGTAGGACTGCTCCGTGTATCGCCCGTCCTTAATGGATGCCAATAGATCCGGGAGAGACTTGCGCTCGATGCATAAAAAAGTGGTCGCCTCGTCATCGCTCATAAATAAAATATCCCCGAGTTGCAACATGCGTTTCTCCAAAACAATGGTTTCTTTGTTCAAGAATTCACTGTTCAAACATAAATCGTAGAGAGAAGTTTCTCGTTCGTCAATAATCACCTTCATTTAGTATGGTTATTCATTTTCTCTTTAGGTATTAATCATTTATTTATTTCAACATTTTCTCTTTAGGTATTAATCATTTATTTATTTCAACATTTTCTCTTTAGGTATTAATCATTTATTTATTTCAACATTTTCGCAAAATCGGCATTGCTCATTTCTTTATCGCAGAATATTTTCAAGTAGCATCGCAAACAGACCATGGTGTCCACCAATGAATTGTGCAGTTCGAACTGGTTTGCGTCTTCTTTGAACAACAATTCGTAGAGAACCGATAATCGGACGAATCGGTTAAGACCGCAGTATCTCATCCCTTCCATCATGGTGCAACTGATAGGCTTGGTCGAGACATTCTCATAAAAGATGTCGCGCATTTCGGAAAACCGGTTCCGCATGCATTCAATGCGAATCATCTTGCTGTCGAACCACATATTGTGCGCGACAATCGCATCGCACTTCAAATACAACTTGTAAAAGGCGCTCAAAGCCTCGCCGATTTCCATCCCCGAATCGCATTTCTCTCGAGTAATGCCAGTAAGTTGCTGAACGATTTCGGGGATTTCCACGTGAACAGGAATTTTCACATAAGTGTTGAATACTTTTTTGACCTTTTGATTATCCACGTCGTAGAGAACCGCGGACAATTGAGTAATATAAGGATGGAATGCTAGATCCTTATATTGCAATGGGAGCAATGACTTGTTGATAAGCCCCGTGGTTTCTGTGTCGAAGACGAGGACGCATCTGGAGACCTTTGGTTCAGGCAAAAGATACATCGTGTCCAAATCGCTCAGGGACATCTGTTCCAGCTGTAAAGACTTGGTTCGCGTTCGCATCGAATGGGCATTGAATGACTCTGCGATTTGGGCCTTGAAGCGGGTCTCCATGGAGTGAGTGTTGTATTCGTAAAATTGGGCAAACATTTTATTAGTAAAATTAGTTATTAATTGGAGTTGGGTTAGTATGTTTTTCGTAAAACGCGGTTAAAATATTTCAATTTTAAAGGAAACCGTAGGTTTCCTTTTGAACCTTCCTTTATAAAAACTATTCACAAGGGAGGGATCATAAGGGAAAGGACGCTTCGCGTCCGACCGTCTTTGGAGCGAGGGTGCCTTAACCGTCGGCACCCTTACTCGGGCCGGGCCTTTAATAAATCCGGCACCTCATTCGGCGGTCTCGACCCAGCTCCATAAATGTCCGGCAAATAGGTGGTCTTCGGAGTGAAATACTGCGGTTTGCTCACATATCTGTCCACATAGGCTCCCGATCTGACCGCGTTCTCGGTGACCTGAACCCCGCCCCAGTTGAAATCCATCGGATTCTCACTGTCTGGACCTTTTTTCGCGGTGCTTTCGTGCACAACATCCAGTTCCGTGCGTTGCCCCACATGAAGCCCATAGGGGTCAAATCCCGCATACATTCCTTGGTTATACTTTCCGTCGCGGTTTGCGTCTAAAACCTGGATGGGGTTGCCGTCAATGGACGACAGTTTGCCAAAGACCGTGGGGTCAATATTCGGCGGGGTTCCGCCCTGCAAGTCGAAGGGACTTGGACGCATCCTGTATACGTCGGTTCCTTGCGTGGTGGACTCATATTGGAGGAAAAGGACGGGACATATGTTTCCGGCCCTGCGTTGGATTTCTAAATAGTTGATATACTCGTCCAAATTGTAGAATGGCATCGGATCACCGCCCAATTTGGTGTTGTATAAAAGAAGCGTATTGCCTTTCCGAATCAACAAATCGGGACAGTCGGTTTCTTTAGCCTTAGGCGTCATTGAATCCATGGATTCAATGGTTGTGTAATAATACAATCCTGCTAAAAATACGACCAATGATAAAAGTAAAATTATTTTTTTATTCATAATATAATATACCCATAAAATATATAATGGATCAAACAGTCGTTGGAAAGCTGTATATGCACGGGTGCGGTCACTGTATTAATCTAGTAAAACCTTGGGAGCAAATGACAAAAAAGGTTGCAAAAAAAGTGATGGTTGCTGATGACATTGAGAGCGCGGAAACCGGTAAATTAGACGAGCTAAACCAGAAACATGGATCCGAGGTTGCCGTTCAAGGTGGGTATCCTACAATCTACAAGATAAAAAAAGGTGGTAAAGTTGAATACTACAATGGAGAGAGAACCGTGCCGAAACTTGTTGGATGGGCACTGCAAGGCGTTAAACAAAATAAAACCATAAAACGCGGTGGCAGAAAACGCACAAAAACAAGTAAAAAATAAATAATAATACATTTATCAAATAACGTATTATTAAAAGAAACCTACGGTTTCTCTTTGACTCTTCCCTTTTAAAAGAGGGGTCTAAGGGGGTAAGCGAAGCGGGTCCGTAGGTTTCCCTACTTAGCACTTCCATCCAACCATAACAGTGGAGCCGATGGGTCTAGAAAGTGCGCAAGTAGCAGCGTATCTTGACGTCTGACTGCATCCCAAAGTGAAGCACTTTCCGGGGGTCTTTCCGTAATAAATACTGGTCCACGAATCGTTTCCAACAGTGGGGAACAGACCCATCTTCTTGTCTCCTCCTCCTGAATTACGATTAATTAATTGTCCAGCAGTTCTTGCTCTCTTTGCGGCGTTATACAAGGTCATTTTATATATTGCAGAAAGATAATTTTTAAGGGAACTAAGGGAACTCGTCGTTCCCTTATGATCCCATACTAATAGTAAAATTAAGGGAACTTATGATCCCATAATAATAATATTTTTAAGGGAAGGGGTCATAGATGAAACCGTAGGTTTCCCTTAAGCGAAACGGGTCCGTAGGTTATTTTTAGTTTTGAAAACCATATAAAAGTATAATGACTACTAAAGTATATTACTAAATATGTCCGCTCAACAACAAACCATAAAATCTATTTTCAATTCGGATGATGATATCCGCATTGAAAAAAACGAATTAGGAAAGGAAATCTACGTTTTCGACCCATACAATCCGCTAAACAAAGAGATTGGACACAAAGATATCGAAACGCTTTTGCAAACTTACGGAATTAATATCCCGATCACCAACATCAACCTGTATCGTCGCGCATTCATCAACAAGTCTTATTTGCGTCGCCCCGAGTTGGAAAACCAGGCAAACAATATTGTGATTGTGCCTAAACCCGCGGATTGCATGCCTTTGCACACCAAGTCCAACGAACGCCTGGAGTTCGTCGGGGATGGGGTTCTCGAACTGATCGCCAAGTGGGTTTTGTACCTGCGTTTTCCTAAAGAGAATGAGGGCTTTATGACCGAGAAAAAGATTGCCCTCGTGAAGAACGAGGCGATCGGCAAATTGGCGTATGAAATGGGTCTACATAAATGGGTGGTATTATCGAAGCACGCCGAGTCCAAAGATACGCGAACCAATTTGAAGAAGTTGGGGTGTGTTTTTGAGGCGTTTTTAGGTGCAATATTTTTGGACTACAATAAGATGGAGGTGAATGATGAAGGACATCTTTTTAAAAACCTTTTTTTATCGGGGCCGGGATTCCAGATGGCGCAAATATTCGTGGAAAAGGTGTTTGAGAAACACGTGGACTGGATGTCTTTGATACGAAACGACGACAATTACAAGAACATTTTGCAGGTGAAGATCCAGAAAGAATTCAAGGTGACGCCGGAATATATGGAGGTGTCGGACCAAAACTCGGATACGGGATATCATATGGGTGTTTATTTGTGTTTGGGGCAACCCGTTTTTGGATTAACCCATCAGAATTCAGTTCCGCATAGCAACTTTTCCGGATTCCAAGAAATCCACGAATACATGTCGGTAAATTCAAAGGTTTTCATATTTTTAGGCGAAGGAAAGCACAAGATTAAGAAGAAGGCCGAAC
>Ga0209353_10002128_pt1 | contig 10959 bp, 8 predicted proteins | sample LauGreSpBDMM15SD_2_FD_187561 | JGI IMG/M metagenome (GOLD analysis project Ga0209353, IMG submission 187561) | Freshwater lake microbial communities from Lake Michigan, USA - Sp13.BD.MM15.SD (SPAdes) (version 2) | ecosystem: Environmental > Aquatic > Freshwater > Lake | place: Lake Michigan, USA...
CACTGGTGCTACTGGTGCAACTGGAGCCACTGGTGCAACTGGTGCTAAGGGTGATACTGGTGCTAAGGGTGATACTGGTGCAACTGGAGATACTGGAGATACTGGAGAGACTGGGGCAACAGGGGCTACTGGAGGGACTGGAGAGACTGGAGCCACTGGGGCCACTGGGGCCACTGGGGCCACAGGAGCTACTGGGGCAACAGGAGCTACTGGGGCAACAGGGGCAGGGCCAAATTACACTTTAGTTTCTCCAACAAGCCTTACACTTGATTATAGTCTAGGTTCTACATTTTATCTTATTCCAGCTTCTACTAATTTTGCAGTAAATTTTACAAACCTTCCATCAACTCCTTCTAGTATTATTATACAGTTAATTCTAGATCAAGCTACAGCAACCCCTAGTAATGCTGGATATGTTAATGCAATAACGACAGGCCCTAGTTCTAGTGCTATATCTTCAATTAAATGGAAAGGGAGTAATAGCCCTATTGTTGGAACAGATGTTGATACACAAATTATTAGATTATATTCTAAAAATGGATCAACATGGACTGCCTTGGTTGAATATACCACATATACGTAAATAAAATATATGCATAAAGTAAATGAAGACAAGGCGCTGGACTAGAAGTCCAGAGTATAAGACATGGATTGAAAAGGTCGCCAAACATCGTAAGAAGTCCCGACGCCATCCAAAAGAAGATCCTGAGGTCGACTTGTGTGATGCTGAACGCGGATTTTGTACAGGTCACAAGGAAATTCCTAGACGCTTGATGCCCCAAATCTATAATACTAGAAAGTTTGCCAGAAATATTAAGAGAAAATACGGAATAAAGTCTCACACAGAAATGGTAAGACCAGACTCATTAATTCCTTCTCAAGAAGAAATTAAAAAGGCTGTAGTTCGGAAAATTGGAGAAGCAATGGCTTCAGGGAAATATAAAGATGCACCCATTGTTATTTCAAAAAACAAATATGTCATAGACGGCCATCACAGATGGGCAGCAAGAAAGAAATATGCACCTACTAAAAAAATCAGAGCCCTAGTGGTTCACAAGAAGGCCATGGATGTTCTCGGTATAGCTGCTGCAGAGGGGCAGCCTAGGGAGACTTTCTAGTTTCACGAACCTTACGTTTACTCTTAGATTTCTTTACAAATCTACGAGTTCTTTTACCACCAATGCCAAGTGATTTGAAACATTTTTGTACACCATTTATAATTTGACAGCATATATTATTTTTACATTCTACCTTAAATGGAATATGTATAGGCTTATCATTATCATCCCGACCTAGTGTAAATAATTCTTTACCCTTAGCATATTCTATTGCCTGAATACGAGGCCAATTTGCTCTACCAGTAGGATGCGGTATATGTGTTTTATTCCTTGTATATAAGGCAACTCTTTCTCCGTTTAATTTTCCTAATACTGGTTCACCAGTGTATTCTGCTTGTTCTAAAAGTCCGCGGGCAACCCTTGTATTTCCAGTAACAGCATTATTATTATTAGCATGCGCACCAGGTGCAAAATGTTCTGTCCAACCTGTAGCACTCTTATATGCACTGGTTCTAGAACGCAAACTAGGTTCTGATACTGGTATACTAGGACGAAGTCTTACGGATGCTCCTGCTGCATCACCTTGAAATGCAAGGGTTGTAATACCACATTCATAATTTCTTAAATCTATATCCCTTTGATTTTCTGAGAGCCTTAGGTCTCTAGCACGTTCTGCGGGAGTAAGTCGCCTACCTTGAACCCACATATCGGCGCACGCAGAAATTATATAAATTGTAGGATCTGTTCCATATTCTCCTTGACAATCTCTTATAAATTGTACCTGCGAATAATTAGTATTTCTACCAGATGCAGCAAGGCCACTACGTAAAGTTGCTCCTTCTGACCTTTCAGTAGTGTAAAGAGAACTCTTAATTCCTCGTAAAAAGTCATCAGAAATTGCTCTAAACCTTGCTGAAATTAATTCTGCGTTAGAAAGGGCTATAGTCCCATGGTTTCTAGGAAATGGAATACCCGTTGTATCTGCACCAAATCTATAGAGGGTCCATCTATTATCGAATATATTATCAGGTTCGTAAATTAGTTTTCTGCGATATAAGGTATCGCCAGGCATATATACATGAAGGGCGCGAAGCATTCGTAAGAAACGGGCTTCAACTACTTCTCCACTTATGATATATCTAAATAATTCTCTATTCTGTATAAGCTCCCATAATAACGGGTCAACTGTTGTTAAAGTTACTTCTCCCATATCTGCCACTTCAATTACAATGGCATTCCCTGGAACTACTATGGGTTCTTCTAGTTCCTCTCTCAAATCATAGACACCGTGAATAGAGGCAAACATAATTGGCGCATTTTTAACGCTATATAATAAGTGTTCTCTACGTCCATGACAGTCAGCCATATCTTACTTTATCAATATAAAATAAGATATGTTTTAAAGAGGGTGGGGTCAAAGGGGCAAAGCCCCTTTAACAGAATAAAGAATATGCCTTCTCGCCATCTGGAATAGGATCAGATGTAACAAATTGTGTGAACAAGGGTTTATCTAATTGCTCCCTTGGAACTGCATTCTTAACTTTCTGTGCAATAATACGATACAAGTCAAAACCGGGATAGCGTTCAGATTGGTCTGTATCCCATAGAACATTTCTACCATCGTTGTCTATTAACCATGACCACATAACGTTGAATAATTCAGACTTAGTTTCCTTCTGAACTCTACCTTCTTCAGAACTTAGGATGGCACCATCTTCCTTCTCTTCAGGAGGGTTCTCTAGGAAAAGTGCTTCAATTATACTAACGGATAGACGACACAAATCAAAGGAAGCATTTGGATAGGCGCGAGGTTCCTTAGGGTCATAGAGCGGTCCAAAGTTGTATTGAGTTCCCGCTTCATTCTCAGGCCAATAGTCATCACTGATACAGAGGGTATCATTATGTGTGTAAATAGCTCTGCCAAAATCTATAATACGAAACAGTTTACCATACGTAGGAACCTTCCACTGGCGGCCATCCTTTGTCTTATAATAGTAAAATTCCTTGTCTGTAGGTGTCCATAAGATATTGTTGCTATGTAAGTCATTGTGTGTCATTGCCCAGAGGCTCTGGATTTGACAGAGAGCAGCGATAACCTGGAATAACCACGCAGTCCATCTAGCTTCCCATTCAGGAGTCTCAATCTTAGCATCCATGTCAGGACAATCTGGGTCTAAGAGAGAATCCATTGTTCCCTTATTCGATTCTAGGAACATCAGCATTGTAGGAAATTCCTTCAAGACAGCAAAAAACTTGTAATCTTTGCCAATTTCACTTGAATAATCAGAATCATCTGAAGAAGTAGATTTAGTTGATGAAGCAGTTGTAATAGAAGCGGAATGGAGACTACCACCTGATTCAGATGCATTATCTCCATCGTGTAATTCTGAAATCGTTGAGCCGTCTGACTCAGAATTTGTCTGAGAATCTGAATCGTCAGATGACCACTCAGATAAATCATCAGGCATTTCAATTAGGGGATCCTTGGGGTCCATTAACTGGTCACCTTCTAACCCAACTAATCTGAAGATACCCTCTTTCTGCTTTCTCCAAAACCATGCATCAAATCGAATATCAGAATAGTCCTCAGTTATGTTGTAGTAATACTCCTTCGCTATAGCCAAGTAAGACCCATAGAACAAAGAAAAGTGAGGAGACTGGTCAGCCTCTCGAAACTTACTTAACATGTAGCATGCAACAGAATCTACATATGCCTGGTTGTGAGGGTCGTGTATTTTACCATACACTTTTGCTGATTTCTTACCTGGAGCAGGTAAAGCAGGGTGTTGAGACATAGGATAATTACCCTGTATCATCTTATATGCATCCAAAAGATGAGTAATCTTACAAAACCCAGATATATCCTTAATTTCATCAAGTGGCTGGCCATCCTTGAATACTCTGGCCTTACCAGAAAATGGTCCCGACCGCTGAGGAACTCCGTCTAAGAATTCTTCCAAGTGCCACTTATGATCAAACCGTTGATATGGACTGTATTTATTTGACTTACCGAAGCGAATCATGCCGGGATAAGTCGTCTGAAGTGGACTATATCGTGTCTCAAGTGCGGCTTGAAATTCGGCAGGTGGTTTTATTGTCCAAATTGAAGGACTTGGTAATTCCATTGTTTGGAGGGAGGGGTAGGGAGATGACATTACTTTAGGACAGGTGGTAAATTATATGATTTTACGTATTGTGTTGCGTTTTCAATTAGCCTCGTAAAAATATTTAACCATTAGTTTGAATGGCTGCCTCTGCTGCAATGAATTTACAGTTGAAGAAGTTTAGCATGGCCCAAATCCCTGAAGATGCTGTTTGTATTTTCATTGGTCGTCGCAGAACGGGTAAATCTACTCTTGTTCGCGATGTACTCTTTCACCATAAGACAATTCCTCTAGGAACAGTTATCAGCGGTACCGAGGAATCCAACGATTTCTACAAGAAGATGGTTCCACCTCTTTTCATCCACGGAGCATATTCCCCAGTTATCGTTCAGAACTATGTGAACAGACAGAAGCTAATAATGAAGAAAATCATGGACGAGCAACAAAGAAGTGGTGGACAGTCCCGGATAGACCCTCGTTCATTCCTTATTTTGGATGACTGTCTCTACGACGATACATGGACACGTGACTTGAATATTCGTTATCTTTTCTTAAATGGGCGTTGGGTGAAGGTATTCTTCTTGATTACTATGCAGTACCCTCTCGGTGTTCCTCCTGTATTGAGAACTAACGTTGACTATGTTTTCATCTTGCGTGAACCTTACCTGAACAACAGAAAGCGTATCTACGAAAACTATGGTTCTGCTTTTCCATCCTTTGAGTTCTTCTGTCAAGTAATGGATCAATGTACAACAAATTACGAATGTCTAGTTGTAAGCAACAACACACAGAGTAATAAATTGGAAGACATTATCTTTTGGTATAAGGCTGAACTTCACGGAGATTTCCGTATTGGAGCGCCTGAATTCTGGAGCCACAGTGCGGCCCACTATATTGAGGCAGATGCAGGAGAAACAAATCGTTATGACCCTGGAGCTTCTGTCAAGCTCAAGGGTCCTCAGATTACAATTAGAAAGCAGAACTAGTCTGTACGCAGAACTAACTTTCTAAAAGAAACGAGCTTTGCTAAGTCCAATCAACCATTACATATGAAAGGGGTTTATCTGTTGATACCTTTGAATCAGGAAACTTTTTCTGTACAATGCTTATAATTATAGGAACTGCCTGAGCCTTTACTGCATCATAATTAACACTTGACAAAGTATATACAATTTCATCCATGAGTTTACCTGGAGGAACTTGTAAAAAGTGCAAGTGTTTTTTCTGACCTGTATTATTGATTAGGATTTGTATTATCTTATTAATTATTCCTTCAACGTGGTAATTTACAACAACAGATAAGAGGTTCTGAAATTTCACTAATCTATATTGCTCGACTAAATCTACACGTTGATTTAATTGAGATTTTGTAATTACACCTGGCTCAACTGTTCCAGTTGGTCCAATGTTAAAATAAGAATAACGAGCTCTAGTTTCTCCTTTTTGTCCAGTTGCCCCTGTCATACTAGCAAGACCAGGAGGACCAGTAAAGCCAGTTGCACCCATGGAACCTGTAGCACCAGTTATTCCAATTCTACCAGTATCACCTGTGAAACCAGTTACACCTCTAGTTCCAGTGAAACCTGTAGCACCAGTAACACCTGTAGCACCAGTAACCCCTGTAGCACCAGTAAATCCAGTGAACCCAGTTGCACCTGTTCTACCTGTAAACCCAGTAAATCCAGTTTGACCAGTTGAGCCTGTAAACCCAGTAAATCCCGTTGGACCAGTAAATCCCGTAGAACCCGTATCTCCAGTAAAACCAGTATAGCCAGGAGGACCAGTAAAGCCTGTAAAGCCTGTAGAACCAGTTTGAGTTGAAGACCCATCTAAGCCTCTAGAGCCAGTTGCTCCAGTTACTCCAGTTACTCCAGTTGCCCCTGTATTAGTAGCAGAACCAGGAATACCTGTAGCACCGGTAGAACCAGTTCTACCAGTAGATCCAGTTACACCTATGAACCCTGTAGCTCCAGTTATACCAGTTGCTCCTGTGAAACCTGTAAAGCCTGTAAATCCTATAGAACCAATTGCGCCTTGAGATCCTGTAGCACCTGTAACACCTGTAAAACCTGTAGCACCTGTAAAACCTGTAAACCCTGTAAAACCTGTAAATCCTGTAAATCCTGTAAATCCAGTTTGACCAGTGAATCCTGTAGAACCAGTAGAACCAGTGAATCCTGTAGCACCCGTACTACCTGATGCTGTTGTTACATTAATAGATGATTCATTATATACAAAAGAGCTATCTGTAGAAATTGCTCGTATCGTAGCTGAACCAGCGAACAATGCAGTAACTAAGCCTGAACTAGAAACTGATGCTATAGACGGATTAGAAGATATCCATTTTACAGCACGCGTTGTTGCGTTTACTGGAAGAACAGAATGTGATAATTGTAGAGTATTACCTATAGTTAATGTAGCTAAAGAAGGTGATAGAGTAACAGACGTGGTTAATACAGCAGAAAATGCGCTATATAATGCTTCAGCAAGAAGTCTTCCATCAAATGAGCCTAGACCCGCGCACAAGTCATGACCAGGTGAAGTAAAATACATGCCATTAGAACCATATATTATATCGTGAAAACATGATGATGGTACGCTGTATAAATAGGGGTTAATGAATTTAATTGGTATAGTAGGATTTGGATTATTAGCAGTTAATACGCATAAAAACGCTGCCATAATCGGAGCAGATAAACTAGTTCCTCCTATAACTGAATTCACTCCATATGTTCTTACCTTCATACCAAATGTCGGATCGCCAATTGCTGAAATATCTGGAATTACACGCTGGGTTCCTAGTAAATAGCTTTGGTATTTTGGCTTAGAAAAAAACTGACTAACACCTCCTCCTCCAGCAGACCATGCACTTTCCTTTGTATTAGAATCGTAAATTCCATTTAGGGAAACAAGTGTAGTTCCACCAACGGCAGTAACATAAGGACAAGATGCCGTAAAATCTGCTACGGTCCCATTGTTTGCTCCTATATCTCCACCAATTGACCCATTGTCGCCTGAGGATACACATATATTTATATTATTTTCTGTAGCAAATTTAAATGCATCATTAATATCATATATATCATATACTAACCAAGCAAGTGTTTCTGTCATTCCCCATGAAATACTTGTTACTGTGGGTTTATAATCTATACCATTTATAGTTATTGGATTATTTATATCACTGGTATAAAAAGGTATAAGATAATTATTATCATTAGGTAATATATATAAAATAATTGTAAGATTTGGAGATGGGCAAATTCCACCAATTGCCTCTACATCTAAGGTATTCTCGCCTGTTGATACTGTATCTGTTATATCATTTGTTGCATAATATAGTGGTTTAATTATTACTCTTGGATGCTGTGTCTGAGGTATACCAATTCCAGTCCAATATACCTGAACATCTCCATTTGTTAAAATTCCATTTGCATCCACTGTTCCAACAAGACCACCTCCAAATGATATTACGCCAACTGTTACATTTACTGATTGATTTGGAGAAGGAATATTATATATCCTTGCTATTTCCGTTGGGCTATATGATCCAGATGTAGCAAATGACGCAGCTAAATCAACGGCTTTTGAAGAATTATTTACTGCCAAATAACTATTAAATTTCCCCTGATTGTTAGTATTAGCCATTCTATAGGTTGATTAAAAATAACGTTTAGATGTCTAGTCTTAAAGAATTAGAAGGTCTGAAAGACGCCATTTCTCAAAAGTTCCATCGGGCATAGGGCGTTTAATAATGAAAGGCAATCTACGAGCGTCAAGTTCCATTTTTGCAATCTCTCTTAAATCAGTCACATGTGCTGGAACAGCAATGAAAGCACGAGCACCCTGGCTCAACTGATTTGTTCTGAATCCAAGGATCTTTGTCTTCTCAAATTGTGTTAAGAAAGGCACTGAGCGGTGTTTGGGGTCAGCTTGTCCATCTGCATTTAAGAACGACGGAGGCACATTCGTCAACTGAAGATCCATTGTCACCGTCTCAATGGTATCAATGCGAGCCTCTGGGTGAAATCTCATGAGTTCATTTCCCAAATCCTTCTTCTGAGCATCTTCAACGAGAGCACCATCCTCCGCCATATCAATGTCCTCATCGTACTGATCGTCATAATCTTCTCCTTCGTCTGCCATACTAATACCTTCTACGAAAAGGTAATCATTTTTTTGAGTAAGTTTATACTCATAGTAGGGCTTAAACTTGATTCGACTAAATATATAATATAGGCATGGCCGAGGAAATTGTTATTGAGACTACTCCTGAGATTATTGAGTATATGTCGTTCGACGACATGGGATTGCCCGAAGCATTACTTCGTGGTATCTTTGCACATGGCTTTGAGAAGCCTTCTAAAATTCAACAAAAGGGAATTGTACCAATTGCGAAGGGTTACGACCTACTTGCGCAAGCGCAGTCTGCAACGGGAAAAACTGGAACTTTCACAATTGGTAGCCTTGTACGCGTAGACCCCGCTGTAAAGGCGGTTCAGGTTCTCTGCCTTGTTCCCACCAGGGAGCTTGCTCAGCAGATTGAGTTAGTTGCCTCAGCTATAGGTTCATTCCTAGGAATTAAGACATATGCAGCAATGGGTAAGACACCTGTGCGTGATGATATACGGTGCCTCGACCGGGGTGTTCACTTCTTAGTTGGAACACCGGGGCGTATTTATGATTTGATGAACCGCCGCGCATTTAGCACTGAGCATATCAAGGTTATTATTGTAGATGAGGCTGATCAGATGCTTGAGGATCGGTTCAGAGAGCAGCTCCAGTGTATTCTTGCTATTGGGTTTCCTTCAACCGCTAGATGTGCTCTCTTTAGCGCAACAATGAACCCTGATGTTATAGAGTTTGCCAATAAGCTTCTAGATAAGCCGGTTCGCATTCTCATTCCACCTGAGCAGGTGAACCTTGATGGTATCAAGCAGTATGCACTTGCGCTAGACCGTGAGGACTGGAAGTTTGAGGTTCTTCTTGATCTTTACAAGAACTTGAATATCAGCCAGGCTCTGATTTACTGTAATAAGAGACAGGGTGCTGAGCGTCTATCTGAGAAGATGACGGCGGCTGGTTTCCCCATTGCGTGTATTCACGGTGATATGGAGGCTCGTGAGCGCATGGAGCGCATGGTTGATTTCAGAAAGGGTACTGCTCGTGTTCTCATTAGCACTGATTTGCTTGCCCGTGGAATTGACGTTCAACAGGTAAGTCTTGTTATTAATTATGAGTTGCCTACTCAGATGGACAACTATATTCACCGCATTGGTCGCTCTGGTCGTTATGGTCGTAAGGGAACCGCAATTAACTTGCTATGTGGATCTGAGGTTGCAATGATGGAGGAGCTCAAGAGCCACTATTCCATTACAATCGATAATCTTCCTGAGGACTTGAGTAAGCTACAACTTGCCTAACCGTAGGTACCCCTAAGCGAAGGTACTATGAAATTATTCAAGACGCCTATTAAAAATAGAATTTATATCTGTTCGACTTCTTAAACGAGATGTATTTTCTGTTGGAGCAGGAGGTATAGGTGAATCTTCTTCATCAGTATCATCTTCATGATTTAATATATTTGTATTAGGAACCAATGGAGGAATAGATTGTGTGCTTGCTGCAGCACCAAGTGTAGGTGATCGTAGAATGGATCTAGCATCACGAATATCATGACGACAAACAGGACATAGAACAGAACGCTGTAAAAACCAATTATCAACACATGCACCATGAAATTCATGTTGACATGCGTTCAAACGTCTTATATTTTCACCTTGTCTCATTCTGTCCTGACAAATGGAACACGACTCTTCTAGATCCATTAACAGAGTTCTCATTGTAGAACCATTGTCAATGAGTTCTTGTGATGCATGAATAATAACATCTTGAAAAAGACTTGCAACTCTATTTGCACCTAGAACTCTTTGAACTGGTTGATGAGGAATGCTAGGCGGTGCTACTCCAGCAAGTCTATCAAGGCTTCTTAATAAAGGAGCTAGAAGGGCAATATCGCTTGTTAAATCAAACTCATATTGCTGTGGCTGCGAAACAACTGGAACAGTAGGAGGCGTCCATCTAGGAACAACTGGAACCTGTCTAGTAAAGGTATTCTGAGGAACTCTTGTATTTTGTTGTTGATATTGTCTTGCACCATAATCAAATAAGTTAAAACGTCTAGAAGCATTCTGCCTGACATATCCTAAAACATCTGAGACAGTTCGAAATCTATCTGGCTCATAAAGAAGCCCTGGAAAGTAGTTATGTAAATCATCTAATAAACCAACATCGTAAACTCTTTCATATCGGTCTCCCATACTAACGTGAGAAAGGTAAAAATTGAAGGTTAAAATACCTAGTTGAATAGTACCAAAATGCTTGCATCTGATAATCCCAAAAAGGGACAATTAGGTCTTGCCAATCTCGGGAATACGTGTTATCTGAATTCTGCTATACAGTGCCTGCGACATGTTCCCGATCTAACTGTATTCTTTCATAAACATTCAGACTCATGGATCCACGAGAAGCCTTCTAAAGAGGCAACTCTCTGTAAGGCATACAAGGAACTTGTTACTGGCCTCTGGTCCCAAGTAGGACCCGCTGCTATGAGACCTGCCGGATTTGTTCATTATTTCAGAGATTCATTGAAGGATTGTCCTACATATGAGCACATGATTACGCCTCAACCCCACGACAGTGGAGAGGCTCTGACCTTTCTTCTGGATCAGCTTCATGAGGGAATGAAGAAACCCCTCAATATCAATGTAGTTGCAGAGAAGACTGCTTCAACCTAT
>Ga0209353_10002131_pt1 | contig 10953 bp, 19 predicted proteins | sample LauGreSpBDMM15SD_2_FD_187561 | JGI IMG/M metagenome (GOLD analysis project Ga0209353, IMG submission 187561) | Freshwater lake microbial communities from Lake Michigan, USA - Sp13.BD.MM15.SD (SPAdes) (version 2) | ecosystem: Environmental > Aquatic > Freshwater > Lake | place: Lake Michigan...
GAAACTGCTACACTTTGGAGCAAAGGGCTATGGTAATAATTATAGTCCTGTAGCAAGAAAAAGTTTTAGAGCACGACATAGTTGTGATACTGCAAATGATAAACTAACACCAAGATATTGGGCTTGCAAAAATCTATGGGCAGGGCCGGGTGGAGCAACTACTCCTAATCCAAGTAATCGAAGAGGTAAATACTAAATGAAAAGAGTTGAACTTTTAATTTCTCAAGAAAAAGAGACTAAATTAACGCTAAGTTTAGCAGAATACTTATTAAAAAAAAATTTTAACGCAAGTAATACTGTAATAGTAACAGTATCTACGGACTACTCTTCTAATTTAGGGCAATTATTACGCCACGCACTTAGTTGTCATGGTGAGATTTGTGATGGCTTTGGTGTAGACGTACCTTATCCTGATGAGTCTTGGGATGAAAACCATATATATGAGCTAATAAAACTACTTGACCTTTATTCTTATAAACTTAAAGGCAAAAAAATACTATTTGTAGAGGCCGGTGTAATAAGAGGTGGCAACTATACTTTTTTATCAAACTTTATAGAAGAATATTTGGGCATAAAAAATAATGTATTTTATTTATCTTTGTTTGAAAACCAAAGCTCAATATTTAAGTCTGACTTTGTTGGTGAGTATTACGACAATGAAACTCAAGACTTAACATTTTGGTGGGAAGAAGAAAATAATCATTGGATATGAAAGACGCTTGTTATAAAAAAGTAAAGGCACAGTATGATGTGTTCCCATCTGCTAGAGCATCTCAAGCCATTGCAAAATGCAGGAAAGGATTGGGTGCTGTTCGAAAGACAGAGGCAGGAACATCTTTAAAGAGGTGGGAAAAAGAAAAGTGGACTGACACCAAGTCAGGTAAAGCCTGTGGTGCAGGAGGCAAGAATGAATACTGCAGACCAAAGGTAAAGGTTTCTTCGCAAACCCCTAAAACAATTTCTGAGATAAGTCCATCTAGGTTAAGTGCCAAGAAGGTTGAGAAGTCAAGAGTTGGTATGGGAAGAAAAGTTTCAAAAGTATAAGATAATTTTGTTTAACTTTGTGAAAAAAAATGGGAAAAATAAGTACATATACAGTTTTATCAACACCTACATTAAATGATAAATTAATTGGTACTAATGTAACTTCAAATAATGAAACGAAAAATTTCTTAATTAGCGATATATTAAGTCTTGCAGTTGGATTGGTAGGAACTCAATATGTATTTGTAGCAGCAAATGGTACAAATGTACAAAATGCAGCAGAGCTACAAGCAGCTTATATTACTGCTCAGGGTATGTCTCCAAGTATAACAAATAGAATTACTGTAATTGCTGCACCCGGCAATTATGATTTTAGCACTGCTAATTTTGAAATGGATACCCAATACATTGACTTAGTGTCATTAGATGGAAATAGGAGCATAGTATTTAACGGATTAAATACAATAGAGATAACTGCAAATGATGTATTTGTAAGAGGTGTAGATGTTGGAACATTAAACTTTACTCTAGCAAATTCATTAAATTTATTAAGAGTAGAAAACTGCATAGGTGGAGATAGTTCATTTGGTGGTAGTGGCACAGCAAGTGGCACTTTTACTAATTGCATAGGTGGAAATAGTTCATTTGGTGGTAATAACATAGCAAGTGGTGTGTTTACAGATTGCACAGGTGGAGATTTTTCATTTGGTGGTAATGGTGGCAACGCAAGTGGTACGTTTACTAGTTGCATAGGTGGAGATAGTTCATTTGGTGGTGATGGTGGCACAGCAAGTGGCACATTCACTAATTGTCAAGGTGGAGATTATTCATTTAGCGGTAATGGTGGCACAGTAAGCGGTACGTTTACTAATTGTCAATGTGGAGATAATTCATTTGGTGGTAATGGTGGCAACGCAAGTGGTGTGTTCACAGATTGCATAGGTGGAGATATTTCATTTGGCACTTCCGGCACAGTAAGTGGTACTTTCACTAATTGCACAGGTGGAGATCTTTCATTTGGCGGTCAAAGCACAGCAAGTGGTGTGTTCACTAGTTGCATAGGTGGATATGGTTCATTTGGTGGTGATCTTGGCAACGCAATTGGTGTGTTCACTAATTGCATAGGTTTATCAGGTTCATTTGGCGGTATTGGTGGCAACGCAAGTGGTGTGTTCACTAATTGCACAGGTGAAGATTATTCATTTGGTGGTAGTGGCACAGCAAGTGGTACGTTTACTAATTGTACAGGTTTATATGGTTCATTTGGCGGCGATAGTGGCACAGCAAGTGGTACGTTTAATAGTTGCATAAGTACAGATTTTTCATTTGGTGGTGATGGTGGCACAGCAAGTGGCACATTCACTAATTGCATAGGTTTATCAGGTTCATTTGGTAGCTACGGCACAGCAAGTGGTACGTTTACTAATTGTCAAGGTTTAACTTATTCATTTGGTGGTAGTAATAATGGCACAGCAACAGCAAGTGGTACGTTTACTAGTTGTATAGGTGGAGATCTTTCATTTGGTGGTGATAACATAGCAAGTGGTGTGTTCACTAGTTGCCAAGGTGGAGATGAGTCATTTGGTGGTGATGGTGGCACAGCAAGCGGCACGTTTACTAATTGTCAAGGTTTAACTTATTCATTTGGTGGTGCTTACATAGCAAGTGGTGTGTTTACAGATTGCACAGGTGGAATTTATTCATTTGGTGGCGATAGTGGCACAGTAAGCGGTACGTTTACTAATTGTCAAGGTGGATATGGTTCATTTGGTGGCGATAGTGGCATAGTAAGTGGTACGTTTACTAGTTGTATAGGTGGAGATAATTCATTTGGTGGTAATGGTGGCAACGCAAGTGGTGTGTTCACTAATTGCACAGGTGGAATTTATTCATTTGGTGGTAATGGTGGCAACGCAAGTGGTGTGTTCACTAATTGCACAGGTGGAGATCTTTCATTTGGTAAAAATGGCGCACTTAATGGCTTTTTATATTATTGCAGACTAACATTAGGAACATTTCAAATTGTGTCAGGTGGTGGTAGAACTGTATTATGTATAGATGGAAATAACAATCAAAATAATCAATAACATGAAAAATTATCAATCAGTAAACGAAGGAACTTGGGTAGAAATACTTAAAGTAGAATTAACAGAAGAACAAAAAACTATTTTATTATCAAGTGATGATAAAAAAGATTTACTTTCTTTAATTAAATCTCAAAGAGAAGGTGAAATATCTAATGAAAAAAAGAATTCTTTATCAGATTTTTATAATTCAGTAAAACCTGCTTTAAAAGAAGAAGATATTTATGAATTAATTTCTATAGATATATCTGACAAAGAAGATGGTATATTTACAGGAATTTTAAATTGTAGAATAAACAAAGAACATATACAAATTAGATTTTAAATTTATAGCCACTTATAGAGTGGCTTTTTTATTCTTTAAAATAATTTCATATCTTTGTAAAAAATAAAATCAAATGGGAAAGACTAAAGGAATGGGTGATGTTATTGAAAAAATAACAAAAGCCACAGGAATTAAAAAAGTAGTAGATACTGTTTCAAAAGTAACAGGAAAAGATTGTGGGTGTGCTAAAAGAAAAGAAGCGTTAAACAATCCTAACTTACTTGTAAATAAAATGTTTAACAATAAAAAATAAAAAAAATGAAAAAAGTAGCTAAGGTAACAAAGAAGACAGCTTTTGATATTAAGGAAGCGAGTAATCAAAAATTAACGGCAAGTGCAAGAAACAATTATGCGAAAAACGCACAGGCGGCTATGAAAAATACTAAAAAAAAATAAGCTATGCCAAATTTAAAACTTCAGGTAAGTAGAGCATTAAAGGTTATACCTTCAGCGAATACAAATATCCCAATGCCTAATGTTATTGTAACTAGTACAGCAACAGCAACTACTGCAAATAAACTTGTAGATTCAACAAAGAATTTTACTTCACTTGGGACTAACCCATTAAACATTCAAGTTGGTGATATCGTATATAACACTACAACTTCAACAGCAGCAACGGTTACAAATGTAGACAGTGCTACGCAGTTGTCTTTAAACTCAAATATAATGACATCAACAAATGCTTATACATTATATTCAGGTACAAATACCGCCGGCTCAGTTGAGCCATGTGTATTATACGTTGGTGTAGGAGGAACGCTTAATGTTACTACTGCAGGAGGGGATGTTGTAAATTTTGTTGGAATAGCATCAGGCACTTTTTTACCTGTACAAGTAATAAGAGTAAATTCAGTTGTAACTGCTACAGATATTATAGCCCTTTGGTAAACCATGCAGATAGGCATAAACATAGCTGTGGGGGTACAAAAATCAGGTCCATTAGCTGCACCTGTAAATTCGTCACCACCTTTTATTAGTGGTACAACTACAATAGGTAGTGTGCTTACGTCTACTTTTGGGGGTTGGCTTAACTCACCTACTAGTTATGCCTTCCAATGGAATCGAAACGGCTCACCAATAGCAAGTGCCACAACATCAACTTATACGCTAGTTCAAGCAGACTCGGCAAGTGCAATTACTTGTGTGGTTACTGCTACAAATGCATTGGGCTCAACACCATCAACATCTAACACACTTACTACACCAACATATTCAGCTGCATTCACATCAACGTGGACTGTAACCGCAGGGGAAACTATAACCTTGCCTTATGAGGCAGGAGGAAATTACTCAGGTACTATTGATTGGGGGGATAGCAATACATCTAATAACATTTATACTAACAGAACACATACTTATGCAACAGCAGGTACTTACACTATTTCAATCACAGGAGTAACTACAGGCTTCAGATTTGCAAATACAGGCAGTAAACTTAACATCAGAACAATTACCAATTGGGGTACTTTGAGGTTAGGGAATAATAATGCTTATTTTCAGGGTTGTTCAAACTTAACTTTAACTACAGTTGTAGGGACATTAGATTTGACAGGTACAACAGATTTTTATCAGATGTTTGGTAGTTGTGGTTCACTTACAACAATAAACGGTATTAATTCTTGGAGCACAGGAGCAGTTACTAATATGACTCAAATGTTTTATAATTGCTATAACTTTAACCAAGCATTATCATTTAATACAGCAGCAGTTACGAGTATGACAGGTATGTTTCAATTTTGCAGTAGCTTTAATTCTTCATTAACATTTAATACAGCACTAGTGGGTAATATGAGCTTTATGTTTTTTCAAGCTATTAATTTTAATACTGCACCAACATTTTCAAGCACAGCAGCAGTTGCTAACATGCAAAGTATGTTTAGAGACTGTTTTAGCTTTAATAAAGCATTGTCACTTAACACAGCATCAGTTTCGAATATGCTGTCTATGTTTGATGGTTGTATTAACTTCAATCAAGCATTATCATTTAACACAGCAGGAGTTTTGAATATGACTCAAATGTTTTTAAATTGCAGTAGCTTTAATAGTGCACTAACATTTAATACAGCAGCAGTTACAACTATGGCAAGTATGTTTAAAGGTTGTACTAATTTCAACCAACCATTAAATTTTAATACAATTGCAGTAACTAATATGAACGGTATGTTTGAAGTTGCACCTGCATTCAATCAAAACATAGGTTCTTGGAACGTGGCTAATGTTACAAATTTTACAGGCTTTATGGCTGATAAAACCCCTGCAACATTCTCTCCCGCTAATTTAAATGCAATCTATAACGAATGGAGTGCAAGTGGAGTCAAGCCTAATATAAACATAAGTTTTGGTGGAGTAACAACAGGAGCAAAATATTCAGCAGCAGGAGCAGCAGGACGAGCAGTATTAGTCGCAGCACCAAACAATTGGACAATTTTAGATGGAGGATTATAATATGAAACACTATATAGTTTACAACAATGACAAGGTAATATTCCATTATGGAGTATATGGAGGAGATAATGTTTTAACAACAGGACTTGACAACACATTTATAACTGAAGATAAGCAGGAGTTTATTGATAAGTTAAAGAATGATTTTAATGTTGATTATACGGAAGAAGAAGTTCCTCCTATGCCTATAAATACGGAAGAAAATGAAGTCTAATATTTTAGCATCACTTTATTTTATATCGGGTTATATAACCTCGTTATGTATGATGTATCAAGGTAAAGAATACTATATTGTTTTTGGTGGTATAACATTATTTTTTTATTTAACTTTTAGCTTAACTGAAGCTCTTGAAGAACTAGACTTATGAGAACACAACTATCTTTACTAATACTATCTATACAACAAGAACTATTGACACTTATATCTATATGCTTTGCATTCTTTTTACCAATAAGTGGTATATTAATAATGATAGGAGTACTAATATGTATTGATACTTTTACGGGAATTTGGAAAGCTAATAAGTTAAAAGAAAAAATAAGTAGTAGAAAGTTATCAGCTATTATTAGCAAGTTAGCACTCTATGAAGTTACTGTGATTATGTTCTTTTTGATAGACCAATTCATACTAAATGACATCATACTAACTTTTTTCAGTGTACCATTTATGCTCACTAAAGTAGTAGCGTTGGTATTGGCAAGTATAGAGGTGATGTCTATTAATGAGAACTATAAAGTAGTGAAAGGAATAGACCTATGGCAGTCAATGAAGTTACTATTTGCAAGAGCAAAGGATATCAAAGACGATATAAATAAAATTAAATGACAACTCAACAGGCAACAAAAAAATACGGCACAGCTAATGTAACAGGTGCAGGTTACTTGGTAAAGATAAAGCTGCCTTATCCTATGCGTATAGCTTGGGACTTAGACAGCTCAGTTAATTCTATGATGTGTCACAAGTTAGTAGCTGATAATTTCACATCTGTATTCAATGAACTACTATCTACCTATGGATATGATAAGATTAAGGAGTTAGGAATAGACTTATTTGGTGGTTGTTTTAACTACAGGAAGATGAGGGGAGGTACAGCACTATCCATGCACTCATGGGCAATAGCAATCGACCTAGACCCTGCAAGAAACTTACTCAAAGAATCAGCGAAAACTGCAAGATTTGCTAGACCTGAATACAAGCCAATGATAGATATATTCTATAAGCATGGATTTATATCTTTAGGTAGAGAGAAGAACTACGATTGGATGCACTTTGAAATAAAAGAGTAATGGCAAAAATAAAATTAGAGATAACAAAAAAGGTTAAGCCTAAAGTTAAGCGTACAAACGTACACGCAAAAAGCAAAACTTCTAAATTGAAGTCAAGTAAAAATTACAAGAAAACTTATTCAAGACAAGGAAAATGAGAAATGATTTAGCAGGAACAAAGACAGGAAAGTCAAAGACAGCGAAGTATTACCAAGAGCATCCTGAAGCGAGAAAAAAGAAAGTAAAGTATGATATGAAGTATCATGACACTGAAGAGCGTAGAAAATACCGAAGAGACTTAGAGCGTACTAATAGAAAAAATAGTACAAGTGGAAACCACGATGGTATAGACAATGCGCATGTTTCTAAAAAGAAAACAGTTCCTCAATCGCAATCTAAAAATAGAAGTGATAAATCAAATAATTTCTTTAAAAAATAAAACATGTTTAGAATATTATTATTATTATTTGTGTTGTATGGTTGCTCTGCGCAGTACCATTTAAACAAAGCAATTAAGAAAGGTTATACATGCGAACAAACAGGAGATACTATTCGTATAACGACGTTAGATTCCATACCTGTTATCATAAATGATACAATAGTGTGGGAAAAATTCATAACTACTAAGGACACCATTATTAAATACAATACAGTCTATGTACCTAAAACTAGACTAGAGAAAAGAATAGAATATAAACTAAAGGTAAAAACTATATACAAAGACAGGATAGTTGAGAAGGCTCAAGCTAAGGCAGAGGGTAAAAAAAATCAACCAAAAAAGAATTTATTTTGGTTTGGAGTTTTAGTAGGGGTATTAATTTCATTGCTTTGGAAAATATTTGTTAAAAAAGTATTACATTTGTAACTAACTTAAATTAAATAAAATGAAAGACAATAATATTCAAGACATTATTTTTGCAACAGAAGAAGAATTAAAGAACATTAAAGAAATGAACTCTGATTTTTCTAAAGCAAAAATGAATCTCGGTGATTTAGAATTACAGAAACAAAGCTTAATAAAATACATAGACAGTATTAAGGATGTGTTCTCAAAACACGAAAAAATACTAATGGAAAAATACGGAGAAGATGCTGTAATAAACATTGAGACAGGAGAAATAACTAAAAAACAATAAAGCAAAATGGGAAAAATAAGTACATATTCAGTTTTATCAACACCTGCAGTAAACGATAAGTTAATTGGTACTGATGTGACTCCAAATAATGAAACGAAAAATTTTTTAATTTCAAGTTTATTGCAGTTATTACCAAGTGTTGTATTGACTCTACCTATTTATGCATCTAATGCTGCTGCTTTAGCAGGAGGTCTTGTTATAGGAAACCTTTATAGAAGTGCTACAGGAGTAGTATCTATTGTATTTTAATTAAACTATTATGGAAATAAGAAAAATTTCTGTTGGACCTGACTATAAAGGAGGTGCAATGCATTATATCGTAGGGCAAAAAGTTTTAGGTGATACATATGAAATACATCTAATTAAACTTGAAGACTTTACTCAATCTATAAAAATATTCATCATAAACGAATTAAATGAGATTCTTTTATGGAAAGAATTTACACAAACTATTCCAATCTCTATTGAATACAATATATTTTATTAATGAAATCCCCATTTTATTTTATTGTTGAATCTTTAATAAATAAGAGGTACAACAATACAAAAACCATCAGTGGACTAGAAATTATTACAAGTACATCTGAAGAAGACTACATATCTTCAAATAGATTCGCTAAGGTAATAGAAGTTCCATTGGGTTACAAAGGTCCGATATCTTCAGGAGACATACTGCTTGTTCATCATAATGTATTCAAGTACTATTATGACATGAAGGGAAATCAAAAAAGCGGCAAGAGTTTTTTTAAAGACGACAAGTTCTTCATTGAACCCGACCAATTCTATATGTATAAAAAGGATAACACATGGCATTCTTACGACAAGTATTGTTTTGTTAAGCCAATAGATGCTATCGACTCTTATATAAAGAAACCATTTAGCGATGAGCCTTTAATGGGTGAGATGTTGTATCCAAATGACTACTTAATTAGTAAAGGAATAAACAAGGGAGATATAGTATGCTTTTCTCCCGACAGCGAATATGAGTTTACTGTTGACGATGTAAAAATGTACAGGATAATAGACAATCAAATAACAATGAAATTAAATTAATGAACACAAAAGAAATAAAACTAAAAATCATTGCGGCAGGTCACAAGGCAGTTGAGCAGTTAATAAAAGTAGCAGAAGAAAATATTATTAAAAAAGATTCTGATGATGAGTTGGCTGCAGATAGATTAAAGAACGCTGCTATGACAAAAAAGTTAGCAATATTTGATGCCTTTGAGATACTAAATAGAATAGAACTAGAAAGAGAAGGTCTTGAGCATTTAGAAAAGGGAATAAGTAAAACAGATACTAAACAAGGGTTTGCGGAAAGACGGTCAAAATAACTTATATAGTATACAAAAAGATTTTGTATCACCATCTATACTGTCCAATAAAAATAGGGCAAGGTCTTGGATATATGGTTATGATGACAAGTACGATATAGTTGTTATATCTAAAAATGGACAGGTAGGTCAAATAGTAAATATATCAGGGTTAAATATAGGACTTCCTCCTGTTCCTGATAAAGTATATAAAAGAAGCGATAAAAAATCCGAGCAGTATTGGCAGAGAGAAGACTTACCAAGAGAGCTGTCAAAGATACAATCAATTTTCCATTGGAATGAAATGCCATCACAATTTAAAGATAGATTGGTGGACTACATTGAGAATGAATTTGATTATAGAGAGCGAGGCTTTTGGTTCATGAACAATGGAGAACCAACGTATATTACAGGTTCTCATTACATGTACTTACAATGGGCAAGTATTGACGTTGGATATCCTGACTTTAGAGAAGCTAATAGAATATATTGGATTTATTGGGAAGCATGTCGTGCTGACAATAGGTCGTTTGGAATGATATACCTAAAGATAAGACGTTCGGGATTTTCTTTTATGGCATCTTCTGAATGTATTAATGTTGGAACTCTTGCAAGAGATTCAAGGGTTGGAATACTATCTAAAACAGGAGCGGATGCTAAGAAAATGTTTACAGACAAAGTTGTTCCAATTAATAGTAGACTTCCATTTTTCTTTAAGCCTATTATGGATGGTATGGACAAACCAAAAACTGAGTTGTCTTTCCGTATACCTGCATCAAAGATTACAAAAAAGAACATGTATAATTCTGAGGAAGATACAATTGAGGGGTTAGATACATCAATAGATTGGAAGAATACAGAAGACAACTCTTATGACGGAGAAAAGCTATTGTTCTTAGCTCATGACGAGAGTGGAAAATGGCTACGACCAAACAACATTAAAGAAAATTGGCGAGTAACTAAAACTTGTCTTAGATTGGGTTCTAAGATTATTGGTAAGTGCATGATGGGTTCAACCTCAAATGCTTTATCAAAGGGTGGTAGTAACTTTAAGGACATCTATGAAGATTCTTCGGTACTACATAGAAATGCAAATGGACAGACTAAAAGTGGACTATACTCATTGTTCATTCCTATGGAATGGAATATGGAAGGATTCATTGACTTATATGGTATGCCTGTATTTTATGCTCCTGAAGAACCAATACTAGGAGTAGACAAGATATTAATAAAGAATGGCGCTATTGATTATTGGGAAGCGGAAGTTGATTCGTTAAAAAGTGATGCTGATGCACTAAATGAATTTTATCGTCAGTTTCCAAGAACAGAATCACATGCTTTCAGGGATGAAAGTAAACAATCGATATTTAATCTAACAAAGATATATCAGCAAATTG
>Ga0209353_10002132_pt1 | contig 10945 bp, 12 predicted proteins | sample LauGreSpBDMM15SD_2_FD_187561 | JGI IMG/M metagenome (GOLD analysis project Ga0209353, IMG submission 187561) | Freshwater lake microbial communities from Lake Michigan, USA - Sp13.BD.MM15.SD (SPAdes) (version 2) | ecosystem: Environmental > Aquatic > Freshwater > Lake | place: Lake Michigan...
CGATGATTAAGGCTTGTTGCCTTGGCGTCGATGTGGATAGGTTTGGCACAGAAATATGCGTCCAACGATCAAACTCTCTAATGATCTGATCGTACCCAATACCAGACGCTATGACAGCTTTCACCACCTCATCAGGGGTCATGCCAGGCACTCTTAGATCAGCCGCACAACCAACTCGATGCTGACTTGTATCCTTAGACCCAACCGCATCATTGACCGCCTTAGATCGAAACGCAGAGTTGACCATGATGGGTTTGCCACCAAGTACAGTTTTGACTTGTTCTAAAAAGTTTGCCAACCTACGCAAATTGGCAGACTCTGCCTCGTTTGGCGTATTGTCCAAGTCTCTGTGATCTGTGTGCGTTAGTTCTTCAAGAGTAAAGTGTTCACTTAGGTTCATTTTGATCTCCTACGATTGCTTTTGCTATTGCGGTAGACGCCTTACGTCCAGATATACCGCCCATTGTTCCCACGCCCATAAAGGCAATGGCTTTTAAGATTTCCAAAAATACAGAGTCAATAGGCGCGAGTTCTGGGTCTTGCTTCTCAAATCCAATCAAATACAAAACGCCAAAAGCGATGCCTAGAACCATGATAGTGATCGACTTAACAACAAAAGACCATACTTGGACTTCGACTTCTTCGACAGTAGGTTGTGGCCGGTTGACCCTGGCTATCATCAATTGTTTTAAGAATTCAATCATTTTGCGCCTTTCATAAGTTCTTCGGTTTTGGCTTTACTCCCTGCGGAAGACCCACGATGGAAGTTTACAACCGTACCCGTTAACGTCCACAACGACCCTAAAGCTGTAAACGCCATGCTCTTGTTCTGTTCTGGGACGCCGACTATGAAAACCACAAAGGTCATGGTGAGAGCGCCAGCAATGATTGAGACGTCGATGACATAGGCAATGTTTTTTGCCAACCACGACGCGACTGCTGAATTTTGAATATCTGCATTCATTTTGCGCGCGTCAGCAGTATTAGCCATGTCTAGCTTGGCCATCTCTAACTCTAATTCTTGGAGTTTTTGCGCCGCCTGTGGATCACCCGCGATAGCTTTAGCCACAGCATCAACGGAATCAGAAACACCAAACTTAGAAGCCAAAGCGGAAATAGCAGCCCCACCCAAAGGACCAGCGACAGCAGTTGCCAACGTGGGTGCGATACCCTTGAGAAGACCGAATAGTTCATTCATTTACTTTCCTTCAATTCACGTTTGAGTTTACGAAGTTCTTTTATCTCTTGCTTTAACTGTGCTCGCATGTATAGGGTTTCCACGTACGCCATTGATGTAACTCCAACAGTTATGCATACCGCCACTCCTATCAAAATCCACCAGATAAGTTTTGTATTGCCCACATCGCCCATCCAAAAAATAAAGAAATGAATGTCACAGCAATAGCGCTACTTACCATCTCGATCCTACGAATTTCCTCTTGCTCCCTTTTCCATCTTGCTTGCCTAGTCTTGCGAATCGTCTCAGCCCTAGCCCACGCTTGCTCTTGTTCTATCTTGTTGTGCATTACCAAGAATCTGCTATACAAGTCCTTTAATTCTGCGGGAGCGTAGACCATCGCTTCTCTGGTCTGCTCCATCAACTTCTCCATCTGCAACTCAATCAAAGCACGCTCGATAGCCTTTTTTGACGTGTTCTGTTCTGGGTTGTAGTTGGTTTTTGATTCCTCTTCAAGTTCTGCGTAGTAGTTGTTTATTTGTTGTTGCGTGTCAAAGAGCGTTCCAAGGTTGTCACCCACGCTTTTAATGAGTTCCAGTTCAAGGACTTCGTAGGACTGCTTGGCTGCGGCTTTGGCTTTCGTTTGCGCCACAGGCTTTGCAACTTCGACTTTTTCTGGCTTAGAGACAAAGAGGCCAATGAACCAGTCAAATATTCCCTTGACTGCTTTAATGTCTGACTGCACGCCTTCAATGGTCTTTTTAGCAGACTCAAGCTGAATACGACCTTGGTGTAAAAAGTCGCAGCCCTGCTTGATAGCGCCAAAAGCAGTTTGTGCCAATAAGAGAAGAGAGAAAGGGTCAATGGGTTACTCCTGGGGTTCTGGAACGCCCTGCACTGCACCACGGGCCGCGCCGGACATAGCGTCGTTGGCCGCATCAGCTACCCAATTAATGCCATATTTCTTACCTATGGCGATAGCCTCGTCAATCTTAGCGCGGTCAAACTGATTAATTTTTGGCTGCACAGCGTTAAATACTTTAACCGCATCCGTAGGGTTAAGCAGCAATTCTTTGATGCGTTGCTCAGTCATCTTAGACGCTTGATTAGCCCAGAATTTACTAGCCAACGATGTAATCGCATACGTTGCGCCTGACACTGGGTTATAAATTCTTGAGATGATTTGTTCAGGTGGAATACCTAATAACGCTTCAACAGGCGTCTTGGGGACAGTATCAGTCCTAAACGGTACGTTAGTTAAATCTCTGGTTATGCGGTTTGACACTGTTGCAAAGTCAGCGACCTTCTGCGCGTAGGTAGGTCCAAACACGCGGTTAAAAACGGCTGATTTATTGCGGTCGTTTAATAACTCAATTGGCTTGCCGGACTTAACAATATCGTCCAACATAAACGATCTAGCAGCGTTGACAGCATCTTTATTGGCGCCGTACTGCGACATAAACTTATTGGTAAAGTTAAGATCGCCGTACATCTTGGTGACTAAATCTTGCGCGTTGTCAAACCCTTCACCTTTAATGATTTGGTTGCCGGCTACCACCCTAAATGCGTCATCTAGACGTTTACGTTCAGCTAATAACACTTGTACGTTATTTACAGACCCACGTAATTCATTCTCTAGACCAGGTATTAAAGACACGCCGCCTTGGTTCTTTTTAAGCCATTTTTCGGCAATCTTAGGATTAATAACGTCGTCCTTTAACACCGCACGACTAAAACTATCCATAAAGGCGTCGCGCGCTACGCGTACGCCTTCTTGGCCGGTAGCGTCGATAAACTGGCTGACATTAGACTTGTTGCCGAGTAACGCAGGCGCAATCTGTTCGACAAACTTCTTGCGGTCAATGTTGTTTAGCGTATCTGAATTGAACGGCAGACCTACTTTTTGCAAATAAGAATTATCCGCATTTCGGTACGCTGTGACAAACTCAGGATCAAGATTGTCAATGTGGCCACTGACGCGTGTTTTGAGTTCGGTCAACAGACGAATGTCAGCAGGGTCCGAGGTCTTACGCAATTGCTTGTTGACCTCGCGTTTCAAAGAATCCAAGTCTTCCACTGTGGCAGCAGAGAATTTAACACCGCCTTCAATTGCGGGTTTACCCTCGGCCGTTAGGATTGCGCTAGGCTCGACAGTTTCTGGTTTAAATTTTGCTCGTACGCGGTTGTAAATAGATGGGAATGTCTTAAAGATATCAGACGCTTGTGCGCCAGCGACAGAGTTAAAGATGTCATCAACTGCCGTAGAAGGTAATTCAACATTATTAGCTTTGGCGATATTGAACGCCTCAGTGTAAAGAGGGCGCACTTCTTTGTACGCAGAGTCTTCTTTCTTAGCTAGTAAACTATCGATTCGATTGCCCAACATGGTTGGGTCCATAGACTTGTCGCTGTAGACGTCAGCAATTTGCTCATCAATCGTGCGAAGACGACGCGCTTGTGGAGCCGCCAAATCAGTAGGCTTAATACTCACTTGTACTTTAGATGGATCGCCAAACAATCTAATTTGATTGGCAACCATAGCTTGCTTGGCTTTTTCAAACTGATCGCTGTATTGAGCGCGAAACACTGCGTCTTTAGACGACAGACTTTGGATGAAGTTGTTGATAACTGGGTTATCAGCTAACAACGAACTAATAGGCATTTGCACAGGCGTGCCGCCTGGCGCCTTTAGATAGACGCTCTCCTGCGCTTTGGCCGCTTCAGTAAGCACTTTCATAAAGTTAGGATCGGCCGCACCAGCGGCTATAAAGATGTTGCTGATTCGGTTGTCAACGTCTTTGAGCAATTCATCTTCAGGGTTAGTGCCACGGATTTTGTTCCACTGACTTGTTGCCAGACTAATACCTTTTCCACCTAATTCGGCGGTTTTTACGCCAGCACTAGTGCCATAGGCGCCAGTAACGCCACCAAACAAACTACCAAGAAACCGGCCAGTGCCTGGCGCGTCTACTTTTGCTCCCGCATATTCGCCGGCTTGACCGCCAGCTTCTGCAGAGCCGCCAACAACGGCTTGCTCAGTTGGGCGCATTATTGTTTGGGCAACAGGGCCTAGACGTTTAAATATAGATAGCGCAGGAAACAAATAAGACTCAGGCGAAGTAACTGCTTCAGCGCCTGCTGATATCATTTTCTGAGGACCTGTCTGAGGTTGTACACCAGTAGACCCCATAAGTCGCATAAGGCCGCCATAAACCGGTTCACGTCCTTGTTGGAATGTCTCTACCAAACCGCCAGTAGGTTGCGGTATGGGCGTGCCTGCAGCACGCATACCCATAGTGAACGGGTTTACGCCAGCCCTATCTATGACATTAGCCAGCCCAGACACCGCACCGACAGTACCTGCAAAACCTTTACGCGCGCCTTCAGCTATTATGGCGCCCATAGATGGTGAAGGTGCAGACACACTACCAGCTAATTCTTCTAGTTCGTCAGGACTTAACGCTACATCAGTCTTATAGGGTTTACCATCAATCGTATAGGTTGGCATGTCAATCCTCAGTTACTGTTACAGTTTTGCCAGATTTTAAGGTTATTGTTTTTGGTGCTTTAGCCGCCCCGCCTGCCGTAGGCATCTTGAACTGAGGAAAATCTAACGCTTCGGCAATTATCTCAGGCGTGTAGCCTGGTTGTCTTCCTGCTATCTTAGTCTGACGTGAAATCTCATCATTGGCCTTCTTAGCCGCAACAGTACGGATAGCTTGCAAAGTCTTCTTCATCTTTTCTTGCGTATCTGTAGATGGAGTGCTATCAAACAATTTAGATATCGTATCGACCGCTCCACCAAGTAGTGATGGGTCGGCGCCGGCCGCTGTTAATTCTCTTTGGCTTAGATCGCCGGCTCCAGATATTGCTCTAGCAAACTGAACTTGCGCGGCTCTAAAAGATGCAAAATTGTTAGTAGAAAGTGAGTCATTGATGCTTTGCAACGCTTGATCCGCAGCGTACACAGTCTTAGATTCAGGGTCAATTGTGCTTTGGACAGTTGCCCTAAATCTAGGAATATCAACAAAGTCTTTAGCGCCAGGCAAGACGTTAGTAAGCGTAGTTCCTCGACCGCCTTCTAATCCTTTGATGTAGCGATCGACTTCAGCTATCTGTGCTACAGGCGCGTTATCTTTAATTAATGCTTTGCGGTATTCTTGCGCTTTCTGGATATCTAGAGGCGCTGCTTCTTTAGTGCGAGTTAACGCCGCTAACTTATCTTCATATACCTGAAGAGTGGCAGCATTCTCTGGCGTTTGTTCCCTACCTTTTATTTCGCGGATAGCAGCCCGGTAAGCTGCTTCTGTTTCGGCCTTTAGTACGTCTTGGCCAACGCTCAACGCACGGCCTTCACGCGAATATCTTGTTGCTTGGGCAATTTTAAGTGCCGCTTCTCTAGCCTGATTAGCAACGGCATTAGCACCTTGTGGATCAAAAGGGGCTAACTCTTTTGCGGCGGCCATAAGAGAATTTGGATCATTGGGATCGGCTCTATTAAATATTGCATTTCTCATGCTTATAAGTTTTAACTGTGGGTCTTCAGCACCCATAGCACCACCAATGCCACGACCTAGTTGTGCCGCACCCGCATAAACATTGGCACGACCAAAAGCATCTGGAGCCAGTTGCCCCATTTGTACACCTTGTTGCAATATGTTTTCGCCAACTCTTTGTTGGTACATCTCAGGAGTAATACCAAACAATCCACCTACAATATCTTGTGCCATGATTACTCCTTAAAAATATTGTTGCATTGGGTCATAGTAGCCAGTATTAAATGTGCTACCAGAACCACCAACATTTCCAGTACTAACTAGTGGTGATGTTAGATAAGTACCCAATGCGCCACCCAATAAAGAATTGGGATTACCCAAACCACTTAAACCATAAGCCAATGGACTAGCGGTAGCCCCTGCGGATGTACCTAAAGCACCACCATAGATAGAGCCTCTTAACCCTATCTCTCCAGCCCTTGCACCAGCCACAGATGATTGACCTGCAAGTCCTTGGCTTAAGGTAAATGGTTGTTGCGCCATAGTTTCTAACTTACCAGCCTCACCAAACAAGCCTGTACCAAAGGAAACTTGTCGTTGACCAGCCTCTTGAGCCTGTGCCGCTAACTGTGCATCTTGTTGTGCCAATGCGTTGTAATAGGCTTCTAACTCAGGATTAGCACCCATCAAACCTTGTGCGCCACTTGGACGCAAACCAGTAGAGCCTACTGACAAACCACCACGACCTGTTTGGAACTGTTGGTTTCTAATGCCAGCCAACTGTCTTTGCCGACTAGGATCAAGCAAGTCATATTGCCTTGTCATGTACTGTTGAGCAACTTCTTCAGGAGTCTGCGCTAAATAACTAGAACCCAAACTCATAAGTCTGTTTTGGGCAGAAGTGATCTCTGGTGCGGCGGTATACCCTGCACTTGTTAATTGACCAGTAGTAGGATCAACTTGGAAGTTAGATGTACCAAAACGAGTAGTTGTGCCAATAGGTCTGAACTGTGCGCCAGCAACGCCACGCCCTGCCGCTTGTTCTATGTTTCTCTGTGCTTGGAGTGCCGCTTCCCTAGACTGTTGCATTTGCAACAACCCACCAGCAGTTTGCAACCCACCTTGAACAACGCCCTTTTGACCTAAGAAGTTTCTTGCCGTTTGAGCCGCACTACCACCAGCCGCCAATAATCGTCTTAGATATGCTTGTGTAGCCGCATCAAAAGAGGAAAAAGCACTTGGTGGAGGCATACCATCTGGGTTAACACCATAGTCTTCAGGGCTTCCATAGTTTACGTCTGGAGGCATCATCCCATCTGGATTTACTCCATAGTCTTCTGGATTTCCAAAATTGTAATATGGAGGCATCATCCCGTCTGGGTTAAAGCCATAATCCGCTGGACTACCATAGTTTATGTAATTGTCAGCCATGTTATTTGCTCCCGTTGTTCCTTGTCCTGAAGTTCCACCAGAACTGAATAAAGTAGATGGTGTTACTTGGCTTATTGCCCCACCTGTTACGCCGCCTGCTACTGATTGTTCTAAAGGCTTACCACTAAGTAAACCTTGAGTAGTTCCACCAGCCACATTTCCAGCAAAAGTAGAGCCTGTTTCAGTTCCAACTGCCCCACCAACCTGTGTTCCTGCATAACTTATGGCGGCACTTTGGAGAGCCTTTTCTGGGCTTTGTCCAGCATCTAAAGCAAAACCAGCGTTTATATAAGGTATTAGATATGTTTGCCCCGTTGCCATAGCAGTTGCTATCGCCGCAGTCTGTAACGGGTTATCCAATGCCGCTTGAACAGTTTGCTCAACTGCTGTAACAACGGGTTGAACTACTTGTTCAATAACTGGTTCAACAATGGGGTCAACTACAGTCTCCACGACTGGGTTAAATACTTGTCCAATAAATCCACCACAACATCCCATGTTATATCTCCATTGACATTAAGTAAGGGTCAACTTTTCGTTTTTCATCTTTCTTAAAACTAACGGAAATTGCTCCTGCGGTTTTTGCTAGTCTTTCTGCCGTAGTTGTATTGTCAACATACATCTGCAACAAGCGAATATTTGCTTTTTTCATAGTAGCAAAGAATTCCTTAATTGCTTTTATGTAACCCATTGCATTGCCACCATTGACGATGTAAAACAATGCTGTATTTCCAGACACTTTATAAATAAACATACAGTCACCAGACCGCACAGCAAATGAATTTTTCTGCTTCAATGTGCCATTTATTTCAGCAACCATTTGTGCTTTTGTTGTATCAAGATTATTATTCTTGATATGGTTCTCAACAATTTGTTCTGGAGTCATTACATTGTTCCATTCGCAACAACATTGCCAATCACAGTCAAATTACCAGAGGCATCTATCTTTGCCACAGGCGTTGCTACATTGTAGATATACAAGACATTTGATGCTTCAACAAACGAAAAGTTTGTAAATGTTCCATCTGCTTTACTAGTAATAGCAGTTTGGATATTCGTAAACTCTGTGTCGATCTCAGTACCTTTAACGACCTTGGAGGCATTGCCTGACGCAAGCGCATCTTTAGCCGCAAAGTTGGTGGTTTTTGTATAGTTCATGGTTATTCCTTACCCAAGTTTTCCGTTTTTAGCCTGAATCTCAATCTTTTGGATGCTGATAGCAGAACCATTTATGTCAATCTCATAAGCAGTTTGCACAACCTTGCCATAGCCTGATGCTTGACCAACCAATGTGCCAATCTGTATGCCTGTCGAATAGTATGCTACTGGGATGCCATTTGCACCATACTCAGCCATTCCATACTCTGCAATTGTAGAAATAGGGATAGTTGCTTGGGTTGAGTAATATTGTGCTGAAAAGTCGTAAGACCATTTGATTGTCAATATCTGGTTAGTTCCACCAATCACAACCACAGAGATTTTCTTCAGGATTGATGTGACATTGGCATCACCTAAGTCAGCATAGTTGGTGTAATATTGAAAACGATAGGTAGAGGCATGGTCAAGATATGTCCCATACTTGCCAACATAACCATTCTTGCCAATCAGTAAGTCACCATTTCTTTTTGCCAACAATGCAGTTGGTTCAATAGAGTCCCAAGTTGTTACCCTTGCAGAACCATCTTGTAACTGAGCCTTTGTATCAAATACATAGACTTGTTTAGCAATAGGAAGCGTTAGAAGATAGAAAGCGTTTACTTCTGAGTAAACAGCCTTGATATTTGCCAATGTCTCACTCGCCACATAGGTCATCAAATCATTACGCACATTTTTGGACAAGTCTCGCAATGGGGCAGACTTCTCTTGGATAGTACGCAAAAGACTACGCACACCAGAGTTAGACAAGAAAACAATGTCTGAACCCGTAGAAACTATGGAATCCCTTGCTAAACAACCAATGTTGCCTATGGTGTCAGCCAATGACATTGTGGATGGGGTTGTAGCCCCTTGATAGGTCAATATCTGACGCTTACCAAAGATAACCAAGTAGTTATTGTGTGCGCCCAAACCCATGATCTGATCTGCGCCATTAGCCCAAACCCTAGAAACATCAAGAGTTCCAGATGTCCCAGCAGTCCAGTTATGCCCTGCCAACAAGTCAGAAAAGGTAATCGTTACATTGTCTGTCGTAGTATCAGCCACCCACAAGCGACCAAACGCAGAAATAACAATGTTTCCCAAAGGAACTGTGCCTGTATAACCCGTTTTCTCAGACACACGCCTAAATGTGGTTGTGCTTACCGCAGGGTCATAAATCAGAGGATCAAAGCCAGATTGGAAGAAGTAAGTAATGCCATTCAAAGATGCACATTGCCAATTGCTATTGGTAATAGTTGGGGCAGTACCACCACCCCCATAGGTCAACTCTACGACTGTATTAGTGGAACTGAGTTTGAATAACTTGTTGTTACCAGCAAACAATACAGTCAAAGTTCCATCAAGTTGCACTAACTCATGTATGACTTTTATATCATTTGCGCCTAGATTGCCAGAGGAAGCATTAACCCTTGAGAAGCCTTTTCGTGCGCCAATACGTCCATATTGGTCAATGACGCAATTGGTGGCAATAGACGCATACCCAGCCTCCAATGTCAGAGGAGAGTCTTGCGTGTTTAGTCCAAAGAAGCCTGGCGCTTGAACACTAAAGGTCTGCAATCTTTGCGTCATGTTGCTACAAACTCCCCACGATCAGGATAGCGTGTGCCTTCCAAAGCAATATAGTCAGACAACATTGCCCGATACAAGTTGTACGCTTCTGAGGAAGAAAGACCACCATCTTCGCCACGCTCTACCAATGCTCTTGAAAATGCGTTTTGAGACACTAAAACATCAGAAACTAGCACCACAGTAGCGTCAGCCGCCAAAGTTGCTTGTGGTACTGCTAAAGAGAATTTAACTGTGTATACAGCATCTGGAACTGGATACAAGGTTACTTTTGTATCGTAACTAGCATCTACGCCATTAAAAGCATAGTCAGTAGGTGCTGAAGTTCCAGCGGGTAAGAAGTTGATGTTTCGGTTCATGGTGACAAAATCTATGTTTGTCATACCTAAAACACTAGTGGTATTGATTGCGTCTAAGACTTGGAACTTCTGACCAGCCCCTGTGAGGGAGTAAGAAGAAGTGTTTGCAACTGTGGTAACTGTAATAGTTTGAACCAATACGTTCCAAGCAAAGGAATCCTCAATCTGACGCTTTGCATCATTGACAAACTTGCCAATCAGAGTGGAATAGGTAGTTTCGTTGAAAGTAGTGACCACAGGCTCTCTGAGGCGCACTAACACATCGTTTACAAGTTCTAGGTAGGTCATGCTCTAGTCAACCCTTCTTCTTCAAATGTCGCAATGAAACTGAATGTGCTTCCCGACTGAGTAGTTATTTTTAGTTTGTCACCTTCTTCAAACACAATGTAGGCGTTGCCATCAAACTGCAAATATTCTTTTGTACTGAAATCAAGAGCAGTCAATATATCAAGTGTGCTATTGGCACTTGAGTCAAACCATTGAACAGTTATATGCTTGGTAGACCCGCCTGTATTGTGAATATACATTACAGTAAATCTGGCGTAATAGCCTAGAGGACAGGTATAGACTGTTGTGTCTACTGCCGCTGTGGGACTAACTCCAACTGATAATGCTCTCATTTCGCTTTTGCCTTATTTCGTGTAGAAATAGACTTAGCCTTTGCCTTTGCGTCAGCCTTTGAGGATGCACCCCATGCTTTGAGCGAAAGAAGCAGTCTTGTCGGTTCACCTTTCTTGTCGTACTCAGCACCATCATTG
>Ga0209353_10002135_pt1 | contig 10921 bp, 14 predicted proteins | sample LauGreSpBDMM15SD_2_FD_187561 | JGI IMG/M metagenome (GOLD analysis project Ga0209353, IMG submission 187561) | Freshwater lake microbial communities from Lake Michigan, USA - Sp13.BD.MM15.SD (SPAdes) (version 2) | ecosystem: Environmental > Aquatic > Freshwater > Lake | place: Lake Michigan...
CCTTAATTCTCAATCTAATAACACGCTCAGCTACACTACCACTACTATCAGACATATTACAATAGATTTTATATTCAGTATTGTTTGTACCTAAGCCTAAATTAATTGTAGCCACCCCACCACTAATAGTTTGTGCAACATTTTGCAAACCATTAACAGTATTGCTTGCGGGTAAAGCTGTCTTTGTTCCAGTAGAGTCATCTACATACCAAACTACAGATGATATGGTAGCACCATTAAGCCATCTAGACCAATCAACGCTGTAGTCTAGGGTTTCATCTGGGTCTTTATTAGGCCATTTAAATGACATGTTATTCCTTAAGCCACTAATACACTTCTATCAGATGAAGAAGGTTTTCTGTATGCATATATCTTTCTTGAAAGCTCATCTACACTTGCAGTTCGTGTAGCTGTTGTAGACTTTCCTTCAACATAAACAACTCTATTATCTTTCATCACCATCACTGTACGTTCTTTGGTAGTGGAACGGGCTTCCACATACACTGTCCTATTTTTATCATATAAAGCTGCAACAGCATTATAGTTGAAAACAACAGTGGTAATTGTAACACTACCAACACTGCCTGTTGCAAATACACCATCAAATGTTGGCTGTGCATTCTCAAATATAGAAACACTACCAACACTTCCTGTGGCAACTACACCAGTTGTAGCATAAACACTTTGTGCTTGTACTTCAATAATTCCTAAACTAGAAATTACTCCATACCCAACAATACTAGTATTGGCCTTAGCCAACACAATTAAGCTGCCTACAGATCCTGTAGAGGCCACTCCTGATGGTGTGAATCTACAAACTAAACTAAAGGTAAAATTAGTACCAACACTACCAGTGGCTGATACACCAACTACACTAGTTACAGCTACACCAACAACACCAACAGAGCCAACAGAAGCAGGAGATACTAAACTAACAACAACGTGATTAGCGTCTCCACTTATTACAACACCACTATCACTAGTGGCTACTGCCTGTAAACCATCTGGTGTATAAGCAACATTGCTTTTACCATATCTGGCTACACCATAGACACCTATGCCGTATATAGCACCAGAGCGTACAGTTGTAGCCATATAGCTACTCCTTAAGCAATTCTAATAATTGCGTTACTTGCGTCTGCTGTGGGAAATTGAACAACAAAGTCACCATTGGTAGATGTCTTGTCTCCACCAAACGAGATGACAGCTACAGCATTGGTAGTGGCTGATCCACCATCAGTGGTGGTATTATAGATGAGAGCGCCAGCAGCAGTGATGGTAGCACTAGCAAAAGTTACGTCAGCAAAATCTACAAAGGCTGTAGTGCCGCTGGATGTTGGGTCAATGTTTGTGAGGGTTGCTCCACCAGCAGTGTAGTTAGTGCCTACCACTTCGTTGGAAGTTGTGTATGCCGTGGTTGCAGCGTCAAGAGATGCCGAAGAAGTGTACAAAGCAATTTTAAAAGTGTGTCCAGAAGTAGTATTAAAGTCGTGCTTTCTTTCTAGGAGTTCTTTTTTAAAACTTGTACAAAGAGCAGATGTGATAGCCATTATAAAGTCTTTCGTTATAAACAAAAAAAGGGGCAACCTCTTTTGGAAGCTGCCCCTCGGTTTAGTTAGCTATTAAGCCAACTGTTCACGATCTACAGAAGCAGGGCCAACTTTGTCTGCTGCATCAACGAGGACAGCAAAGACACGGATAGAGCCAACGCTCAATGTTGTGGTTTCAGTAACCAACAACAAGTCCAATGTATCAGCAGATTGTGACACGATGGGGTAGCCAGCAGTAGCAGGAGTTGCGTAAGTGCCGACAGCCGTTGAGCCAGTTACAGCGAAAGCTGCAACATAAGCCGCAGCAGTGACACCAGTAACGCCTAAGCTAACTGTACAGCTACCAGTGACAGCAGAAGTAACTTCAAAGCCAGCAGCCAACACAATAGAGCCAGCAGGAATTTGCAGAGCTTCAATTACGTCAGCAGCAGCAAGTGCGCTACCTTTTGCTGTTACAGCAGCAGCCAAGCTGATGGTGTTTTCCACCACATAAGGCATAGGACGGACGCTACGAGCAGGTTGTGTAGCTGCGCCAACAGAGTTAGAGAGAGTGGTAATAGTTGCCATTTATGTTCTCCTTAAGCGGCGTTGTATTTAGCAGTGACAATACCTTCGGGGCGCAAAATCTTACGACCATAAAGGTGCATACCACGCACGATGTCAGCAAAACTATCTGGATCACGATAGGTTTCTGTTTTGGTGATTTGCTGTGCAGTTGCAACAGCAGAATCATGACCAGCAACAATCACACCGAAGTTGGAGTTTTGGTTAGCAGATCCAGTAGTGCTGGAACCAGTTCCAATTTTGGGAAGGTTGTTAGACACATAGACTTTGAAGCCATGCAGGTTGTTGATGACCAAGCCGTTTTGCAAGCCAGCACCACCAAAATCGCTGTTCAACAAACGACTGTCTTCGTCTTTCAACAGTTCAATGAAAACAGAATCAACCACCAACCAACGACCATTGGAGTCAACAAACTGTTGATCCAACAAACGACCCATACGAGCAATCACCATCAAAGGAGAAGCTGTAGCGGTGGGCAGAGCAGTAGCACCGGGCAAACGAGCAGCCAAAGGAATTGAGTGATCGCCAGCAGAAGCTGTGGTGATGTTACCAAAGTCACTTTTCTTCAATATCATGGTTGCTAACAGTTCGTTAGAACCTGCTTGAGACAAAGCTTTAGTACCGGGGAAAGTGGTACGAGCAGTATCGGCTTGAGTATGCTTGGTGGTTTGTTGGAAACCAGACAAGTAGCCCAATACGTCTTGGTCATACTGGTCACGCAAGCGATAAGCTGCACGATCAGATGCCATCTGCATAAAGTTTACGTGGGAATGAGCGGCTTCGATGTCGTCAATCTTGAAGGCGTAGTAGTTAGCCTGATCAACAACAAGGGTGAAGTCTTCGTCATTCAGGTCTTGTGCAGTGATTTGTGTACCACGTGCATAAGACTGAACAGAAACTTCAGGCTCTTTGATGATTTTAACAGAGTCGCCCATAGCGGCGATCTCGCCAAAATAGTCGCTATTAGTAATAGCTTCGACTGTAGATGATTTGCGGAAAGCAAGCTGAACTTGCTTGGAATAAATTACTGGACTAAAATTACCATTGGGTAAGTTGTTATAGCCAGTTGCCTTTGGAAATGCCATGATGTATCCTCCTAAGATATTGATAGGGCATATAATTAAATACGCTCACACAACTACAGAGGCTGATATTATTAGGTGTGTAGTGGAGACAACCGCCGCTATCTCTATCTACAGGCTAATAAACTTACAGGTGATTCTGACAGTTTACTTGCTTTGCGTTACATGTTACTTGTTTGCTTAAGGTGGTTATAGCGAATAACGGCTTAAGGAAACTGGCTACCGAAGTAGCCGTGTTTAAAGTTATAGCATTTAAAAATAGTTTGTCAACTATTATCTTGCATTACCACTAATATCATACACAAACTTACCAGATTTAATAGCCTTAGCAATAATTTCTTGGTTTGCTTCGTACTGTTGTGTGGTCATTCGATTTACCACAGACTCATAAATAACACCATCTGTGTCTATGTCAGCAGGAGATGACCTACTTCCTCTAGAACCTACACTTTGTGCAGCGTCTTTGCTAGACTCTTTAGTCTTAGTCCTTGTAATACCTTTATCTACTTTATATAGATCAATGGCCCTAGCAGCAGCTTTTGCGTCTGTGTCGTTTTCATACAAAGCCTGTTGTACCCACTTTGGTTGTTCTTCTACCCAATCATGGAAGTCATCAGTATCCCGAATCTTATCAAAATCTGGGTGCAAACGCAGAAGGTCATCTTCAGCTTTGTCCCTAGCTGTCTCAAGTTCTCTTTCATCTAAAGAACGGAGCCGTAGCTCAATTGATTCAGACTGCTCTTTAGCTTTCTTCATAGCAATGGATTCAACAATCTTAGCTACGTCTGGATATTGTTCAGCCCAAGCAGAAAGTTCTTCTTCTGTTTTAGGCAACTTAATTTGATTGGTTGTGCTCTTTTGAAGTTGAGACTTCAGTTCATCAATCTGTGTTTGAAGCTGTGTTTGTTGCTGCTGAGAATGTCTACGCAGATCTCCATAACGCTTCTTAAATGTTTTTTCTTCTGAAGATAGGTTAGAATCATCTTCCTCTTGTTTCTTCTCACCTTTGTTTGTTTCTTGCAGTTCTTTAAGTTCTGCTTCTTCTTGTTCAATCTTCTCATTGTTGGCATTACGTTTGCCAAAAGGAGAATAAACTTTTACTTCTTGTTTCTGTTCTAAAACAACGTCAGTCATAAATACCTCTATAAGTTGGAGCTAGCTGTTGCCGCCATATGCGGGGAGATAGGTAGCCAATAATGGTGGGTGTTGTAAATATTGACCAGCCCACCTCTGGTTACAATATGTTTATTATACCATACTTTTTTTCTTAGCCATCAATCCTGTTTTAGGTTGTTCCATAGGAGCTTGTTCTGATGTAAAGTAAGGAGCTAAGTTGTTTAACATCTGTTGATCACTCACTGCTCCAGCAGGGGGTGGTGGTTGAAACTGTGTCTGATCTGTAGCCATACCACCCAAAGCCATCTCAGTTTCTGTGCCTTCTTCTGGAAGCTCAGACATAATTTGATCTACGTTCTTAGAAAACTCATCACCATGAAGCGCTTCTGGGTTTGCCACTTCGTCAGCATTACCCATTTGTCCCTGTTCATTCATCTTCTGTAAACCACGCTTAGCTAAGTCTCTAATTTGCATTAGACGTTCTAGCCCTACATAACGTACAACATCAGCAGGAAAAACAAACTCTCCCTCGCTAAGTGCTGTACTAATGTCATCTCTCACTTCTTCTTGCATAGCGCCGGGAGGAACTTGATTACCACTCACAGGATCAACTGTGCCACCTTCATCTGGCATACCACCCTCAGCTAAAAATTTATTGTTGTACATTTATTTCATCCTTTAAATATTTAAGTCTGCGTAAAGCAGCAATTGCGCCTTGTGTTTGATAAATATCTTGAACATCTTTTGACTGCTCAAGTTTTTTATGACAACTACTTATTTCATAATCAAGAGCCTCTAAAAAAGATTCCCACTGACTGTTGTTATTAACAAATGATTTAAGTTTAGATAGGTGGGGTTTGTTGTTCATTTCCGCTAAATCCTTGTTCTCCCGGCACTGGTGCAGCACCAATACCAATGTTACCACCACCACCGCCTGTCATATCAGCCACGCCCGGAGGCCCTGCCACACCTTGTGGGGGCTGTCCAGCAGTAGGGGCAGGAGCACCTTGCTGCATTAACACCGCTTGGCGCATGGCTTCATCCATGTTGTTAGTCACTTTGTCTGGGTCTAAGTCCATGCTCTTTGCAATTTCTCTAATGATATATGGAAACTTAGCAAAAGGCATAAGAGAAGGTTGGCTAGCTATCTGCAAGAATTGCATTAAACGCTGGCTTCTCACTTCATTAGCCATCAAACTTTCAGTGCCTCTAGCATTAACTTCTAAGTCGCCTTTAATCTCAGGATCAAAATCAAATTGCATATTGAAATTGAAGAAAGCTTTTCCAATAGGCCCAAGCAAATAGTCGTCTAGGTTTTTAATGACAGTTTTAATACTACCACTAGCTGCATTCATCAGCATGCTTATGCCGCTTGCTGTGCGACCTACACCAGATATACCTGTTTGTCCATATGAAAACGAAGGAAGCCCTGTAGACTCATCTGCCAATTGTCTTGCTTTATCAAACAATTGAAGATTTTCTTGTGAAACATTAGGAAACTTTGTACCAAACAAAGCCTGACCCGGTGCTCCACCTTGTCTCCTAAACACCTTACCCGGAAACACAGACAAGTCTTGTCCCGGTACGAGGTTGGTTTCATCCACTTCAAATACAAGGTTGCCAGAAAGAACCGCATTATCCACTGACATACGCATAAAACCATTCATTAAGGTTTGGGTATCGTCCATGTTTTCAGCGATACCTACACCAGCTAGAGAGTAGGGGTTTAGTTCATATGGCACAGCATAATAAGGTATCTTTGCTGGCTTAAAAGGATTGAGGACAAGACGTAAAATTTTTCCATTACAGAACCAAATGTTAGCCTGTAATTCACCTGCCTCCATCATATCTTCTGGAATGGTGATTTCATTTTCTTCAAGCAGATCAATATCTACATTCCCCCAATATTCCAACACTTCAAAGCGTTCAACACCAAAGTTTGGTGTATAGTCTCTGAGATCGTCTTCCCAATATTTTTTATTGTATGTCTCACCTTCATCAATAATTTGATCAATGACATTGGCTCTAAAATAAGGACGCTTCTTCAAAGCTCTAAGCTGAGTGCGGCTCATTTTATGACGCTCAATTACATACTGACATTCGTCAGTGTTAGTGGCATCAGGATCCCAATAGAAGTTCCAAAGAGAAACGTGAGAAGCTTCAGGAACAGTTTTAATTATTGGTTTATATTCACCACTCTCAGCCCAATTTGCATATTCTTTGTTGACAGCAAAAGGCCCTTTCATTACGCCTGTACCAAACAATGCCATCTCAAAAGCAGTGGAGCGTAAATGCTTAGACGCTCCTGTTTCTTCAAGCTGGTCATGTATTTTCTTCTCCATCTTCTTAGCTGCAACGGTTGCAGGACTAAAAGTGATGGAAGAAGGAGTGACACCGGGGCCTTCTTTTAAGTTGGGTAAATCTTTAAGATCGTCTTTCATAGATCCCAACATTTGTTCCAACACATCCAAGTCAAATCCCTTTGGAATGTTTCCACTAGTTTCACCAAAAGGAATCTCTGTTGGCATAGCCTCTCCTGTAGAAGGAGGTGCTTTAGGATCGGAGTGTACATCAGCAACCACACCATCAGGTAGGGTAGTGGGATCAACACTCAATGGAAATTTATTATTAGAGAACAACACCTCAGTGATTTGGCTGTAAGCAGCTAAGGTTTTAGTCTTAGTCACTTTAATAAAAACACGAGACTTCTCAGTTTCTGTAAATTGAACATCAGGGCCATAGATGCCTCTGTAGTTTCTATAAGCACGTAGCCAACGGCTTTCGTCTGCCCGTCTGCTTTCTTCTGATCTTGTGTATCTCTCTTGAATATAGGAAATTAAACCCCCGCCAGAGAAACCCTCTTCTTCTTTATTCTTTACATCATCTAAAGCTAGGGTTTTATCACCAAGCATTTGTTTATTCTTTTCCATGTTGTTCCTTAATAGCCAAATAATGGGTCAGCAATTCTAATTCCAGAGGTTTTAGAAGAGGCTGGATTGTAATCAAATACACTACTACGAGGTCTGCTCATCACTCCATACCTAATAGCATCATACAAATGGTCTTCGCCCTTCGTATCAACATCCTCTGGCTTTTTCTTATCCAGCTGAATGATGGGAAGTTGAGCAATGGTGTTTACACAATTGCTTGTTATAATCATTCTTGGTTGTTCTGTAAATGGGTCAGTTTGGAGTCTTCTATGCAACTCATTCTTACCCGACACCCTACTACCAGCACTTCTATCTGCTGGCCTCCACCTACAACCTTCCATAATCATCTGTTCTGCTAGTGAGGGGCCTGTATCTCCCCTCTTATGCCAGCAACTACTGTCTAAAACACCGTATCTAATGACACCATCGTGCTCTTCAGCCCTCAATATCGTGTGGGCTAGATCTTTTGCCAGCACTTTGCTGACATAAAGCTCTCTATATATCACCAATTGCTCGCTTGGGGTGACAGCAAACCACACAACAGCACTAAAACTACCATATCCGTAGTCACAAGCCCTAAACTTTGTCCAGTTTTTGGGGATATCAAAGCTATTTACCACATGAACAGCCCTGTTAAACTCAGGAAACGCTGCTCCTTCTGCTACATCCCAGTTTCCTTCAAGCAATTGCTTGCGTTGGTGCTCTGGTAAAGACAAAAGCATGGTTTCATAGTCACCACCCTCAGCCAAATAGGGGTTGTCTGCCAACATAGCGGGTATAAATCGCCGCTTAAACAGTGGTTGACCCTCTCTACTGTGTCCCTTTGGGTATGATAGTACCTGCCCAGTGTCTACATCAGTTGCCCAAAAGGGTTTACCAGCAGCAGCAGGGTCAATAAACATCTTCTTAACCCATGCATGCCCCGGCCCACCCGGATTGGTAGTGGCTCTCATAAAAATTGGTAGGTCACTAGCAGGGGTACGCAAGCGAGAACGCATATAGTTCCACGCAAACGGGGTATGCCACTGTGTCAACTCATCAAAACCAATCCAACTAAAAGCCAATCCCTGATATCTCAATACATCTTCATCTCTGTCAAGGTAAGACATCCACAACCTAGCTCCACTAGGAGCTTGCCATTGCATCTTCCTCTCACTCCACTTAATATTTGGATATATCTTTGGATATATCTCTTGGCTCTTCCAAATAAGTTCCCTAAGTTCTTCAGTGGTGTGACGTAACAATAGTCCTGAAAATTGTGGGTGTCCTAAATATCTAAGAGGGTCTGCTAACATGGCATAACTTTTACCACCTCCAGCAGCACCCCCGTACAACACTTCCCTTTCTGAAGAGGCCAAGAAAACTGACTGAGGCCCTGCATTAGGTTTAAAAATTACATTCTGATGCTCTTCTTCACTTCTCAAGTTTGTAGAAGGTGTCTCTAATTTCTCTGTATTCGTCTGTTCCAAAATAGCTGTCTTCTGTGCAGCCAACTCTTTTTTCGTAGTATTCTGCTTTCTCAAGGGCTTCTTTGTACCTACGGGCGAGGAGACGATATGTTGTAGATCTTCTTTTTTGGGACTGTTCATTCTTTATTCTAACTTCCAAAGAGGAGGGGCCTATGTGTCTACCTGTCGTTGTTGAAAGCCAAGCAGCCACTTTAGCTAAACTATATTGCTTTAAATACTTCTTAGCTTTTTCTAAGGCTTCTAGTTCAGAGGGAATTGGCACAAGCCATCCACTATCCTCTTCATTCACCTTATAACCAAAAGGTATTGTACGCCCAATCTTTGGAATGTCTACAAACTTTTTTCTTTTAATATCAGGCTGTGGCAATATCCACTTGCCTATTCCCCTGTCAGTCATCTACCTGTTTTTCTTTAGCAGGTAATATCATCACACCACCACTAGATTCCACTTGCACTTTATCTGTTTTAACAAAGCCAGCCCTGTCTAACAGGTCTTTGGCAGCACTAAGCTTGTCTTTGATGCCTAGCTCAGTGGGCATGTTAATGCCACCTACAACAGCCATAGCTGCTCTTGGAGCATTCATAGCAATGTAGAGTTGGGTGGCTTCAATGATTTCTTCTTTTAAATAGTTTGTGAGAAGTCTTGTGCTATACCCTCTAGAAAAACCAGCCAAGTATTTAGCAGTGGTGATGTCTCCATTAGCTTCTGTAAACAACACTTCAAGAAACTTCTTGTGTTGTTCTGTTAGTTCTTTAGCCATTATCTTTCCTTAGGTATTTTTATACACTTCTGATTGTTCTTCTTCTACACATCTAAACTGTACTATTGGGTTTAATTGTTTATTCATTGTTTCAAGTTCTAAAGCTTTGTAATAAGCAACTTGCCAACATCCTTCCATAGTTTCATGTTTTGTTCTTGGTATGTCAATTACAGAAATACATGGCTGCGTAGGAAAACAAAGTATAAATTCTATTAGAAACATATCTATTCCAGTTATTTAAAGTTTTCTTGTTGCATCAAAATATTCTTCTACAGAAAGAGTGACATCAAAATTGCCTGTACTGTCTGTAAAACAAACTAGTTTGTCACCTTGATGTAGTAACATAGAAGCTGTGTTTGTTACAATAAAAACACTATTAGCACTCATCCTATATGTTCTTAACATATATTTATAAGTGGCGTGTTCGTGGTGATAAAACTGTAAAGAAATATCTTTGTTACCCACTGCACCAGAGGATACAATTAAAAAAGTAACCACAGCAGAAAAATTAACAGGACATTGATACAACAACTGAGCACTAGCATCAGCGGCTGTAGCTGTTACATTAATTGATTCTGTTGTAAATTTACTAGCGTCTTTTGCTGGCATTATTTCTTTTTAGCTACAGCGGGTTTTTTCATTACAGCGCCACCTTTAGCCATCTTACCCTTACCATCGGCAGCAAAAGCTGGTACTTTCTTACCGTCTTTTTCAACCATAGCCATACCACCAGCGGCATATCCCTTTTTAGCCATACCACCAGCGGCATATCCTTTTTTGCTCATACCACCAGCAGCCATCATTTTTGCTTTCATCATTTCACTTGCTCCTTGTATAGGTTATTAAAAGTTACATCGGCATCCATGTACGAATCATCTTGTTCCGCACAGTGAATCCATTGGCTAGGTTTAAAGTCAGGTGCTCCCTCTCCTAAAACCCAATATGCTGGACTAGTAACTCTCACCCTATTATTAGGCAAGGCTACAATGTTTCCTGTCCACTCACCAGCATCTGTTAACATCAAGACATGACTTTGTTTGTGTTGAGCGGGATCTTCTGACACCTCACTCTCAGCATAATCTACACTAAACAAATATCTTCCTGTATAAAATTCATTGTTTATTTTGCATCGCCATGGTGAGGGCTGTGCTCTCTCTATCTTTAAAATGGAATGATTGTAACTATTACAATCCCAAGGCTGTGCTAAATGAGTAGCCATTCTTTCAGGCCACTTCTCTAAAGGTATGTCCCCAACTAAAGCTGTTATAGGCATCCTAGCCCACATAGCCCCACCATGAACATTAGGCTGACTTCCATCATCTGCTTCACAGCCAGTGAAGATAACTTGAAAGCTAAGACACCTGTCAGGCATAGTGGTGACAGCTACAGCTAGTGCATGTATGTATTCACCATGATAGTCTTGGTGACCGTTAGTAAACTCTTTCCTCA
>Ga0209353_10002140_pt1 | contig 10903 bp, 9 predicted proteins | sample LauGreSpBDMM15SD_2_FD_187561 | JGI IMG/M metagenome (GOLD analysis project Ga0209353, IMG submission 187561) | Freshwater lake microbial communities from Lake Michigan, USA - Sp13.BD.MM15.SD (SPAdes) (version 2) | ecosystem: Environmental > Aquatic > Freshwater > Lake | place: Lake Michigan, USA...
GCCACCCCAACATTGTATTACAGCATTGGGATCCTTGGCCTTAATGGCTTTGATCAAATTTGATCCGTGTAAGTCGCCGCTAGCTTCGCCAGCTATAATATAATATCGCATTTATAAAAACCATTTAACCGACATGGCTACTATTGCATATACAATGGTAGTAATGAAAATACCTTTTGCCACTTTATCTTTTTCTTTGTTAAAAAAGAAGGTGAGTGCAGCGCCATTGAGTAAAAGGGAAACGCTAATCATGGCTGACAACACCGATTTCTGTTGACCTAATATGCTTAAGAATTCTTTTACTGTTATAAAACTAAACCTCCATTGATAAAATCCCATAAAACCTAAAAAGGGGAGTAATAGACCAACGAGCATGCCAACGATGTATTTATCTTTTACCATTTCCACTTTTTACTTAATTTTTCTTTAATAATATGGTTGGTTAAATCAAATTGCACAGGAACCACACTCACATAATTGTTCTTTAACGCCCATACATCCGTGTCCTTTGATTTATCAAAATTCACAAACTCGCCCGTCAACCAAAAATATTTTTTCCCATAAGGATCCTTACGCTCCACATATTTTTCATCATATTTGGCGTAAGACTGTTTACAGATTTTAATACCCTTAATTTTCTTAGTTTCTAGTTTAGGGATATTTACATTTAAACATAAATGCTTGTCTAAATTTTTATCTGCCAATACTTGCTTAATGATAATACCTGCAAAATGAGCCGCCGCTGTAAAGTCGGCATCAATACTTAAATCCAATAAACTAAATCCAATGCTAGGGATGCTTTCAATTGATGCTTCTAAAGCTGCGGACATGGTACCAGAATAAATTACATTAATGGAGTGATTGGCACCGTGATTAATTCCACTTAAACAAATGGTAGGTTTACGATGAAGTACCTTATCTACTGCAATTTTCACACAGTCTACAGGTGTTCCACTACATGCATAGGCTTCTACGCCATCCATATAATCCACTTTGGTAAGTCTTAAATGCTGTCCAAGGGTAATAGCATGGCCCATTCCGCTTTGTGGTTTATCGGGAGCCACCACCACTATTTTACCAAAGGGGAGGGCAGCTTGCACCAAAGCCTTTATGCCTGGCGCTGTAATGCCATCGTCGTTGGTAATTAAAATGAGGGGTTTTTCGGTTTTATTTTTTGCCATACTGCAAGTTAATCAAGGGGCATCGAAAAAAAAATACTAAAAATATTTGGAAATACTAAATAAATTAGTAAATTGCACTAAAATCATTAGTTATGTCATACGCAGGTAAAAATTTAAAGTACATCAGAAAGCAGCGCGAATGGACACAAGAGGAAATGGCCAATCAATTACAAATTAAGCGTTCCCTAGTGGGTGCTTATGAGGAAGAAAGGGCAGAGCCAAGACTAGAAGTTCAGGAAGCCATATGTGCTTTATTAAATATTAGTTTGGAAGAATTCCTGTTCCAGGATCTTTCACAAAAAGGGAATGCCGGAGAGGATTCAGGGACTGGTATGTCCTATTTGGACCGTCGCCGCTCCATGAAAATGGATAAGTCTAGTTCATCCGCTCCAATAGTGCCTTTTGTGCCTGTTAAAGCGGCTGCAGGATATTTGGCTGGTTATGCGGATCCTGAGTTCCTGGACGAGCTTAATACGTTTACATTGCCTATGTTGGCACCAGGAGATTACCGAGCCTTTGAAATCATCGGGGACAGTATGTTGCCTACACCAAGCGGTTCAGTAATTGTTGGGGAGAAGGTAGATAGTATTAAGGACGTTAAGAACTCTAATACCTATATCGTAGTATCCAATTCGGACGGTGTGGTGTACAAGAGAATCATTAACAATGACGACAATAAAGAAAAGCTTACTTTACTGAGTGACAATCCTTTATACGAACCATATCAAGTAAATAGTCAAGATATTGTAGAAGTTTGGAAAGCGGTGTACATTATACAGAAAGCAGGTAGCCAACCCATGTGGGATGTGGACCAGTTAGCGGGTGTAGTGAACAGTTTACAGGACAAGATTAGTAATTTAAGAAGGACAATGAACTAGTTATAACTGATTTAAATAGAAAGGAAGTCTTATTCCCATTCAATGGTTGCTGGTGGCTTGCTGCTAATATCATATACTACACGGTTAATGCCTCTTACTTCATTAATGATGGCATTGCTTACATGGGCTAGAAACTCATAAGGCAAATGTGCCCAGTCAGCAGTCATTCCGTCTACCGAGGTAACTGCTCTCAAGGCAACAGTAAACTCATAAGTTCTTTCGTCACCCATTACACCTACACTTTTAACAGGTAATAGGATGGTTCCCGCCTGCCAAACCTTGGTATATAAATCAAACTCCTTTAAAGCGTTCATATAAATATGATCTGCTCTTTGTAATAAGTCTACTTTCTCTGGGGTGATCTCTCCTAATATACGAATGGCTAATCCTGGTCCAGGGAAAGGGTGTCTATTAATAAGGTCTGCTGGGATGCCTAATTCTAGTCCCACTTTACGTACTTCATCCTTAAATAAATATCTTAAGGGCTCCACCAAGCTTAGGTGTAAAGTATCCGGTAAGCCGCCCACATTATGATGTGACTTAATGGTCTGAGAAGGCCCATGTACACTCACGCTTTCAATGACGTCAGGGTATATAGTTCCTTGACCTAAAAACTTGGCTTCCAACTTATTAGAAGCCTCTATTTGAAATACATCTATAAATAGTTTACCTATAATTTTACGCTTCTCTTCAGGGTCAGACTTGCCTGCTAAGGCATCATAAAACATTTGCTTAGCGTCTATACCCTTTACGTTTAAGCCCACGGATTGATAGATATCCAATACATTTTGGAACTCGTCTTTTCTTAATACGCCATTGTCCACGAATATACCATGAAGGCGATTCCCGATGGCTTTATGAATAAGGGTTGCTGCAACGGTACTATCCACCCCGCCACTTAAGGCCATAATTACATGTCCGTCTCCAATTTGCGCTTTTAATTTTTCTATGGTCTGATTTACAAAGGAGGCCGGCGTCCAATTTTGGCTACAACCGCAAATATCCACTAAGAAGTTTTTAATCATGGTCTTACCCTCGCTAGAATGGTAAACCTCTGGATGGAACTGGAAACCGTGTAGGCTATTGCCAGCATCGGCTTTTTTTCTAAATGCGGCTACGGGAATGCTATCTGTATCGGCTAAAAGTTCAAAATTTTCAGGCAATTGTGTAATAGAGTCGCTATGACTCATCCAAACCTGGCTATTATTCGCAATATTTTTAAATATAATATCGTCTTTTTGAATACGCAATTGAGCACGGCCGTATTCTCTCTTATTTGACTTCTCCACCTTGCCTCCAAAGTTCTTGGCGCTTAACTGAGCACCGTAACAAACAGTTAAAACAGGTAACTTATCCAGCATGGCTTGAATATCCACGTTAGGCGCGTCTGCTTCATTCACACTGGCTGGGGATCCACTTAAAATGATCCCTTTTAGCGTTGAATCAAACACAACAGTTGTATTAAAGGGCTTAATCTCGCAATATACATTTGCTTCCCTTACTGCACGGGCAATAAGTTGTGTGTATTGGCTTCCAAAGTCGAGGATAAGTATTTTTTCAGTCATGGGGCAAAGTTACAAAAAAAAATCCCGCCGGTAGGGCAGGATTTATATATTTAAAGCCGTTGGGCTCGTAAATTAATTCTTTTCGAATTTCTTTTTAGCAACTGGGGCAACAGCAGTGTGTCTAGCCAATTTGCTCTTTAAATTAGCCGCTTTGTTCTTATGGATAATTCCACGTTTAGCTAATTTATCAATTTGAGAAATGATGTTAGGTAACTTCTCGTTGTAAGCAGCTTGCTCGCCAACTGTTTTTAAATCACGAATTGCATTACGTGTTGTTTTACCGTAATAACGGTTTCTATCGCGACGTTTAGTTGCTTGTCTTACATCTTTTTTGGTAGCCGAATGATTTGCCATGTACTATTTAATTTTCAGGAGGGCAAAGGTAAGGGAAGAAGGCTAATTATTAAAATTAAAATGAAAAAAAATATAAAATCCTTTTAAAGCATTGATTATCAATATATTAACTAGCTTTTAGGTATTTTTCATTAGGTAGATGTAAAACCGTTCATTTTACTAAATTTTTGAAATGCGAAAAGTCTTGTTATCAATTATGTTTTTGGCGAATTTTTCCTTTTAAATCAATCAATTAGCGCGATATTTGCGCTCCTAGAATTTAAAATAAAGCAAGTAATCTAAATGAAGGATTTTTCTTACATAACCAATTCTCACCCTTCGTTTATTGAAGGCACATATAATCAGTTTTTACAGGATCCCAATTCGATTGATCCTGAACTTAAAAAGTTTTTTGAAGGTTTTGATTTTGCCATGCAAAATGCGGCAACAAATTCAATTGCATCAACAAATACAAGTCAAAGTTCAAGTAGTGTATCAAATGTAGCGGCTGCAAATGTAAATAGCGATAGTCCCTCAATAGACTGGTCTAAAGAAATTAATGTGTACCGTTTAATATTAGGCTACAGAAATAAAGGGCATTTAATTGCAAAGACCAATCCCATAAGAGAAAGAAAAGATAGGCATGCCAATTTGGATTTACATTTTTTTGAATTGAGTGATGCCGATTTAACTTCTACTTTTTATGCTGGTAATTTAATAGGACTTGGCGCAACAACCTTGCATACTATTGTTGAACATTTACAAAATGTGTATGCGAAAAATATTGGTATTGAGTATAAGTATATTTCAGATCAAGAAAAAGTAGACTGGTTAACAAATGAAATGGAACACAACTTTTCGGACCCCATTCATTTAGATCAGAAAAGACGCATTCTTGAAAAATTAAATCAAGGTGTCATTTTTGAAAAGTTTTTACACACAAAATATATTGGACAAAAGCGGTTCTCCTTAGAAGGTGGAGAAGCTACTATTGCTGCCTTAGATGCCATTATTAATATAGGTGCAGACCATGGGGTAGAAGAAGTGGTGATAGGCATGGCACACAGAGGTCGTTTAAATATACTCGCAAATATCATGGGTAAAACTTATGAGCAAATATTTAGTGAATTTGAAGGTACCGCAGTGTTGGATCAAACCATGGGTAGTGGGGATGTAAAATACCATATGGGGTACAGTTCTGAAATTCAAACTAGCGCTCATAAAAATGTGCATTTAAAATTAATGCAAAACCCTTCGCATCTAGAAGCAGTGGATCCGGTGGTGTTAGGATTTGCGCGCGCGAAGGCAGATGTATTGTATGAAAATAATTTTAATAAAGTATTGCCCATATTAATTCATGGAGACGCATCGGTGGCAGGACAAGGTATTGTGTATGAAATATTACAAATGTGTGATTTGAATGGATATCATACTGGCGGAACGATTCACTTTGTAATTAATAATCAAATAGGATTTACGACGGACTTTGATGATGCAAGAAGTGCGAACTATTGTACTTCGATAGCTGCCATGGTGCAAGCGCCGGTATTGCACGTGAATGGAGATGATGCAGAGTCGGTGTATAAGGCAGTGGTGATGGCTACAAAATACAGACAAACCTATCAGTCGGATATTTTTGTAGATATGGTATGTTATAGAAAGCATGGACACAATGAGGGGGATGATCCAAAGTATACCCAACCTCAATTGTATAAATTAATTGAGCAACATAAAAATCCTAGAGAAATTTATGTAGAATTTTTATTGAAAAATGGAACTGAAGATGCACAAGGTTTGGCTAAAGAAATGGAGCAGAAGTTCTGGTCCGATTTGCAATTGCGTTTGGATGATGTAAAACAAAATCCATTGCCATACAAATACCAGGCACCAGAATTGGCATGGAAAGCAATGCAAAAAGCAACCCCTGCTGATTTTGAATCATCTCCTGACACTAGTATTAGTGCAGATAAAGCAAAATATATTTTTAATGCGTTAATGCGCTGGCCAGAAGGATTTACACCATTAAAAAAAGTGGAGAAATTAATTCTGGAGAAAGTAAAATTATTTGAGTCTGAAAATAAAATAGATTGGGCTACTGGCGAGTTAATGGCATATGCTTCTTTATTAGCAGAAGGTAAAACGGTAAGAATGAGTGGACAGGATGTGAAGCGTGGAACCTTTAGTCATAGACATGCGGTATTATTTGATGAACAAACCAATGAACAGTATTGTAGACTAGATCATATTGCTCAAAGTCAACAACCATTTAGGGTGTACAATTCTTTATTAAGTGAATATGGTGTATTAGGATTTGAATATGGTTATGCATTAGCCAATGCACAAGCTTTGGTTATTTGGGAGGCGCAATTTGGGGATTTCTCCAATGGAGCACAAACCATTATTGACCAATTTATTGCTGCTGGAGAACAAAAATGGCAAAGACAAAATGGGGTAGTAATGTTATTGCCACATGGATATGAAGGACAGGGACCTGAACACAGTAGTGCACGTTTAGAAAGATTTTTACAAATGTGTGCAGAGTATAATATGGTGATTACTAATATTACAACGGCAGCTAACTTGTTTCACGCATTACGTCGTCAATTAACTTGGAACTTCCGTAAGCCAATGATTAACTTTTCGCCAAAAGCGAACTTAAGAAGTCCATGGACATTTAGTGATATTGAAGATTTTACACAAGGTGGATTTAAAGAAGTAATTGATGATAGTTTTGTTGCAGATCCAACACAGGTGAAGAAAGTGTTATTCTGCACTGGTAAAATTTCTTATGAATTAGCGGAAAAGCAAAAGACAGAAAATAGAAATGATATTGCCATTGTGAGAATAGAACAATTATATCCTTTGCCAGTAAATCAAATTAAAGCTTTACAACAAAAGTATGATAAAGCTATTTGGTTCTGGGTGCAAGAAGAGCCATTAAATATGGGTGCAGCTAGTTTCTTACAAATGAATTTGAAAGCGATTAAGTTTGGTGTGATTAGTAGACAGTCCAGCGCTTCTACAGCAACGGGCTACCTGAAAGTACATGCGAAAGAACAATCCGATATTATAACAACCGCGTTTTCGATTTAAATATTAATTAGTTTCAATTATGATTTCTATAAAAGTACCAACCGTTGGAGAATCAATTACCGAAGTAACTTTGTTAAAATGGACAAAGGCAGAGGGGGCATGGGTAGACCGTGACGAAGTAATTGCAGAATTAGAAAGTGAGAAAGCAACATTTGAAGTGAATGCCGAACAAGCTGGTGTCTTATTTCGTAAAGCAAATGAGGGGGATAGTATTTTAATTGGCGCTATATTAGCGGACATCGACGAAACAGCTGCAAAGCCAGCAGCTTCAACAGCAGCTGAGGAAAACGTAAATGTAAACACGACTGCGGCCGCGTCAGCTAGTCAAGCGCCGGTAACTGCCGTTCCCAATAATATAAAAGCAACGCCAGTGGCTGCCGCCATTATTGCAGATAAAAAAGTAGACACTACACAAATTAAAGCAAGTGGATACGCAGGTAAAATAACTAAAGTGGATGTATTAGATGCGTTGAATAATCCAGGTAAGATTCAATTTGCAGGACAGGAATTGTTTTCTCGCAATGTGCGACCAGAGAAAATGAGTAACCTTAGAAAAACAATTAGTCGTCGTTTGGTAGAAGCTAAAAATACAACGGCCATGTTAACTACTTTTAATGAAGTAGACATGACGGCGATTATGCAAATAAGAAAACAATTTAAAGATAAATTTAAGGAAGCGCATGGGGTGAATTTAGGTTTTATGAGCTTCTTCGCAAAAGCTTGTGCCATTGCCTTAACGGAGTGGCCAACTGTAAATGCATTTATAGACGGAGATCAATTATTGTATCATGACTATGCCGACATTAGTATTGCAGTAAGTACACCGAGAGGGTTAACCGTACCTGTAATTAGGAATGTAGAAAGCCTTAGTATGGCAGAGATTGAAAAAAGTGTTGTTGTGTTAGCAGGTAAAGCAAGAGATTCAAAATTAACCACCGAGGATTTAACGGGTGGAACATTTACAATAACTAATGGCGGAGTGTTTGGAAGTTTAATGAGCACACCTATCATTAATTTTCCACAGTCTGCTATTTTAGGAATGCATAAAATTCAGGATCGTCCAATGGCCGTGGATGGAGAAGTGAAAATATTGCCTATGATGTATTTGGCATTAAGCTATGATCACCGCATTATTGATGGCCGTGAAAGTGTCGGCTTCTTAGTAAGAGTAAAAGCCTTATTAGAAAATCCTTCATTACTTTTAATAGGAAAAGATCCAGTAGCAAGTTTATTAGAACTTTAATGCATTACGCAGTACATCAAGATATCGCCAATAAATTATTAGCAGCTTACCATGGGGAAGAGCCGTTAGCCAATTATTTGAAAAAATACTTTGCTGCCAATAAAAAGCATGGGAGCAAGGATCGAAAAAACATTAGTGCATTATGTTATACTCATTTTAGAAATACCGTATCCGATTTCCCTTTAGCCAATAAAATTTCAGATCAAATTAACGCTGAAAGATTTGTGGCATCGCATCAAACTCAGCCACTATTATTTATTCGGATTCGTCCTTGGCAAAAGGAAAAAGTAATTGAAAAACTAGCTGCAGCGAATATTGAATACAAGGAGGTCGCAGAAAACGCGTTTGCTTTTACCAATACAACTTCCCTTCAAAATAGTTTGGAGTTAAATAAGGAAGCGGTGATACAGGATTTAAATTCTCAGGCACTAGCCCAACTTTTGCTATTGGTTCCAACCAGTGTAGCGCACCCTATACAAGTGTGGGATGCTTGTGCAGCAAGCGGTGGTAAAACTATTTTAATGTTTGACACCATGTCCAATATTAGAATGCATTTGTCCGATATCAGAGAAAGTATTTTATATAATGCAGACAAGCGTTTACAGGAAGCTGGGATAAGACCTGCCAGTGTTCAAGAAATTGATTTAACGGAGGCCTTTGATATTAAAAAACCATTTGATTTCGTTTTTGCCGATGTGCCTTGTTCTGGAAGTGGCACCTGGGGTAGAACCCCCGAGCAGTTGGCTTATTTTACCGAAGCGCAATTAAATAAATACACCCAATTGCAATCGCAAATCTTACATAATATCATTCCGACCGTAAAATTAAATGGACATTTGTTATTTGTCACCTGTTCCGTTTACAAGGACGAAAATGAAAAAAATGTAGAAGCATTAATAGCCACCGGTAAATTTAAAGTGGTCAAACAACAATACTTTACCGGATATGATCAACAAGCTGATACGCTATTCGGCGCGCTACTTGAAAAAATTACAGCATAAAAAATCTCAGCATAAAAATTCGTAGCATCTTTTAAGACAACTTTGGCAGTAAACTTCCGCTTTGTATAATCCCTCCTGCCACTACATCATCTCCTTCATAAAATACAGCGCTTTGTCCAGGTGCAATGCTTTTTACATTTTCATAAAATCTTGCTTGTACGCCATTATCTGTATTGGATAGGGTACACAATGCACCACTATCATGATATCTTATTTTAGCCATTAAATCGGAAGGGCCTTCTAAATGATCATACTTGATCCAATTTATTTTAGACACCAACATATCATTGGAGTCTAAATCTTTTTCTTCTCCTATGACCACAATGTTTTTTTCAGGATCAATAGAAGTTACATAAGCAGGTTTGCCCAATGCAATCTCTAAACCTTTTCTTTGTCCAATCGTATAAAAAGGGTAACCCTTGTGTTTACCTAATCTTTTTCCATTTGTATCTACAAACCATCCACCGTTCACGCGCTCCTCTAAACCTTCTACGCGTCTTTTTAAAAACCCACGGTAATCATTATCTGGTACAAAACAAATTTCGTAGCTCTCACTTTTCTTAGCCAATTCTGGATATCCCAAATCAATGGCCATTTGGCGAATTTCCGATTTATGCATACCGCCCAATGGTAAAATAGTACGACTTAATAAATCCTGATCCACACCCCATAAAACATAACTCTGGTCCTTGGTTTCATCCAAGCCTTTAGAAATTACATAACGTCCATTGGTATGTTGACGGACTTTGGCATAGTGGCCCGTTGCAATAAACTCACAACCCAACGCATCGGCTCTTTTTAATAAAGCCCTCCATTTAATATGCGTATTGCACATTACACATGGGTTGGGTGTACGACCCGCTAAATATTCTTCTACAAAGTTTTCAATGACAAAATCGCCAAACTCTTCTCTAATGTCTAAAATATAATGGGGGAAGCCGTTGTTCACAGCTGCTAATCTTGCGTCGTTAAAGGAGTCAATATTACAACATCCTGTTTCCTTGCCGTTGGTATTGCTGGTGGAGTAATCCCAGGTTTTCATGGTAATGCCTACCACTTCGTAACCTTCATTGTGCAGCATAAGGGCTGCGACTGTACTATCAATTCCGCCGCTCATAGCGACTAAAACCTTACCTTTTTTACTCATAATCTTTGGCCAGTTAAATGTTGGCTTGGCACAAAAGTAACCGAAAATTCCTATCTTCATTGTCATATAACGACAAAATTTAAGAAAATGATCAAATTACAAGTAATCGGGAATTTGGGCAAAGATGCTCAAGTAAACAATGTGAATGGCAAGTCTGTAATCAACTTTAATGTTGCGCATACAGAACGTTTTAAGGATGCTCAAGGCAATCAAAAAGACAGAACTACCTGGGTGGATTGTTCTTATTGGACAGATCGTACTGCCGTAGCGCCTTATTTAAAGAAAGGAACGCAAGTGTATGTAGAAGGTACTCCAGACGTAAGAACTTACACTACGGCCGATGGTCGTAATGGGGCTTCATTAACTTTACGTATTGTATCGGTGCAATTATTAGGTAGTAAATCAAATGGTGGTGATAGCCCAGCTCCGGATCAAAGTGCAGGTGCTACTTATACACCAAAT
>Ga0209353_10002155_pt1 | contig 10866 bp, 9 predicted proteins | sample LauGreSpBDMM15SD_2_FD_187561 | JGI IMG/M metagenome (GOLD analysis project Ga0209353, IMG submission 187561) | Freshwater lake microbial communities from Lake Michigan, USA - Sp13.BD.MM15.SD (SPAdes) (version 2) | ecosystem: Environmental > Aquatic > Freshwater > Lake | place: Lake Michigan, USA...
CGACGACCGTTTTCGTTACCCCTGCCAAAATCCAACAAATTGGAATAACGTTGAATGCAAGCCCCCAATCTGTACTGCTACGGGTACATGCCCAGAGCAGCTTATTAAACCTGAGCAGGAGAAGAAGTGATGCCTACTGTTGGATACAAACCAAACAACCGCTTGACCGCAGAAGAGATTGAAGTCCGTGTATGGGCTTTTGTAATCGTCATTTTGGTGACCATCCTGCTTGGCGCAATGGTAGCGTTCCTGTACTCAGTGACCTACGTCACTCAGCCTATGGCGGGCATGGCTCCTATTGACAAGATATACACCCAACAGATCTCCACCATTATGGTGTTTATCACTGGCGTTCTTGGTGGCGTGGCTGGTCGGTCAGGTATTAAAGCCGTAGCCAATGCAGTTGCCAAAGCCGAGGCCAACGACAACGATGAGCCACCAAAGCCATGAGTCTGTTTAATCCATACGTCCTGCTTGGCATCGTCTTGACGGTGCTGGGTAGCTTTGGCGCTGGGTATTACAGCGGTGAGCAAAATGAATACGAGCGCCAGCAGATTGAAATTGCTGCCTTAAATGCCAAGGCGCGGGAAACAGAGCAGCGCATGGGCGAAGTTGCCCAGACATATGCCCAAACTTTAAGGAAAGCCAACAATGTTGCAAAAGCTAAAGAAGATAAGCTGCGTACTGATATTGCCTCTGGTGAGCGCAAGCTGTTCATTCCTGTCAAAGCCCCCGAGTGCTCCGTACCAGCCACCGCAGATCCCCCCGCTGCCTTTGGAAATACAGAAACAAGAGCCGAGCTTGACTCAGGAATTGCTCAATCTCTTGTCGATCTCACCAGCCGAGGTGACCAAGCCATCCGCAGCCTCAACGCCTGCATCGACCAATATAACCAAATGAGGAGCTTTAAATGAACCTGACCGCCAACTTCTCCCTGCACGAACTGACCAAATCAGAGACAGCCCTGCGCATGGGCTTTGACAACACCCCCGGTGAAGCTGAGATTGAAGCTTTGCGCCTGCTGTGTGAGAAAGTTCTTCAGCCTGTGCGTGACCATTTCGGTAAGGGTGTCAAGTGTAATTCTGGGTTCCGCAGTGCGGAGAGTAATGCAGCAGTCGGAGGATCTCGTACCTCAGACCACGTCAAGGGCCAAGCAGCCGATATTGAGATACCCGGAGTGCCAAACGCAGAGCTTGCTCAATGGATCATGGATAACTTAGAATACACACAACTCATTCTTGAGTTCTATACCCCCGGCATACCTGATAGTGGTTGGGTGCATGTGTCTTACGACCCGAACAACCTGAAAAAACAGGAGTTGACCGCCATGAAAGTAGCTGGTAAAACCCAATACGTTCCCGGTCTTGTAGCCTAATCATGCCCTTACAGAAACTTGCCCTTCGTCCCGGTGTAAACAGAGAGAACACCTCTTACGCCAATGAGGGTGGGTATTACGCATCCAACAAGATTCGCTTTCGCTCGGGTATGCCTGAGAAGATTGGCGGTTGGGTTAGGGATACAGGCTTGGTTAATAGTACATCCCCCACCAAGACCTTTGTAATTGATGGCACTGTGCCAGCCAGCACGCCGCCTACTGGCACGCTTTGGGGGGTTTGCCGAGCTTTGTGGAACTGGATTAACTTAACAGGCTACAACCTGCTGGGTCTTGGTACAAACTTAAAATACTATATTCAGAACGGTACAAACGGTTACTACTACGACGTAACACCAATACGTACGACAACAGCCGCTGGTGAAGTTACTTTTGCCGCATCAAATGGCTCGGCAGTAATTACAGTCACTGATGTAGGACACGGCGCTCAAACTGGTGACTTTGTAGCTTTCAGTGGCGCAGTCTCTTTGGGTGGCAACATCACTGCCGCTATCCTTAACGCTGAGTTTCAGATAACGTATTTAACAAGCAACACCTACACCATAACATCTTCAGTCGCAGCTAATGCAAGTGACTCGGGCAATGGTGGAAGCTCAGTTATTGGTGCTTATCAAGTCACAACAGGTAACGATGTCTTTACCCAGAACGTAGGCTGGGGCGCAGGTACTTGGGGCGGCGTTATTGTGGGTACGGCAACAAACCAACTTAATGGGGCTATAAACAATTCCGTCACCACAATCACGGTGGACAGCACAACTGCGTTTGCAGCGGCGGGGAACATCTTAATTGACGCAGAGAACATATCTTATACAAGTAAAAATTCAACTCAATTCTTGGGGTGTACCCGAGGTCTAAGTGGTGCAGGCTCAGGCGCAGCCGCCTCTCATGCTGACAACGCAGTGGTTGTTCAGTCCACCACATTCACTGGGTGGGGTGACCCCGCTCCTGCCGGTCAGGGTATTGGAGAACAGCTTCGTACATGGAGTCAGTCAACTTTTGGCGAAGACTTAATCTTCAACCCCCGTGGTGGTGCACTGTATTACTGGGCAAATGCTGCGTCGGCAAATACCTTTAACCGTGCTCAATACCTTGGCCCGAGCACCTCAATTGCCACTAAATACGGAACCGTAACCACAGATTCCTCATGCCCTACGATTGCCAACTTTGTCATGGTGTCAGATTCCTCAAGGTTTGTTCTTACGTTTGGTGTTAATGACTACCCCGGAACTGATGAAGCAAACATACAAGTCCCTATGCTTATTCGCTGGTCTGACCAAGAGAGTTTTGCCACATGGTTTCCCGCAATTACAAACCAAGCCGGTAGCTACCGTTTAAGTGATGGCTCGCAAATTGTTACAGCCATACAGACCCGCCAAGAGATTTTAGTATTGACGGATTCTGCCATTTACTCTATGCAGTACCTTGGCCCACCCTATGTCTGGAGCTTCCAGATCTTGGGCAACAACATATCTATTGCGGGGCCAAATGCGATAGCAACCGCTAACAACATAACATACTGGATGGGTACAGACAAGTTTTACATGTACTCTGGGCGCGTTCAAACGCTGCCTTCCACCCTGCGCGAGTACGTGTACACAGACATCAACCTTGAGCAGTCATTCCAGTTTATGGCGGGAACCAACGAGGGTTACAACGAGGTGTGGTGGCAGTACTGCTCTGCTGGGTCTAACGTAATTGACCGCTATGTTATATACAACCATCTGGACAACGTCTGGTACTACGGCGACTGGGTTAACTACACCGGCGCGGCATTCCAAGGCAGAACCGCTTGGCTTGACAGCGCATTACGTGCAAACCCGATGGCGGCTACATATGGTGTGGCTGGCGGCAATACAAACACCTTGCTTGTGTATCATGAGTCCGGCGTTGACGACGGCGTAGTTAATCCACCAAATCCTATTGTCTGTCAAGTAACTTCATCTGACTTTGACATTGGGGACGGGCATAACTTTGGCTTTGTGTGGCGCTTGATTCCTGACTTGACTTTTGATGGCTCTAACGTAAATGGGCCGACTGCTATGTTTACGGTACTCCCTCGTGCCAACCCCGGAGCAAACTACGGCCCATCGAATGATCCTTCTGTGGTCAGTGCGCAGAACTATCAAGGCCAAAGAACTTACGCAGTTCAGCAGTTTACCCAGCAGGTGTATGTCAGGATTCGGGGTCGTCAAATGGCTTTCCAAGTAAGCTCAGACGCAATCGGTGTTCAGTGGCAGTTAGGCGTACCACGTATTGACATCAGACCTGACGGCAGGAGATAAGCATGGGTTTAAAAAACGTAGTCCAGCCACGCTTACCAGCAGCCCCAGATCAGTATGACCGCCAGTATATGGAGCAGCTTATCAACGTGCTGCGCTTGTATTTCAACCAATTGGACAACGCTTCCCCTGCCATATTTGCTTCTCAAGGCGTTGGGACTACCGCTGTCGTAACTGCATTAACTTGTGCTCAACCCGACTTAACAACTCCCGGCGCAACCAAAATCAGTCTGCCAACTCAAGCCGATCTTGCCAACCTTCGCGCAGGCGACATCTATTACGACACCACTGCCGGTAATGTTCTGAAGATTAAAGTATGACCAACCTAGAAACAAACCCTAACTACAAGCAGATTTCACTTGACTATGTGGAGTTCAGCGAAGTTGACGACATCTGGATCCGGTCGTACGCATTGGAGAAGGCAAAGACTGTCATATTTCAGCATGTCCATGAACACGACCACGCTACCATTGTTTCGCGTGGAACGATCGAGGCTTGGCAAGATGGCGAGATTCTTGGACAATACGCTGCGCCTGCTGTAATCACCATTCTGGCTGGCAAAAAACATCATTTCATAGCATTGACTGATGACGTTGTGCTCTGCTGCTTACATAATCTGCGTGGGACAGGCTTAGAGTCACCCAAAATTAAGGAGTAATACTATGCCAATCTTTGCCGCGTTTACTGTAGCCGAAGGCGTCGTTGCCGCTGAAGCTATTGCCGCTGCTGAAGCTATCGCCGCTGCTGAAGCCATTGCCGCTGCTGAAGCCCTCGCCACTGCTGACGCCGCCGCCAAAGCCGCCGCTGCCGCCGAAGCTGCTACTGCCGCCTCCACTGCATCAAATGCCGGTATTATGGGCGCTGAACTTGGAGCTAGTGTTGCGCCCACTGCTGAAACTGCGGCTGGTCTTGAGACTGTAGCAGGGGCAGGGGCGGAGAGCGCTAACGCGGCTCAGATGGCTCAGCAACAAGCAGAGATCGCACGCCAAGGATTCTCGCAAGCCGAACTTGAAGCGTTGCAACGTGGGCAAGAAATGGCTAGAGCGAGTTCTGCTGCTCCCCCTACTGAGGTAACAGCTGGACTCAACACCAAAGGCACTATGTATGAAAACACTTTTCTTGACAGATTTAATAATCCTTCTTCCGTAACAGATGAGACGCTGCGTGCTGGGTACGGTTCTGCTACTCCCGCGACTCCTACTGCCGAAGTTGCCGGATCTCAAAACTCGTTGTATCAAAACTTAGGCCAAAATGCCCGTCCTATGGATTTGGGCGGTGCGGAGGGTATGCAGCAGTTAGGTAGTACAGGTATAAAAGCCCCTGCGCTTACCCCAGATCAATTAGCTGGGCCGTCTCAATATTCTATGAGTCAAGGATTAAACTACGGATCTCCTATGAATATGGGGCCTGCTGCTCCAGCACCGACTGGATTAGAAGCTGGATTCAATAAAGCGCTTCAATATGTTAAACAAAACCCATTCTCTTCTGCTTCTATGGGTTTAAATGCGGTTCAATATCTGGGCAAGAAAGAGAAAGAAGATGAAGCGCCCGATGAATACAATGGCATCTTAACTAAGTACAAGATGTCTCCCGACTTTAAAGGTCGGTCTGCTAACCCTCAAGACTTTCAATACATACCTAAGGTATACGCAGAGGGCGGTATTGCATCTTATAAAAGAGGAGACCTCGTTGGTAAGTCATCTATGGACTACTACGAGCGCATGACAAAACCTAAAGAGAAGCTTGATCGCGGCGATGCGGGTATCTACTATGACTTAGACCCAGACACCCGATATCAGGATGCTTTGACTGCGGCACAGATTCGTCAGGCTAAAGTTGCAAAACGTGCGAACGTGCAATTACCTGCTGCAAAACGCCCCACTCCTATGGGGCAGATCAATATGGTTCCCGCAAACATGAAAGCGGAATCTCGCGCTTCTGATGTGACTGAGGCGGCGCAAGGCGGCGTCATGAGTTTGGGTGGCTATGCTGCTGGTGGAAACCCTAGACTTTTAAAAGGCCCGGGTGATGGCATGTCCGACAATATTCCTGCCACAATCGCTGGTAAGCAGCCTGCACGTCTGGCTGATGGAGAGTTTGTAATTCCAGCCGACGTGGTGTCTCACCTCGGTAACGGCTCAACAGAAGCAGGCGCAAAGAAACTCCACAAGATGATGAACGACGTACGTAAAGCGCGTACGGGCAATCCAAAGCAAGGTAAACAGATCAACCCTAACAAGTTCATACCCAAATAATGCCACTGCACTATATCCTCCCTCATCAATTACCCGCAGTGTGGGATAAAGCTGCGCCCCTCTTACAAAAGAGTATTGATACTGAACCTGACTTTATAACTATTGAGCAGGTAGAGTACGCGGTGCGTATTGGGAAGATGTTTCTTTTAGTTTGGGAAGAGCCAGAAGAAGGTATTACAGGCGCAGCGGTGGTTGAATTTATAGACTTCCCCCGTTACCGTGTTGGTCACGGAACTTTGTTGGGTGGTAAAGGCGTCGTGAAGCCGCACGTGCTTCAAGAATTAGTAGCTTGGATGAAAGCTAATGGAGCTACAGTAGCTCAATGCTGGTGTCGCGATGAATTAGTTCCCATGTATAAGAAGATGGGGATGGAAGAAACCCATCATGTAATGAGGATGAAGATATGAATATACTAGACATGAAGCGCAAACTGCTCCCCATGAGCGGTTACCAAATGGGTGGTGGCAGTGGCGGTGGCGGTGGGCCAACTCAAACTACAAGTTATCAAACAAACATTCCTGAGTATGCAAAGCCATACGTTGAGACAATGCTTGGCGCAACCCAAAAGCAATTGTTTCAAGGAACCCCCACCGAGGGAGGAGGCTTTGACATAACTGGCTTCCAGCCATACAAAGCGTATGGCGGTACATACGACGAAGATCCAACTAGTAAGACCTACGGCAAACAAATTTCCTACGACCCCAGCAAAGGTATTGCAGGTTTCCAACCTATGCAGACTAGCGCGCAGCAAGGTATTGCTGGTATGCAAGTGCCGGGCGAATATGGTCAAGCAGCGGGTGCTACTCAGCAATCAATGCAGAATTTACAAAATGCTAATTACCGAGGCGGTAACTTTGGCAATCAATTCCGCTCGCCCGGACAGTATCAGCCCGCGCAGTTTTCTATGTCGGAAGCGCAAGCCCCTGACTTGCAAAACTTCCAAATGGATCCAGCAGAGCGCGTTCGCACACAAAGTTTTAACCAACCCGGTTCAGCCGAAGCGTATATGTCTCCATATATGCAGAACGTGGTGGACATCCAAAAGCGTGAAGCACAACGCCAGTCTGGTATTCAAGGTACACAACAGCAAGCTCAGGCTGTAGGTGCTGGTGCTTTTGGCGGTAGTCGTGACGCGATCATGCGTGCAGAGCGCGAGCGTAATCTTGGTCAACAGATGGGTGATATTCAAGCCACTGGGCAGCAAGCAGCGTTTCAAAATGCGCAGCAGCAATTCAATGCTGAACAGCAAGCCCGTTTACAAGCGCAGCAAGCCAACCAACAAGCAGGGCTTACGGTCGGCGGGCAAAACCTTGGTGCAAAACTTGGCGTGCAACAACTTGGCGCTGGTCAAAACATGCAGGCTCAGTTGGCAAATCAACAAATGTTACAACAAGCGCAGCAAGCGCAAGAACAATCGCGTCAATTTGGTGCTGGTCAAGGCATGACCGCCGCACAACAACGTGCTCAGTATGGTCTGGCTGGTCAACAACTCGGCGAACAATCTCGTCAGTATGGCGCTGGTTATGGCCTACAAGCAAACCAAGCTGCATTGGGCGCGGCAAATCAGCTTGCTGCGTTAGGTGGTCAACGACTGCAAGCGCAGCAAGGCATTTACGGGCTTCAGAATCAGTACGGCGCGCAGCAGCAGGCTATGGAGCAGCAGATAAAGAACCAAGCGATGCAAGACTATGCTAATGCGCAGCAGTATCCGCTTATGCAGTTGGGTACTATGTCCAACATGCTTCGTGGTTTGCCTATGCAGTCTCAGACTACTCAGCAATATACGGCGCAGCCAAACATGTTGACGCAAGGTATTGGCGCTGTTGGCGCAGGTCTGTCTGCATACAACGCGTTCAACCCCTCTAAACCCGGTGGGGCTGCGGGCGGCTTGCCTAGTGAGTTTAAATACTCAAAGGGTGGTGGCATCATGTCTTACGACGTGGGCGGCGAAGTTAAGAGCGATCTTGAGAGTATGGATGAGGAAGGCCTTCAAAAGCAACTTAAAGAATCATCTAGCCCTTTAGTCAAACGCATGGCGCAACGCATCCTGCGTGAACGTCAGATGAGTAAAGCTCCCGGCTTGGCTGGTGGCGGCATCATTGCGTTTAAAGAACCAACCGAAGAAAACAATCAAAGTCTTGTTACCGAACCCGTTGAACCGCCACAGCCCACTGCGGGACAGATGTTGCAACAACGCGTGATGCAAGGAAAGCCTACTGGTAACGTGATGGCTCAACCACAGGGCATTATCCAAGCTGCGCCGACTCCACCCACCCCTGCACCTACTTTGGATCAAGCTGTTCAAGGGGCTGTAGATCTCACACCTGCAATGAAGGCAATGCAGAAAGAATATGCTGGTGCCGCCGCTGTGCCAGTAAAAGACATAATTGCTAGAAATCAAGAAGCTAAAAAAGCTGCTGGTATTGAAGCGCCCGGTGTTGAGCAACGCGCCAAACTTATGGCTGAACGTGCTAATGCTGAAGATGAAGCTGAGCGTACAAAATATCTTCGTATGGCTGAATTCTTTGCTTCGTGGGGTTCGACTCCCGGAAATACTCTTACCGCTGGCATGATGGCATTCAAACAAAGCGTGCCTAATCTAATCTCTGACGAAAAAGAAGCCAAGAGAATCCGCATGGAGATCGATAAGTCTATTGCTGGTCTTGATGAAGCCGCTCGTCTTGAGAAGAAAGGTGATTTTGATGCAGCCACAGCAGAGAAACAAAAAGCTGCGGAGTTGGCAAAATCTATTAATTTGGAAATCATAAAGATCCAAGAAATAGAAGCAAAGGACGTTCGTGCAGGCAAACGTGCCGAAGAAAAAGACATTCGTCAGGGTAAACGCGACGAAGAAAAAGACATCCGTTACGGTAATCTGCAAAAAGAAATTACGCAGATGAAGATTGATGCGGATGCAGCAAACAATAAAACTCTTGCTAAGTTCCGCGCAGAAGATAAAGCCGAAGGAAATACAAATCGACTCATCACGCTTTATACAAGTGCGCAATCAGATAAGTCGGCTGTTGAAAGTCGTATCAGCAACATAATGAAGTCTGAAGAATACCAAAGAGCTTTGGCTGACTCTAATGTAAAAATAGATGAAAAGAGTTCTCCAGAGACTAAGAGAATGCAGGCTAATGCAGCGGAAGCGTTAAAAGGCTTTAATGATTCGTTTAAAACCCAACGTGAAACAGCGGATAACACCGCCAAGTTTATGGAAGATAGACTCAAAGCAAAAGGCGTTGGCCTGCCTGAAAGGACGCCAAAACCAAAAACGGGCGACCGCCCGAGCTTGGACGATCCTGCTCTGCAAAAACCATAAGGAATTGTCATGGCGCTTGATGTAGAAAAAGCAAGAGCGGCTGGTTATTCTGATGCGGAGATTGTTGACCATCTTTCAAAGTCATCAACATTAGACATAAACAAAGCGCGTAAAGCTGGGTACGACGATGCTGAATTGATTCAGCATCTAAGTAAGGCCGCGCCCCCCACTCCTGCAAAAGCGCCTGAACCAACACCACAAGACCAAAGCGTGCTCCGTCAGTTTGCTGACGTGCCCCTCAAAATAGGAGCCGGCGCTGTTACAGGTGTGCGCATGGTTGCCGATGCGTTCGGTGCAAATACCGACGTGTCTAAGAGCCTTCGTGGTGTAGAAGATGAGATAGCTGCCCTGTACAGCGCTCAGTCCAAGAACGACAGCAAAGAGATTGCCCGCATCATGAAAGAGGCGGAAGACAAGGGCGTTCTAGATCAAGTGGCAGCGGGTGTTAGAGCAATGGCTGTTGCTCCTGTTGATGTCATCTCCAATGCACTTGGAACTGCGGCTCCTGCTATTGCTGCTGGCTTGGCTACTTTCTTTACGGGCGGTGCGCCACTGGTAGGTGCAGGTCTAACGCTCGGTACAGGCGCAATCATGGGCGCGGGTACTGTTAAGAGTGCAATATACGACGCTACCAAACAAGTCTTGACTGAGAAGACCAAGATGACGCCCGAGCAGATTGAAGCTGCGGCGGTCAAGGCGCAAGAGTACGGCGGCGAAAACTTAGATCAGATTTTGATTGGCGCAGGTATTGGCGCAATCGGAGCCAGAACAGGTGCGGAGCCTATCATTGCCCGTCAGTTGGCGAAAGATATTATTGGAAGAACCACAGCAGAACAAGCCGCTACTACCGCTGCTACACAGACAACAGGCAGGGAAGCTACCAAAGCTGCGGTTAAAGCAGCCACAGAAGAAGCAACCAAAACAGCTGCTGAACGCGGTATTGTTAAACAAGGCACTATTACAGCAGGCAAAGAGTTTGCAACCGAGGCCGCACAAGGCGGTCAAGAGCAGATAGCGCAAAACATTGCGCTGCAACGTGAAGGCTTTGACGTACCCACAATGCGTGGTGTTGTCAGTCAAGGCACTATGGAAGGTTTGGCTGGCGCTGGTATGGGCGCGGCTGCTGGTGCGCGAGAAGGTTACACAGCCAAGCGCGAAGTGGCTACGGATCAGATCCCAGATCAAGGCGATAAAGATTTCTTTACCACTGAGGGCGAAGACAAAAAAGTTGGAGCGCCACAGCCTACACAAGAACAGCTTGATCTAATAAACGCGGCATCACTGCCGGGCGCTGGAACACCAGCGGATACACCTCCAGCGGATACACCCCCAGCGAATACACCCCCAGCGGATACACCTCCAGCGGCTACTGATGCGTTGGCTAAGGCACAAGCGTACATAGATGAGGGCAAGCCAAATACATTTAAGGCAAAGAATTTAGTTAAAGAACTTGGCCTTGATGTGCCTGCGGGCGCGGGATTTAACGCCCGAGCAATTGAAGCAATTAAAACGCATATTGCACAAGGAGAATCAACAACCACTTGGCAAGGGTATCCGATACAAATTCTAAACGAACCTACTACTAATACTGGAATAGAAGAAGGAGTTTCTTACACA
>Ga0209353_10002156_pt1 | contig 10864 bp, 9 predicted proteins | sample LauGreSpBDMM15SD_2_FD_187561 | JGI IMG/M metagenome (GOLD analysis project Ga0209353, IMG submission 187561) | Freshwater lake microbial communities from Lake Michigan, USA - Sp13.BD.MM15.SD (SPAdes) (version 2) | ecosystem: Environmental > Aquatic > Freshwater > Lake | place: Lake Michigan, USA...
ATTAGTAGGTTTTTAAGTATATTAAATAAGTTAAATTTCTCTGCTAAAGCTGATTATTTTAAAGGGTTTGTACAAACTCCAATTGAAAACATTGAGAGAAAAATTACAGAAGTAGAAAATAAAACCAACACTAATAAGGCCAAAGCTGGAGATTATGGTAATGAACTTTACAATACTACATTAACTGATGTTGAAATTATTGAATCTATATTACCTGAAGATGATATTAAGCTTATTAATATTGCTGATAAGTTAGCCGAAGTATTATTAGATTGTTCAATTGCAGTATTTAATCATTTTCATGAGACAGAAACTGAGGTAGGCGAAATCGCTTTAGAATTAAACAAAAAGGCTATTTCAATTGCAAAAAGTAATCGTGTTATTTCGAGAATAAATAATAGTACACCAATAGTACAATCGTATGTGAATGGTAAAAAAGAAAGACAAGCAACATTAAAAACTAAAGTAGATTTAGAAAAAATCATTTTAATTCTACAAAAAAATGATGAAAATAAATTTTTAGAAATGGGTTTAAATAGTATTGATGCTGCAAGATTAATGATTACAGATTGTAGGCCCTATCTAAGTAATATGAAACTAAATGTAGGACAAGCTGATGAAACTTACATGATGATTTCAACTGGCGTTGCTTCAAAAGCTCTTGGTTATATTATTTCCGAAGTAAATCTAACAAAAAGTAAAGAATCAGTTAAGAATGCACTTTCTCTTATCGATTTAATTAACACGTTGGATTCTACTTATGATTTTAAAGTTAATCGCTTAAATCCTAATAAAACAACGTTACAAAACATGTTGCCTAAATCAGGATGTTATATCGCAACGATGGCTTATGGTGATTACGACCATCCTCAAGTAATGATTTTAAGAGAATTTAGAGACGATGTTTTAGATAAATCAGTATTAGGAAAGTTATTTATTGAAACTTATTACCAATACTCGCCAAAGCTTGTTGAAATGCTAAAAAATCAAAAAACTATAAATAATCTAATTCGAAAATTATTGAATCAACTAATTAAATTTATTTAATCATGACCAAACCTATTATCTCATTACTTCTAATTGCAAGCCTAAGTGCTTTTGCCCAAACAGAATCAAATCTAACTAAAACAGTTTTGGATAAAGAGCTAAAACCCTTAAACACCAAAATAGAAAACCTTTCAAAAGAAAATACTTCGCTCAAAAGCAAGGTTTCGTCCATCGAAGGTAAATTAGATAGTACCAATAAGGAGCTACAAAAAGTACAATTATTAGTTGTCAGTAACCACGATTCTATAATCCATCAAACTGAAGATTTAGATTCTAAAATTACTTCTACATCAATAGATGCAAATACAAAAATTGATAATGTAGATAAGTCTTTAAGTACAAATTCTCTTTATGGTATAATTGGAGTACTTTCTGCAATCTTACTTTCGGGACTTTTATATTGGTTATTAAGTAAAAGACAAAAAACTGATAAAACGGACTTAATTGAGCAATTAAGTAACACCAAATCAACTATAGAGGAAAGTTTAGTGAAAGAATTTGGAAAGCAAACAGGGTTAATGGATGCTCAATTACAATTAATAGAACTACAAAAATCAAATACCCCTAATTCAGCCAATGTTGAACCTGACCATTCTTTAGCATTAAAACTAGCTAGTGAAATAAACTTGATTGAGCGAAATTTGAGATTAATGGATGATAAAACCAAAGGGTTGAAACAACTTAGCAACTCAGTTAGAAAGCTTAAAGATAATTTGGCTGCAAATGGGTATGAGATACCTGAGTTATTAGGAAAATCATTTAATGCTGGCATGAAAGTGATTGTAGCAAGTTCAATACCTGACGAAAATCTAGCAAAAGATGAAGAAATAATAACTAAAGTATTGATTCCTCAAGTGAATTATAATGAAAAGATGATTCAAACAGCTCAAATAGAAACTTCAAAAGGATATTAAATATGAGAAATAAAATTGATTACGGTATTGATTTAGGAACAACCAATTCTGCAATTGCTAGAATGGAAAATGGTGTGCCAACTATTAAAAAATCTGATACACTGAAAGATACCATTCCTTCTTGTGTTCATATTAACAAAAAGCAAGATATATTAATAGGTGATACTGCATTTAATGTCATGAAAAATGATAGTGCAAGAGCTTTAAAAACTTTAGAAACGGGTAAAACAAATACTTTTATAGAGTTTAAAAGAACAATGGGTACTACTAGTGTTTTTGGAAGTTCTAACTTGGGTAAAAATTTATCATCAGAAGAGTTATCTGCTGAGGTTTTGAAAAAACTTAAATCTTTTATTCAAGATGAAAATGTAAATTCAATTGTAATTACAGTACCTGCGAAGTTTCTAAATCCTCAAAATGAAGCAACTATTAAAGCTGCTAAATTAGCTGGATTTAAACATGTTGAACTTTTACAAGAGCCTGTAGCTGCTTCTACTGCTTATGGTTTAGATGCAAAAAATAAAGATGGTTTTTGGTTGGTATTTGATTTTGGTGGAGGAACATTTGATGCAGCTTTGGTAAAATCTGATGAAGGTATTTTATTAGTAAAAGATACAGATGGGGACAATTGGTTAGGTGGAAAAAATTTAGATGAAGCTATTGTTGATGAGATAATCATACCAAACATTATTCAAAATTTTGATATTGAAAATCTGTTAAAGGATTCTAAACAAAAAGAAATACTTCGTAATGCTGTAAAGTTTTATGCAGAAGAAACTAAAATACAACTTTCTTTTAAGGATACACATAATATTCTTTCAAATTTAGGCGATTTACCTTTTGAAGATGAAAATGGAAACGAAATAGAAATTGATGTTGAGGTAAATCAACAAGATATGGAAAGAGTTTTGGGGCCAGTTTTTCAAAAAGCCATTGATATTGCCAAAAACTTATTGAAAAGAAATAACCTAAAAGGCGATGATTTGGCAACTTTAATTTTGGTTGGAGGCCCTACTTTCTCGCCAGTTTTAAGGAGAATGCTAAAAGAACAAATTACAGTTAATGTGGATACCTCTGTTGACCCAATGACTGTAGTAGCCAAAGGTGCAGCTTTGTTTGCTTCTACTATTTCTGTTTCTGATGAGGTAAAAGAAGCTACTAGGGATAATACCAAATTACAATTAGAAATCAACTATGAAGCAACCACAGTTGAACTTGATGAAATGATAAACATCAAGGTTTTAAAGGAAAAAACTATTGGTATTTTCCCAGATAAAATTTATGCTGATGTAGTTAGGTTTGATGGTGCATGGAGTAGTGGTAAAAAATTAATTGGAGAAAAAACTTCATTAGTGGATGTACAGTTAATTGAAGGACGTTCTAATTCATTTGATATTTTAGTTTATGACGAATTAGGTAACAAACTTGAATGCGAACCTCGTCAATTTAGTATTTTACAAGGAATTGGAGGCTTAAACTCAATGCAAGTTTTACCATATTATATTGGCATAGGAAAGTATTTTCAATCAGAAGAAAAGGATTTATTTTTTCCTGCAAAAGGCTTAGAAAAAAATAAAACACTTCCAGCAACTGGTGTAATTAACGGACTGAAAACTCGAACAGACATACGCCCAGGTATGAAGCAAGATTTTATTCGTATCCCCATTTATCAAGGAGATTATGATGCCGAACGTACAAATCCTGCATTAAATAACTTTGTTACGGAAATAATTCTTACAGGAGAAACATTGCCTAAGTTATTGCCAGCTAGTAGCGATGTGGATATTACCATAAAAGTAGATAAATCTCAAACTATGATTTTTACTGCTTATTTTCCTATACTAGACCATACCGAAGAGTTAACCATTGAAATTAAATCAACTTCTGCTGTAGAAATACCTGTACTCTCTGCTCAAATAGCCAAAGCGAAACGAACAGCTAATAAGCTAGGGGACAATGAAGTAAGTCATAATATAGCCATTTTAGAAGAAAAGCTAGAAAATAAAGGAGGTAATGAAGCTGGTAGAATGGAAATTCAAGATGGTTTGCGTAAGGAATTACTAAAATTAGAAGAAACTGAGAAACTATCAGAATGGCCTAAAGTAGAAGCTGAATTAAAACAAGAGTTTTATGATTTTGAAGATTTAATTAAAAAAATAAAAGTAAATGGTGATACTGATGATATAGATTTGCCTAAAATTGAAGCTAGTCTACAAGAATTCAAAACCAATATAGAGCAAATTATTAAAATTAAAGATACAAAAGCAGCCAAAGAATTAATTGAACTTATTGGATTTCTTGAAAGAGAAATTAGAAATGAAGTTACAGGTGGGGGTGTTGATGTAAGTAGATTAAAGTATCATGATGAAGCATTTGATACTATCAATTGGAAAGATAAAAACAAGGCTAGAATGTTAGTAAACCAAGGCTTACAATTAATAGCAAACGGACAAACAAAAGCTTTAAGACCATTATTACAGCAAATATGGGCATTAAGAATAGATGCTCCAAATGGCGATGATGATGACGGAAAAACTTTAGGGTAAGAAAATTAGCAGACTTCAACTTTGTCAAAGTTTTGAACTTTGACAAAGTGAGTTATACTTATTAGTGTAGAAAGCAATGAAATTAAAAAAGTAAAGTAATGACCTTTAAAAAACAGATCCCTATCCTCCCAAAGCAATTTTCATTAAATGAAAAATACACCGTTTTGCTTTTTATTAAGCAAGGCAAAAATGCCGAAACTTATAGAGTGAAAGGCAAGGATGGTGAAATGTATTTTTTGAAGTTGTTTAATATTGCTCAAATGCCTCGAACAGCTTTTGATGAGAGTAATAATTTGCTTGAAATTGAAACTTTAAAATCTGTAAAGCATAAAAATGTTGTTAAGTATCATGATAGTGGAGAGTTAATTTGTGATGGGAAAAAGTATTTGTTTTTAGTATTGAATTTTATAGTTGGTGAAACTTTAACTGAAAAAGTTGCAAGAGAACCTATAAATTCAATTTATGATGTTAAACAAATAGCAATAGGGATATTAGAAGGATTAAACTATTTACATACTTTACCCAATGTAATTATTCACAATGAAATAACCCCTCAAAATATCATGCTCGATTTGTCGAGCGATATACCAACTGTAAAAATTATAGATTTTGGATATGCTCGTTCATTTCATCAATCATCAAAAACATTTAATAAAGAAGGTTTAAACCTTAATTATACAGCTAGCGAATGTTTTAATAATTTGTACTCGCCACAATCTGATTTATATTCGGTTGGAGCTATCATGTATTACTTGCTTTTTAGCTTACCACCTTGGTTTAGAGAAGTTTCTGATTATCAACAGAACCGACTTAATGTTGAAACTGAAATAATAGAACAACGCAAAAGGCCAATTATTTTCAATGATACCTCTGAAGATTTTTTTGACTTTGATGATAGCATCATTTCTATTATCAAGAAAGCCATAACTCCAAATTTGACTGAAAGATTTGAATCTGCCAATGATTTTATAGATGCATTAAAAGGAAATATAAAAATAGAATCAATTGATTTAAATAATAAAGAACAAGTAAAATCAAATGTTGTAATTGATAATAAATCGTCAATAATTACGAAAAAAGGCAAAGGTTTTGATGCAATTGCAGGGATGGCCGAATTGAAAAAACAGCTCCAATTGGATGTAATTGATGCTTTACATAATCCTGAACAATATGCAGAATATGGAGTGACTATACCAAATGGAATGCTTTTATATGGCCCTCCTGGTTGTGGAAAAACTTTTTTTGCCAAACATTTTGCAGAAGAAGTAGGTTTTAATTTTGTATTGGCTACACCATCTACTCTAAAAAGTAGATATGTAAATGCAACGCAAGAAAATATAGCAAAAATGTTTGCTGATGCAGAGAAAAATGCACCAACAATTATTTTCATAGATGAAATAAATGAACTGTTACCTAATCGTGATAGTGATGCTCATGAAATGTCAAAAGGTGCTGTAAATGAAATGCTTGCACAAATGGACAGGACAGGTGAAAAAGGAATATTTATAATAGGTGCTACTAATTACCCAGATATGATTGATCCTGCAATGCTAAGGTCTGGACGATTAGATAAGAAATTTTATTTGTCTCCTCCAGATTTTGAAGCAAGAAAAGCAATGTTTGAAATGTATTTAAAAAACAGACCATTAGATTTTGGTATGGATTACGATAAGCTTGCTAAATTAACGGAGAATTATGTTTCAGCAGATATTGAGTTTTTAGTTAACGAAGCTTCTAGATTTGCATTAAAAGAGAAATCAAGAATATCAATGTCAATATTTGAACAAACAATAAAAATAAGAAAGCCATCAGTTTCGTATTCTGAATTGCAAAAATATGAAAAAGTAAGGGCACAAATGGAAGGTGAAAATTCTGAAACTATCACTAAAGTTGGATTCAAAACGAAAAATCATAATAAAAATATTTAAAAATAAAAGTTGTGCTATTGGCAAATATGGGATACAAGTATTGATTAATGAAATCTAAGCGAAAGTAGACTATCAATTACAGTCTCACTGTGAGTTGTTTGGGCTGAATTGCTCATGTATTCCGAAATGAATTTATAAACATTAATTACTTTTGGTTTGAAATTTTAGATTTTAAAAGGCAAATCTAAGACGTTTATTTATCCTTCATACCTTTCGGTTCAACAAAAAAACCTTTTAATTTCATTCTAATGGAAGCTATACTTAGCTTTTCCTCATTATACTTGTTCCATATAAACTCACAAAACAAAATAGCCTTATCAAGTTTTATTTTACCAATTGTAGCCCATTCTTTCGTACCACAATTTTCATTTTCAAACCTAAAATGAAACATACCTTGTTTTTGTGAATATTCTAGTGTAATTATTTCTGTTGTTTCCATATTGTCTTTACTTAAAATACCTCCAATGCTCCCTAATCCAATTGGCTCTAGCCTGATTATGGTCAGCAAGAGTTGGTGATTTACGACTTTGAAGGAAAAGTATTTTTTGTAATTGCGCTTTGTATTCGGCTGGAGATTCAGTTAAATACTCATTACAAGCCAATATGAAGTCATCTTTCTCAATTCCAGTAATGTATTCATCTTTGGTAAATACCCAAATAAAGAACCTTTTATAAGCATTTACTACACGCTTTAGATTCGGTACACTTTCCCAATTGACATACTTACGAGCGATTTCTTCCCCTTTTCGGTACTTGGTATTGATAATAATCTGAGCGATTCTACACAGTGTAAAATACTGCGAAATTTTCTCCTTAATCTTGTAAAGATCAAAGCCATCATAGTGCATTCTAATGAGACGTGTCGCCTCATAAACGATTGGGCGTATAGGATTGAATGACTGTAAGTGCATGATATAATCCACTGAACTATGACGAATTGCTTTGAAAGCAGATTGAATTTCGGTACGTTCAAATGAAATAGTGTACTTGTTCACGTCCTCTAATAAACACATACCACCTCTGTAAGTGGTACAAACAGTAACCATTGTTAGTAGCATTTGAGGTTGGTTCATCGGCTCTTTGTAAATGGTAAACGGTGCAATAATAAAAATACCAGGAGGAAGCTTCTTAAGATTCTTTTCAGACTGCGTTACAATTCTAATACCTTTTTTTGCTTCATCTTTTTTAGCCTTTTGAATTTCCATGATGTCGAAATGTATCGCTGGAAATTTGTTCCATGATTCCTCATAGTTGGGATCAAAAATAAGTATTGACCTTTTGGGATGGGCTTTGGCGTAAGCTCTTACCATTTGTTCGGTAATGTAGCTTTTACCAATACCCATCAATCCTGTGGCAAGGGTCACAAAAGTTTCTCTCATTGTAATCAAGTTTACAATTAAATCATGAACCTATTTTTCGTCAGTCTTAGGAGTTGCTGGAGGTGTGTTTTGTGCTTTTCTTAATGCTTCAAAATGAGAATCCAGACGTTTTAAATAAAGTTCATTGCTCTTTTTAACTTCAAGAATGGTAGGTATTAAAAACAAGGCAAGCAATACCACTACGCCTATACAAAGTTGAACACCAACAGGAATACTGGTTTCAATGCCTTTTTCAATACAAAGAGCTTGTAATGGTTTTTTGATTTGGTCTTTGTACCATTCCGGAATAATGAACCGCTCTTTATTTTCTTTATTCCGTTTGGCAATATCCTCTTTGAGTGCTAGTTGAGTGGCATCATCAATGATAGGGTCTTCAACTACTGAATCCGAAATTTTAACCACATAAGTACCCATCAATTCGGGTAACCCATGCTCAAAATTGTTCCAAATTAATTCTGAAGTAGTCACACCCATTTGAGCTGTTACATTTTGGGTAGCAGTCAAATTAGTATCCATTGGCTCTTGAAATTGCATGGTTGGGATTTGCAATTCAGGTATGGGTACTTCAATTTGTTCTGTTGGTATTTCAGGCATTGCCTGTTCTTTTTTGAAGAAATTAAACAATGGCTTCTGTGGAGAAGACACTACCTCTTTGGTTATTGATTCTGTTGAGGTTTTATCAATTTCAACACCACTCATTCTATTCAATTGCGCTTCGGGATTGGTCGCATATTCACGTTCCACCACAGGCTCAAACATTTTGGATAATTCAAAATTTTGTGGTGCTGGTGCTGTATTGATTATGGTATCAATTTCTGTTTCAGCATTGCTATTATTCACTGATTCTAATACTTTGGTAATGTCCTCTAAGGCAGTATTGTTTTCCGACTGATTTGAAACCCCACTCCCTTCTATTTGGTTTTCAGTGCTTTCAATGCTTGGCTTTGTTCTCATTCTAAATTGTCGTTTTGAAGGTTTGCTTCATATTGTTTAATTATGGCATTGAGATTTCTTTCAATTACACCAACATTTTGATCGAGATTATAAAGCTTAGCAATGATTCTATCATTCACTTTTTGACGTAAAATACAGATCTTTGAAGGGTATGTTTTGAAATATTTGGACATTACTTCATAAGTAAAATTGGGGTTATGCCTTTTGTGTAAGAGGTAATAACAAATGCCTCTTAACTCCGAAAATTGCCCTCTTTTCTTTAAATCAACGATCCATTTTTTATTTACATTGTAGTAAATTGCCACAGCATTCACTACGCAATCAATCACAAAATCACGATCTAATTGACGAGAGGGCTTATTTTCTATTTCATTTAGAATAATGTTTTCTTGAATGATTCCTTCTTCAATGATTGCTGGTTCTTTTATTTCACTATACATTGGTCATCTCATTTTCAATATTTACAATCATTTTGGGCTCTGTGATAATTTCACTTTTGGCTTCTTGAATTTTGCTCAAAATTGCTGTTACCAAGTATTGAAAAGGAAATGTTCCTCCTTCAACTTCAAGTGGTTCAATATTGTCTTCAATGATTTTAACCTCGATTTCACCATCACGAACTGCCAAACAAAAAACTACTGGTTTGCCAACTTCATTACTAATATGAGTAATGGCCTCAATAATGTAAGGGGCAAGTAAAACCAAGGTATTTTCTGACACTTCGTGAATATCTGTTTCCAAGGGTTTGCCATCTAACAAGCGTTTTAATCTTGGTTTATTAGTAATGCCAGTCTGATGAATGAAGTTTTGAATGTTTTTGGGTAACCTGTTCATGATAAAGTCGAGCCCTTTGTCGGTTGCTAAACCTTTGAACATATTTAGGAGCATATCCATTTTTTTGTAGTGTTGAGTTTTGAGTGTTTAGTTTTGAGTACAGAGTTTGGTTGGTCTTAAGTTTTTAGTAAAAGGGTATTGAGTTTAGAAATACTAAAAACTCAACACCCAACACTCAAAACTCATTTTATCTTTTCAATTAAGTAAAACGGTTTCATCATAGCTTTTTTGACTTCAGAAACCCTAAAACTTCCAACAATTTCACCTTTAGTCAAATGCTCACATGGATAGTTTAATGCTTTGAGTTCACTTGCTAAAAGCTTTGTTTTTCCAGCTTGAAAAAGTTTGTTTAAAATGGCTTCTTTGAGTTCGGATTCTGATTCGTCTTCGTCTGTTTCATTGTCTAATTCATCAGAAATGAGTTCACAAATTTTATCGTCAAGTTCACGAATGGCCACTTGGATAGCACGAATATCTTCTGGGTCGTTTTCGTCTTCATCAAGGTCTTCTTCCAAATCATTTAAAGCTGTAATTACTTGTTTGATTTCACTTGGAAGTCCGGTTTCTTCAACCTTTAATTTATTTAAAAGAGCCTTATATTTTAGTGCCATTTTGAGAGAGTTTTATTGATTTTTGACACTCAAAACTCGCTCAATGTGTAGGCATTACCAAAGTTGTTACCCTTATAAAGAATAAAATATTTATCTCAAAAACAGGTAATTGCATTAATTATTTAATAACTGTTTATTTCGATTATTTTGTAAATTAGAATAAACCAATTGCACACATTTTAAGAGCGAAAATAGTATTATTTGAAGGCTTAAAAAATCACTTTTTTAGATTTAAAGTAGCAATAAATTACCGTTATAATTCCCAAAGAAACCAAAACGAAAAATAACTGTTTGCCAAATCGGAATCTGGATGTAAATTCAGAAAGTTTATCACTTGGTATTTTGGAACGAATAAAGGCTTTAAAATCTGCAACGGTGATTACACCATCCTTATTGATGTCAATTCCTGCATTTTGAGTATAGCCAATTCCTGCTAATGGAATAGTGTAGAAATCGGGTTTTCCAACCGCTACAGGATAGAAAACGAGTAAATACAAATCGTCATAATCTTTGATTGCAGTACGTGCAATATTTGCTAATTGTCGGTGAATGTATTTTTCCACCCAATCCAATTGCTCTACATTGGAAAGTGAAGCTAAAAAAAAGGTGGTAACTCCCAAATCTTGTGCTGTACGTGGCATAAACTGAATT
>Ga0209353_10002157_pt1 | contig 10856 bp, 13 predicted proteins | sample LauGreSpBDMM15SD_2_FD_187561 | JGI IMG/M metagenome (GOLD analysis project Ga0209353, IMG submission 187561) | Freshwater lake microbial communities from Lake Michigan, USA - Sp13.BD.MM15.SD (SPAdes) (version 2) | ecosystem: Environmental > Aquatic > Freshwater > Lake | place: Lake Michigan...
ATTATAAAAAATAAAGTTCAATTTTATTTGTTATAGTAAATCGATAATATATATGCCAATTGTGGTTGAACTAACTGGACAAGGATTAACCGGCAATGAACTCCTCAATGTTGAAGAACTACCCACCGAAGTACTCAATGACAATCACAGTGAATTGAGTGATAGTCACGATTTAGATGAACCCAATAGTTCCGGCACGGAGGATGATTACATTGCTTTACCGGGTGATAATGGTAAAATGGTTCAACATTCAAGCCAAAAACGAAACTTTTTCAACGGTTTATTTTCGGGGGGAGTTAATAATGATAGAAGATTGTCCACCCAATCCGAAGGATACTTGGAGGGAGAACCAAGGTTAGACCCCAATTTTACCTATAAGGTCCGATTCAAAAAATTAAATTACATGCAAGTAGAAAAAAGCATCAACAAACATTATTTCGATATCAATCATACATACAGTTCAGCCCTAGACATTTTAGCCAGTTATTTGAAAGGTCATAAATTTATTTATCTAGAGGCGAAATTTTATACCGAACAACAATTGAATTGGCTCATGATGCCCGCCATTTTGCTGTCCACTATTGCCACCGTCTTATCTTCTGTGGTGGATAGCTATTGGTGGGGAACTATTTTCATTTCTTCCGTAAACGGAATCATCGCCTTTTTGTTAGCCGTGATTAATTTCCTCAAGCTAGACGCCGCCTCAGAAGCCCATAAAATATCGTCGCATCAATACGACAAGCTGCAGAGTTCCGTCGAATTCATGTCCGGGTCTGTTTTGTTGTTTCGAAATGTAAATGTTCCCCCCGAGACCGATGAATCTAACAAAAACAAAATGATTTACGAAAATCAGAAAAAGATTGAAGGCGACATGGTGATTAAAATGGCCGATGTAGAGAAGAAAATTAACGACATTAAGGAAACCAATCAATTCATCATTCCTAGGTGCATCCGTTTACGGTATCCGGTTATTTACAATACGAATGTGTTTTCCATCATTAAGAAAATCGAAGACCACCGTAAGAAGACGATTACTCGATTGAAAGATATCAAAAATGAAATGCGATTCTGGAGTGCCGTTCAAAAGGCGAATAAAAATAATTTACCCGAAGTCCATCGTTCGCAAGTGAGAAAATTGTTTAATTCTAAACGACGGTTGATTCAAGATATTCTCTTACTGAAATCCGCTTTTTCTGTCATCGATCAAATGTTCTATCAAGAAATAATCAATGCGGAGGAATTAAGAACTCGGTGGTTACCGAATTGGTTTTATGATGCCATAGCACTAACACCACCAGAAGAATTGAATACATTTATTAAGAATTTAATGGACCCATTTAAAGAAGAATATGCGGAAAACACAATGTATAGTGTATAACATAATAATATATGTATGTGGTAAAAAAACAGTCCATCTTCTGGGAATCGCCCGTTTGTTCTCCCTTTATGCAATCGCTCAAAGAAGTGATTCCAATATGTTATGTTAGTATAGATTCTTGTTACATTCCTTCTAACAAAATAAAGCCTCTAACAAAAGATTATTTGAACTATGAATTGACTGTTAGGTTGGCCGAATGCATTTCAAAACAAATATTGTATTTAGAACGACGTGGGTTGACCTTAACGGGATTTGATTTAACGGATATTTTATGTGTGGATGAGGGGCGTTACTTTATTGCCGCAAATTATGAACGCATTGTTCCGCATGCGAATCAAATGATTCGATTTATGGTGCCTTTTTATAAGCCGATATTTACATGTATAAAGGGGAATAGATTGCCTATAACGACCTCTTATTTGAATGCGCGTGTTAGTTTAGGATTATTGTTGACACATTTGTTAGAGGAAGATATAAATAATATAAGGTATACCAAACTGTATTGGTTTATAGAACGGTGTTTGAAAACACCCGATAAAGGGTTTACTGTTATTTAAACAAGGAGTCGCCCTTAATTATGTGTATATTATGTATATGAAACAAAAAACAACTAGTAATAATACAAGAAAAACAAAAACATCCAATTGGAAGAAACTTATTGGTCATTCAATGACATATAAAAAACATCTAAGACAACAACAAAGACAAAGTCAAAGACAACAACAAAGACAACAACAAGAACAACAACAACAAGAACAACAACAACAAGAAGAACAACGACAACTTGAGTTACAACAACAACAACAACAAGAAGAAGAACAACGACAACTTGAGTTACAGCAACAACAACAACAACAAAAAATCCGCCGTAAAAGAATGCTTAATTTAGGACTTTTTTTTGAAAAATTAAATCAGCTTTTCAATAAAAAAATACCCGAATTCGATGTGAACCCAAGTGTTGAAGATATATTTTTGTTAAATCTAAATCATGGCGTAATTCCTCTCAAGTATGATAATACAAAAAAAGAGGGGTATCCAGTTAACATTATAGAGTATGTCTCAAATGTAAAACAAGTAAAAGTATTAAAAGCCCCAATCGGTTCATGCCCACAGAGCAATGAATATTTGCATCATGATTTAATTGCCAAATTGCAAGCAATTAATGATGCAAATCTCACTTCAGAGGAATTTCATCAAACAATTTTAAACCAAATTTCAGATAGAACCCTCGCTGAAAATGAAGACATTATTGACACTAACAAAACTGATTTTCTAATGAAAAAAGAAAGAACTGAAATAGAAAGGTTTATTCCAGACCATGCAGATAGAACATATCAATCAATTGCAATAGGCCTCGGTGAACCTACGGTAAACAAATATTTTTTAATGGACAAAACAGAACCAGATGGGGATATTTATTTATTAAAAGAGGCGCATATTACTCTTCCGTTTCAATCGACTATTATTATGTATGGTTTAAATGAATTTAAAAATTTAGATAAGTTTCCCCTACCCGCATATTTGTATAGTGCGGGAGACATTATTTTTACTACGACCACCCCAATAACAATTTCGGGTATAACATATTCAACTGGAACAGAAATAACGTTAAAAATGGGAATGTTTATTGAATTAGACCAACATTTACAAACCCATATTAAAGATATGGGAATTCAATCTATTTTTGTAGACAAACATGGAAATTATAAGTTATACCCTTATAAAACTGGAATCAAATTAAAAGATGGTCGAGTGAGATATGAAAGATACACGGGTATACTATCATGTCCATATTTTATAGAATATGTAGAAAAAATGATATCCTCCAATAAAAAAATAGTGGGGGCATTACATGAGTTTAGTCATGATATTATCTCTACATGCACCTCTTTATTGTATCCTTTTGAACATGAAACAGTTATTGCAATGAATTCATTGCTTCTTACAAATTATTTTAGAAATGTAGGATGTATTTATTCATATGATTTTACATGTCAACTATTATCATTACTTGAAGTTCCGCAAGATAGTAGATACGGTTTAGATGATTTGGCTGAAATATTAGTTGCAAATAACGGCAATCAAAAAGATTTGTACGCGTATGCAAAAGGAATAACCAAATCCAAATCCAAAAAGAAACAAAAACACACAAGAAAAAATAATAAATAGTTATATAAATGTCAATTGTCACCTTAAAAAGAAAAACAAACGCGGTTTATGCCAAAGTTCATTCTCATGGACATTACGGGTTAACCGGCTTCTCACTGAACGGAGGACGCCGTGGATTGAGTTATATTGGAAAAGACCAGCTAAGAAGTAAAGTGTTTACTCCCTTCAAAGGAACCGAACCCGTCGGGCATGGTGGCACAAATGGAAAATACGACAAGAGTCACATTATCATGGCTGTTGGTCCCGGAACAGATATTCGCGGACAACAATATAAGGTGATAAAACCATCCGTTGTTAGTAGCAGAGAACAAATGAATCGTTTCCGCTGGTGTTGTGCAGATATTGTGAGAACACAATCTGGCATTGATATGGGGTCCCAAGATGCATATATTGCCAAAAAATCAGCTGCCAATGTATGCGTATTAAAGAATGATAAACCAATTAATCCTTTGAATGCCAGTTGCAATGCAACCAATCATGATAGACTAGACTGCAAAAATAATTATTCAAAAGATGTGACACCAGTTGATTCTAGCTTGAGAACTTTGGCTATACAAAAAGAATGCTCTTTAAAAGAAATAGACCCTTCTAAAATCATACCGGCTAACAGTAATAAAGGTTGTGTCAAATGTTAAGGGGTTATAGGGGGACTTTGTCCCCCTTGAAGTGTGCATTTAATTTTTCATAGCTATCTGGTGTATTTAATTTACATATTCGATGTGTATCGCCGGTTATACTACATCCCGTTGATTTAGTGCAAACTTCCAAACAATTATTCAATTTTTTAACCCATCTGATATGTGTTTCATTGATAATTTTATTATTATCGGTTTTTATATAAGATACTAGGTTTGTATTTTCCTTTTCCTTTTCCATTTCCATTATATGTAACTTGTTAGTTATAGGTTTATATAATTTATTAATTATAACAAATTATAAAATTTACGGAGGGGTCTTAGGGGGGCAAAGCCCCCCTTGTAGTAGTTGATCCAAACCCGCCTTCACCCCGTTCCGTTTTCTCCCCTAGTTCATCCACTAATTCCACCAAAATCGGCACTAATCCCGGCGCACATATTTGGAACATCTTTTCATAGGCATTCAAATAACATTCATTATCATAAACCACATCCACCATTGCAATCATCGGACCACGATACCCCGCATCAATAATCCCAACACTGTTAGCTAATCGAATACATGATTTGCTAATACTAGAACGAGGATACAAATAATATCCCGTGTTAGTCGCATTTCCCTCTGCATCGTACAAGACAGCGGCACACTTTACACCAAGGTTGACCTTATTTACCTTTGTGCAAATGCATTTATGAGATCCCACTGAACTGTCAATGCAAAAAGGAGTCAATAAGTCAAATCCCGAATCGGGGAAATCAATGTTTCGCTGCATTTTTTCATTATGAGCTAGAATCGCTCGTTCATAATGCGCACGGAGTTCTAAATCCTCTACGCAAATGCGCAAAACCATATGAGGTCGTCTGTGTGCAATCAATGAATCCGCGAATGATAAAAAATGGGCCATTTGTTATAATTAAAGACATGTTCTATTTAAATCATTTTTAGGGGGACAAAGTCCCCCTATGACCCCCATTATACAATATTTTCAAAATAATTTAAACAAGAAAAAAAGAGATATTTTGCACATTTTTTAAAAAGTCTTCATAAAAGTGAACATTTGGCACAACCTTTATTAAAGGTTGTCTAAAAGGGCAGCCGCATAAGTTCGCCCATCTCGGAAATCCACCGGAATACTATCTATTGTATTTAATATCTGAAACACATCCATATCTTTGCTTGAATCTTCTTCTCCAATTTGAAATGTATGTTCAATAAATCTACCATGAAATACCGTTGTTAGTAGTGTGTAAATAATCTGTCTTTCTGTAATATTATTGCGTTTCAATTCCGTCATAATATGGTCAATCGTCCTTTTTCGATGCACCATGGCAGTAATTGGTCTATCTTCCTCTTCATCCAAAGAATCTTCTTCATAATCATCATCTGAATCTGTATATGAGTCAGACTCCGATTCTGATTCTTCTTCTTCAATATCCGCCAATTGTTGGCGACACATAGGGCATCCAGTGTTTGTTAAAATGGCATGTTTGATTAAACAGCTTGAATGAAAACAATGCCCACATTCCGTAATTGTTTTATTCGCCTTATTTGTTATTTCGTCATAACAAATAGGACATTCTTCATTTGTTCCATTTATATCGCAGTCCGATTTATGTTCTGGCCAATGCTTGAATTGACATGTCACGGAACAATAATAAACATTCAAACATCCACTGCATTTTTTCATTTTGGGGAATTCAGTTTGGCAACCATGGCACAAGATATTCGATTGGCACAAGATATTCGATTGACACAAGACAGTTGATTCAGAGATAGAAGACATTTTAATACAAGATAACGACACACAAGTTGAAAGTAAGTAAGTAATATAATGATTTTATATTGAAAAAAGAATTTCAATTTTATTATGGAGACATATGACATATAAAAATGGTATTCTACATAGGATAGTTGGTATCATCTTGATACTGCCAATGGTTATCATTCCGCTGTCTCTCTGCTTGCCGCTCAAGGTTTAATATACAACTCAACACCGCCGCACCAATAACTCCAAGCATAAAAACATATTGAGCAGCATCATATACATCAACCCAACTTCCTCCTCTTTTTAATGTATTACGTTTTTTATTTTTTTGTCTTCTGGATTTTTTACCAGCTTTATCTGTATTGTCCTTGTATTTATTTAAATATTTTTCTGAATATTGAGAATAAAGACCACGTAAATACGTTTGAACGTTTTCATTATCTTCTTTATTAAGGTCTTTGATAATTTCCATAAAATGCATTTCTTGTTTTAACGATTCATCTAAATTTAAACGGTTAGGTGGCTTTAAACTTTCAAAAAAAAATTTTACATCGTCCATATAGTATCTCCCCATATAGTATCTAAATATTAAAACTTTGAAGAGGCTGAAATAATAGATGGAAATAAACCTAAAAATGGTATTCTATGTCCATAACCAGTGACTTGGTATTTTTGGTTTTCGACTATTTTGGTATATAATTCGGTTGAAGTAAAAAATCCATAAAAAATAGAATTTGTAATCGTGTAAATATTTCCATCTGTATCCGCTACAACATTCTGTCCATATTTACCATTTTTAAGAGATTCCTTTTCTTTAATGGTAATGGTTTTAGTAAAATAAGTTGCATAACTATACAACGCACTTGAAATGATAAAGACAATAATAAGAATAAAATATATGTTTGTTTTGTTGAAATAATATGAAAAGGACTTCATACTATTGCATTATATAATAATAACGAGCCCCTAATATTCTCTAACAAAAACAGTGTGTCCACTATTTTTCCAATGCATGCAATTACATTTATGGAAGTCTTCCCCGCAAAATAATATAATTTCATTACGTAAATAAGTTGAACAAACTAAATCATAATACGGCATTCCTCTGTGATATGAACCATATATGACAATATCATAATATTTATTTTTAATGTCTTCTTCAATACGAGTATCTAACAAATCATTATGTAAATTAGGCTCTAACAAATTAGTATATGTCATCCCTTTTCCATATAATCTAGAATAATTAATTACATTTGATTTATAAATATGCGGAATCTTTGGAAAATCGTGACAGTTTTCACCAAACACTTCTTTTAAACCATGTAAAGTAAGACATCGCAAATAATCCGGCTCAGTATTTCCAGAAAGAAATAAAATGCGAGATACGGGTAAGTTTATTTTTTGCATAACATATTCCGCCATTTTACGGGTTGTTAAATATTTTTTTGTATATTCCATTAATTTTGTTAGTATAATGGTGTATTCATGTATGGTTTGTTCTGTTAATTGGTTAATCTGTTTATTGGCAAATTTATTATTATACATTTGTTTCGCTTCTATAAATAAATCTTTCGGTAATACGGCTAATGTATTTGGAGGACATTTTTCAATATTAATAAAAATGGGTACACAACCATTTGCCAAGATTTCATAGTGTCTTAAACAATCCCAGCCACCTTTCATTTTTGTTATTGCAAAATAAGATTGTTTGTATTCATTATAATATGCCTCCTCATTATTGTAAATATAAGTTCGTACATCTCCTGGAATCAAACTAGACACTATTTTGCATTTACCACGAATGTTTACTTGAGAGCTTATTTTTTCCTCTGCAATGCTAAATGTTATTGGAAATAATGACATTTATTATATTACAACCTTTCTAAAAGTTGTTCCAAACTAATTACAACAACCTTTAAAAAGGTTGTAACCCCCCTAAAAAAATTGAAATTCTTTTTTCAATATAAAAACATTCTATTACTTACCAACTTATTACAGTCACTACGCTTACAGTCACTACGCTTACGCTTATACAATGTTTATCGAATTCTCTAGAAAAATCTCTGAGCTATGGTTTATCTCCTTATTTGTCTGCATCATCCTTGTCCTCGCCGGATATGCTCTTAGCTGCAATAATCTACAATGTGCCATCCTTATTATTCAAGTCATACTAGTCGTCTTTTGCATTGCATGGGGATATATCGTTTGGAAAATAATAAAATTAATGGAAAAAAAAATGCAAGAAAAAGAAGTGGCTACGCCAAATAATTAATTTGTTGTCATAATTTAATATGTGTTACAATGAAACCATATCACTCAATACCTTCGTGTTTTCCATGGCCGTCATGGCATTTATTTACTATAACAATGAATACACGCAATACAAAATAAAAACCTTTCAGAATAAATATGTGTATTTGTTTTTTATTTCGATTGTGTCAATTCAATTGGTCGAATATTTTTTATGGAAAAGTATCAAAACCGGCAATGTTCGCATGAATGAAATCGCTTCTGTATTTGGATGGTTATTTATACGCATTCTGCATCCAGTCGCCTTTATCTCTCTTTTAGATAATACATTTTTACGGAATTTGTTAGTTGTTAGTTATTTAATAAGTTTATTCATATTTACCATGTTTTTCCGTAAACCAATTGATTTTTTTACTTCAGTCAAAGACGGTCATTTATTCTGGCATTGGTTATATGGCGAGAAAATAGAATGTCTTATTTATGGTCTCGTATATTTTGCATTTTTGGTCCCATCCTTTATGAAAATGCCATGGCTACTTGGTATTGCTATGATTTATTTTATTTATTTGTATTTTCATAGAAACAATAACTGGACTTCCATGTGGTGTTGGAGCATCAATCTAACATTTATTTTTTACTTGGTTTGGATATTAATTGTTTTACCATATTACGAATATAATGGACTATGTTAGATAGAAAAAAGGGGTTTCCTTTTTGTTGTTGTTGTTGTTTTTCCTTTTTGTTGTTGTTGTTGTTTTTCCTTTTTGTTGTTGTTGTTGTTTTTCCTTTTTGTTGTTGTTGTTGTTTTTCCTTTTTGTTGTTGTTGTTGTTTTTCCTTTTTTTGTTAGTTGTGGGTAGTATTTGTTGTCATAATTTAATATGTGGTGGACCACATAAAATTCCACATTCACCACATCTTTGAGGATTATATATCCACTCATAGCCGTTAAATCATTTGGAGCATTGATTGTTTCAGCAGTTAATTAATTAACCACCGTTTCCGGATTCATAATTTGATGAGTCATTCCATTCTTTTTTTCTTGCACAAGTCGGATATATTGGTCGATACTGATTGAAGCCGGACCGTCTTCTTGCTCTTCTTCTTGTAAATCAAACCCCACCATTTCAAATCGATACACATACACTTGTTTTTCTTGTCCAATACGATGGCATCTTCCAACTGCTTGTTGTTCCACACTCGGATTCCAATGAGGACTAACAAAGTATACTTCGCTATAATTTTTCTGTAAATTCAAACCTTCACAACCCGTTTGAATTTGCAATATAATCACTTGATTGTTAGGGTCGCTCAAAATGGCTTGTCTTTCCGCCGCCCCAGTTCGGCCATCAAACGTCGCATTTCGAATCCCGCATTCACTCAATCGACCCGCAATCACATCAATCTCTTTGCGGTAATGGCAAAACACCAACTTACCCGCCCCATTGGCCTTGTTTGCATTAATCATATCAATGACGGCATCTAGCTTGCTAGACCCGCTCGTATTGTAATTTTTCATTCTATGTTTTTTAAGGTCATCCACAAGCAAAGCAGATAAAGTGCACGATTGTTGTGCACGCAAAATACGCTGCAAAGTAAATGTACCATTTAAATATTTTGCATACTTACCGGTGTCTCGTCCTTCTAAATGCGATAACGGCAACGTGCTGTGAACCTCCTTTCCTAATGCATAATCGTCCTTCCATTCCACGGGCACCACATGGGTAATCACATCGGGCAAATTGGTCGACGGCACCATCTTCTTCATGCGTTTCAAGACAAACGTCTTCATAATATGCGGGGTAAGTGCCTTATCCGAGTAAATCGCCTTACTAAGCCCCATGGCCGCACACAAGTGAAAGTAATCCCGCACATTATTCTGGATTGGAGTGCCCGTAATAAGCCACCTAATTCTTGTATTCAAAACAAGAGCGCCTTCATGTGATTGGTTCGCGTTTCGCAAATGATGGGCTTCATCAAAGATGACTCGGTCCCACTGCACTTGGTGCAACAAATTGTCGCCACTTTTCAAAGGGCGAATCCCATTATACGTGGTAATCACAATCTCGGCCGCATTGAGTTCACGAATTTTTATTAGTTTTTTTTGCGCACCATGATACACAAGTGCTTGCTTTCCCGTTGCACGGAAAATCTCCTTTTGCCATTGCACCAGCAAGACGGGTGGTAGCACAATCAACGTATTTGACACGGGGTTTGCCATCATGGTACCAATCGTAGTCAACGTCTTTCCCAACCCCATCTCGTCGGCAATGATGCCTCCATAAATACCATACTGCAGTGTGGTCTCATTCCTTAAACAAAATTGAACTCCATCATACTGATGTTGGTTAAAGGCAAGTCCCGCCTTGGTTAACATGTTGGTGAAGTTTTGCATTGTTTCGTAGTTGTCGTAATCGTAAGTGAGTGTTTGAAAGAAAATATATGCAATACCATATAGGGTAGTTAATTGTTTCAATTTTTTGCTTAAAACGCTTGTAAATGCGCGCACTAAAAATCAACTTTTTCAACCTTTAAATAAACCTTTTTAAAGGTTTATCCAAATGCGTTCGTTGGTTCGGTATTTAGTTGGCTTGGTTTGGCTCAACCTTTAAAAAGGTTGATGAAAAGGTTGGCAATATCTGATTTATCAAAATACG
>Ga0209353_10002163_pt1 | contig 10825 bp, 12 predicted proteins | sample LauGreSpBDMM15SD_2_FD_187561 | JGI IMG/M metagenome (GOLD analysis project Ga0209353, IMG submission 187561) | Freshwater lake microbial communities from Lake Michigan, USA - Sp13.BD.MM15.SD (SPAdes) (version 2) | ecosystem: Environmental > Aquatic > Freshwater > Lake | place: Lake Michigan...
CCGCAGCGTTTGACCCGTTAGATGCAGAAGCTCCGCCACCCCAGTATGAATTGGCTGGTGCAGTACCTGCTTTGCCGCCTTCATAGTCGGTAACGCCTGTGGTAGTTGGAAGGCCTCCTAAAACAGAGCCGCCTGAAACGGCGGAGGCTCCAGCATAGACTTTTATAAGAGTTCCTAAGGTTGTATTTGTACCTACGTTACCGCCTGCTACTGTAGTGACCGCAGCGCCCCCAGCGCCTATGGTGACTGTCTCGGTAGCTGAAAGAGAAGCCGCAGGGACGGTAAAGTTACCACAGCCGCCACCGCCACCGCCTACAGAGACTGTGGTAGCATTATTGGTACGCTGTCCACTACCGCCACCACTCCACGCCAAGGCACTGAACTGCTGATAGCCGGGAGGCTTTGTGAAGGTGTCATTAGCGGTATAGGTCTTAGAAAAAGAGGTAAGCACAACAGAAGTAAAGGCTGTTCCGGTACACTGTACTAAACGGGTTTCCCCTGTGTACATGACATAGCTTGTAAGGCCATCAATTAGCTCTGAGGCGTTAGGGTCAAGAGTAATGTCCCCAGTGCCTGAGTTGCGTATATAACAAAACCATCCACTACCCAGTGTTGCTGCCGCTGTGAATGTCTGGGTAAACGTACCGCTTGTAATATCTATTAACTTACTGGCGTCTGCGGTTCCCAGTATTGTGTTACTTGTTCGTGCCGAGAGGACTACCGTGGGTACAGAGGATGCAAGCGTAGAGGATACCCATGTAGTGCCATTAGAGCTAAGGACGTTGCCGGATGTGCTAGGCGCTACCACCTGAACAGCACCTGTGCCGTTACCAAGCAACACGTTATTAGCTGTCAACGTAGCGGCCCCTACACCGCCCTGTGCTACAGTAAGAGGCGTAGTAAGCCCTGTTAGGCTTGTGATGTCAGAGTTAGCGCCACTAGCAGCAGCAGAGAGGTTGGTACGGGCATTGGCGGCTGTAGAGGCACCTGTACCGCCATCAGCGACAGCAAGGTCTGTAATGCCTGATACTGTGCCGCCTGTGATGGTCACGGCTGCACAGGTCAATGCAGAAGGATTCGTACCCAGTTCTACAATGGCTGCGGAAGCGTTCTCGGTAAAGAGGCGCTTATCGGTGACATTCACAGCCAACTCGCCTTGGACAAGTACCGCGCTAGTCGGGATAGCGGCAGCGGTAGAGCTATTCTTGGTTATAATCTGAGTAGCCATTGATCTCCTCGGAGGATTGAGTGGGTTTCTTAAAGCCTCTGAGGTTCCAAAGGACTTAAGAAAAGGGAACCTCGAACGTCACCGTTAGGTGAAGGTGAGGCTCCCTAGTTTGCTTAGGAGTTAACTACAAGTACAAAGCCTGAGTCAGCTCGCAGACAAGAGATACCGTACAGAGTATCTGAGGTATACAAGTTAGCCAGGTATTCCTGTTTGTACTGGGTCTGTGAACGAACACCCAACTGCTCTGCCAACACAAAGGTGTCGGTGTGGAACAACAGGGCAGCCTTCAGCTCGTCACCAACGGTGTTAGCCGCTGCGGTCTGCACAACAGGGCAGTTGCTGGTAACAAATACGTCAATGCCGTATAGATTACCAATCAAACCGTTAGCAACAGACTTTCCACTTACAAAGTCAGAAGAAACGTAACGGTCAATGCCCAAGATAGACTGACGCAAAGATGGGGGAACTACAAACTTACGACCGTCCATAGGTACGTCAGCATCGTCCATCTTCTTGATGAGGGCGCGGAAGCCTGCATCGGTGAATACGTCACCAGTAACTACCTGGCTGTCTGCGTACAGGGTAAGGCCGGTAGAAACGTCAACGTAGTAGCTGTTGGAGTGAATCCAGTCAGCACCGGCCTGTGTAGCGTCACCCAGTCGTTGGCCCAAGGTAAAGAGGTCGGTATCAACCTGTTTAGCCAAGGCGTAACCAGCGTCACCAGTGTAGAACTGGCGCAGGCTGTTCAGTGCCTGTGTTGCCGCGATATCCTCGATCAATCGTGAGTATTCAAAGTGCTTGTTGATCGTGATGTCTACGGTGCTTTCGGTGTTGCCCTGAATCGTTACGGCAGTGTTCTCTGCTTTGGCGTTTGCAGAACCACGGGTAGGTGCAGGGACGTGGATAACGTCACCTTTCTTACCCTTCATGCTCATCTTTTTGACAAGGTTTGCCAATACAAGGTTCTTCTTGTAAGCGGCAACGATCTCGTCAGACCAGATTTCGGGAATAAAGCTGTTAGCTTCGGTGAGGCCGGTTGCACCGGTCATTGTGGGGTATGTTGAAGTTGCCATAAAAGTATCCTAAAAGTTTAAAGGGATTGTTAACGTACACGACCCTCAGAGTACGCCTTCAGGATTTCATCTCCTAATGCGGTGTACCGTTCGGGGTCTTCTGCCATTAGCTTAATAATGTCAGCTCTCCGATAGACTTTCTTAGAAGGAGCCTCAGAGCTAATGTCTCCGGGACTCGTAGAACCCTGCCGTACAGACGCTTTCCTTGAGTTCTGATCCTGCTGTACAGTTTTACTCAGCAGACTCTTTCGCTCTTTGTAAGAACTAAAGAGTTCATCGGCTGCGCTTACATCAAACTGTTGGTCAGCCCTACGCAGTAACTCTAAACGGATTGGCGACTGTTGCACCCATTCTCCAAAGGCCTGATCCGTTACGACCGTTTCAGCATCGGGATGCTTGGCTTTCAAAGTGTTCAGCGCGGTTGTCTTTCGGTTTACTTGAGCAGCTTCTCTCGCCTCTTTAATTGCGGGATGGTTCTCAATCTGCTGAAGGACAGCCTTCTGGGGGTCTACAAAGAAGTCTATCTCCTGAACTGGCTCAGGTGCTTTACTGCCGAGTTGTGTCTGTTTGGTTATGAAGTCATCTACTACCCTGCGTAGTTCCCCTATTTCAGAACCCTGTCGCCCCATCAGCTTCTCAGCCTCTTGGTGCATCTGTACTAAGTCAGTTAACTGCTTACCTTTGTACTTTTCGGGAACTTCTGGGACACTACTTGCTTGCTCTTGTTCAGGTTCCTGAGGAGCTGCACTGCTGGGTAAATCAGAGGTGTCTTCTGTAACTTCTGGACGCTCTTCTACTATAACTGCCATTATTAAACCCCGTGGCTTCTGCCATTATGGAGATGATTAAAAAGGGATTCCTAAAAGGAATTGTCCCTTGCTGCTTTAGCCCCCTTCTCATGCTGTCTGGCCCACTTGTCGGCAGCACCTGGGAAGTGGCCGGAAGTACCATCTAACATGGCTTTGGGAGCCGATATTTGCCTTGCGGCAGTCTCTGTACATGTCTTACAGGGAGCTTCAAAGACCCCAGTGTCTACAAGAGACTCTGTGGTGTGCCCCGAAGGGCATTTAAAGTCGAAGATTAGCCTCATTAGTCACTGGCCTCATTGTGAAGTTCACCGGCCTGCTTATGGGTAGCCTCGATCCTGTCCTCCATGTTAAGAAGACTTGATAGTACCCCAAGTTGCCCCTTACGGGTGTAAAGGTCTTGAGCGTCTACCGTACTAGCTATGGAATCTACAGAGTTCCTATCCTCCTTCAACTCCACCATCAACTGCTTCCACCCTTCTGTCCTAAACATATCAAAGTAGGCAGAAAAGTATTTCTCTAATTCTTTATCCATATATGCCTTTGAATACCTGCATTTTTCTTATTTTACCGCCTGTGTTCGCGTCCCGTTTAGCTGCTGCTTTAACAGCGTCTACGGCTGAACAGCCTAAGTCCATTGCCGTTATCGCGTGGTGTGACCCGGAACCCATAGCGAGTTTCTTATGCTTACTTTCTAGTACCTTCTCAAAGCCTCCATCTTCTATAAAGGCGCATGACCATATCTCTACGCCATCTGTGACCAAAGCCCCGGCAGAGGCTGAGATGCGCTCTGGTGGAACTAAGACGCCTAGAAAGCACTTCATCAACAGCTCAAGGTCTGTAGAGCTACCGCAGAAGAAGAAGTGCCATCCATCTACTTCTACATGCTTATCCGCTTCATCATCCTCTATATAACTTCCCCGCGTAACGCGAGAGTCATAAGCGACTACCCCTTTACCGTCATACGCAATGGTAGTCATGGTGTGTCCCTAGTTATTTCTTAGTGGTTTCCGTAGGCGCTTTAGCAGTCTTACCGGCCTCTAGTGCCACTATCCTGGCCTCTGCCTTCTCAACCCTTTTACCTAGTTCTACAAAGGCTGTGTTTACCTGCTTCAGAATGTTGTTAAGTTCAGTAGATGTTAACATATTGCTCCTTATCGCTCTCTGGCGCTTATTATTAAATTGCTGCTGTTAGTGCCCATTCCCGTTTGTTAGTTAAGCTCATTAGTATTACTCAAGTTAATTATTAGCAACCCATCCGTTCAGCCATATCAGAGATAGCTGTCATGCTCTCTGGCGATAGGCCTTTCAGGTCAACACTGGCGGGCATTTCAAACCGCTGCGTATCCCCTGTAGATTCTGTCATAGGGCCATCCAGGTGTAAGGTAATACACTGAAAAGCGTTGTCCTGCGCGTCTACACCCAATGACTCTGGGTCAAAGCCTTTGCAGGACGTCAGCAGGGCCAATATGCTTACAAAAAGAGCTTTTGTGTACACGTTAATTCCTCATGTCGATGCTATAATGTTGATTTAATTTGGTACAGCATTGTTCCTTTTTGCTGTCGTGCGTAGGACAGCAGCAGCATGAGCGTCAGCATCAGTAACTTGTTCCAGCAGTGCATTGTAAATCAACTCCACGTTACCCATTTGCTCAATCGTGCTTGCAAGCCGCGCTTCGATATCACTGCGATAGGCTCCAGCAGGCATAGCATTCAACAGTCGTGCGAAATTACCAGCATCAAAACTGTAGTGAAAATACTCCACTTCCCGGGAGTAGATAGCCTCAGCAAGTACGTCATCGCAGTAAGATTGTTGTAGTTGTGTGTATTGCATAGTTTATATTCCTTGTTTAATTTAACTGAACGCTACGCCTTGACCATCACTAGCAGGGAGTGTAGCAGGGTTAGCAAACTTAGTTCCAAAACCAGAAGCACTCCACGGATAAGCTAGGACGAATGGCGTTGCTTGTGCGGATACAGCAATTTCAGTGCCCGCTGGCGAAAACGCTACACCAGTTCCGTTGTTTGAAGGGGTTGTAGCCGGGTTAGCGAACTTGGTTCCAAAGCCTGAAGCACTCCACGGGTATGCAAAAATCCACGGTGAAACGCCACCACCTATAGCAATTTCAGTACCTGCTGGTGAAAACGCTACCCCAAATGACCTAGTAGCCATAGGTGATGCTGGATTGGCAAACTTGGTTCCAAAACCAGAAGCACTCCACGGGTACGCCGATACACACGGTAATGTGTTATGCGTTACAGCAATCTCAGTACCTGCGGGTGAAAACGCCACGCTCTGACCATTGCCCGTAGGAAGTGTACCGGGATTTGCAAATTTGGTTCCAAAACCACTACCACTCCAAGGGTACGTTGTGATAAATGGGCTTGAGACATGTGATACTGCAATTTCAGTACCCGCAGGTGAAAACGCTACCCCATTCCCATTACCGGTAGGAAGTGTACCGGGATTTGAAAACTTAGTGCCAAAACCTGCGCCACTCCACGGGTAAACACTAATGTAAGGTGAACCGATATGGGCTACAGCAACTTCAGTATTAGTTGGTAAAAACACTACAGCTCGTCCGCTGCTTGTAGGAAGCGTAGCAGGGTTAGCAAACTTAGCCCCAAACCCTGACGCACTCCAAGCGTAAGCTGATATGTAAGGTGATGAGTTTGAACATACGGCAAGCGCATTACCCGATGGGGAAAATGTGCAACCTGCACTTAAACTTCCCGGATTTGTACCGGGATTAGCGTACTTAGTTCCAAACCCCGCACTACTCCAAGGGTAGGTAGTAATAAAAGGCGTGATGCTATGGGCTACAGCAATGTCAACAGGGACTGCTGCTACCGCGCCATTAAGCAACATAACAATTCCGCCAACTATCATTTGACATCCTTGATCAGTTGGCAAGTGGCACGGGAGGCTGACTCAACATAGTAGATAAACGTGTCTACCGCACCTACTGTTGCTGTCAGCGTGGGTATTGTTCCACCAGCAAATTTGTAAAACGAGTTGTACGCCAGTGTACGGGCGGTAGCACCCTGCGTAATGACAATCGCCCCTGACTGTCCAGCTACTGGATTAGACGGTGCCGCTAGAGTACTAGCCTCGACTGTGGCATAAGAGAAATTGTTGTTTGTCGCAAGGTTGATGGCAACTGAGTTTGAAGTCGAGGTCAGTGCGGTGACTGCGCCGATTTGTCCACCAGTAAATGTCTGTGTTGCAGTCGTGGTAGCTATATTTGCATTATAAGCCTGGACTGTAGTTCCAATAGCTGCTGCTACCAGAGCAGTCCCAGAAACACCAGCAGCGGGAAGTCCTGTAGCATTTGTAAGGACTATAGAAGTTGGGGTTCCACCTGCGCCGTTAAGGGTTACGACTGAACCGGCAACTCCAACGGCTACAGCAAGTGCTGCCGTTACGCCTGTTCCGGGCGTGACCCCGGCCCATGTAGATAGGTCAGCGTCATAAGCCTGTACATTAGTTCCGATTACTAGCCCGAGCGTTGTCGGCGTAACAGCAGCAGCAGCCCCTGCCAGGTCAAAAGCGCTAGTTGCTGAAAAGGCAGCAGACCCTAGAGTGCCCCCATCTTTAAGAATCTTTCCTGTGACTCCGTCAAAGACTGCTACGCTGTTGTCAGTTGAGCTGACAGGCCCGGTAACGTCCCCAGAGCCTGTGCCGGTACCTGTCGATGTAGATGTCTGTATAATGAGGCCTGAAGCGCCATTGCCTGATACGTTAATCTGCCCAGCGTCTATCTCGTTACCGTTAGAGAGTGTTAGGACGAGAGAGTTGTCAAAGTCTACCTTAGCATCAACTACGGATACTCCCTCGTTCCCGTCTTCCCCGTCCTTGCCGTCCTTGCCATCCCTACCTATCTTACCGTCTTTGCCATCCTTGCCGTCTTTACCGTCTTTACCTGCCTTGCCATCGTAGCCCTGCTTGGGAACTAAAGCAATAGCATTCTCTACTTTTAATAGGCGGGTAGCAGACTCATGGTTATTTCTTTTAACGGCTGTAGCTACAGCAGCTATGGCACTCTTCAGCGGGCCGCTGTAGTCTTCTTGGCCTTCTTCTTTTTTCTTAGTTATGATCTTCAACAGCTTCTTGTTAGCATCCTCTGTAGATACCCAGCTATCCAGTACGTTAGATTCGCCCATGCTACACCCCTAGATCAGCAGAAAGCGTACTTGCAAAATCGGTATCTATTTTCTTTTGGTCTTCACGAGCCTGGGAAAAGTGCTGTTCTTTCTCCTTAACGCCTACTTCTCGTTCTTTGAGCATTACGTTAGCTAACTCAATACGCTTCTTGAACTCTGCATCATCAGCGTTACCAGGCTGTAGATTGTTTGTAGCAGCTTCTATCTTCTTAAGTTCAAGCTCTTGTGGAGCCAACTGGGTCTCTGTAGCGTACTTCTGCGCCCTAGACATAGCTTCAGCAGATTGGGCCTTCAGGAACTCAGTCTGAGCAGCCTGGAAGTCCATCTGGGCTTGGTGCATGGCCTGCTCCATAGCCTGCTGTGCCGCCTGAGCCTCTGGGTTAGGCTGTGAACTCTGCTTAATAGCCGCTTGGAGTTCTTCACGGTTGGACACGTTCATATTGTCAATAACAGCATTCAACATTAAGGGGTATGCAGCGTTGTCGTTACCCATAGTCTGCATCAACTGCACCATCTGGGTTACTTCGTACTCTCGGGCAATGAGCCCAAGGGTAGACGTAGCTACAAAGTTGTAGTCCCCGACTGGGTAATGCTCAGGATCGTACTGCATGTACCGCCAAGCTGCTTTATCAACAAAAGGAATGATAAAACTCTCTTGGAAATTGATAAGGGTGCGCTTGTGGCGCTTGATAATAGCCCCAAGAGACATGGAGATGCCCGCTGCGGTAGATTCTCCGTTAATACTGCCGGGAATACCTGCGCTGTCCACAGCCCCTGTAGCGGTCTGCACCATCTTCTGGAACTCAGCAGCCTGTGCAAAGGTGATCTGGCCTACCTGACCGAAGTTAAAAGGCATCAGGGCGTTGCTAGGATCGCCTACAGTCAACAATACCTTGCCGGGACGTATCTCAGGCTTCATCCCACGTGGTATCTTGGTGGAGTCTATAGCCATCATAGGGTGTGTCGTCAGTGCTAAGGCGTCCATACGGGCGCGTAGCTCTGCGTCTAGCCCTTTCTGGCTGTTGTAGCCCTTCTCACATACGCCTCTGCCCCAGAAACTACGGGGAATAACGTCCCAAGGGAACGCAATCATGGGCCTATCCTGCATCATGTACGGATTCTCTTCCGCTTTGAGCAGAATGCAGCCATCCATAATGACAACAACGGCCTCTACATAGGTGCTTTCGTCTGTGTCTTCCGCAGCGTCTTCTGTTAGGTCTACTACTTCTTCATCATCCTCAGTCTGCTGGGCCTTGGCGAGCAAGCTGCGGGGAACTAGGCCGTAGTAACGGCTCAGGCGTACCTTGTTATCCGGGACGCTAACCAGTTCTTTGTCAGACTCAATGTCGTTAAGGCTGCTAGACTCAGGAATCCTTACTTTTCTGTATATACCCTGCTCTTGTTTCAGTTCTACATAGTGCATGGGGACGTACTCGTCTACAGCACACCCTAGGGCGCTCTCTATTGACGTAGCAACGGGATCAATCAAAAAGTTATGGGGTAGTACAGGCCTCAGCTTAACGACCGTACGATTGACTACAGAGACTCCTACGGCCTGTAGCTGCCCATCCATGATAGGCTGTGTGGCAGGAGCCATCTCTTTTACTTCTTCAAGGCATACTTCCGCAATGCCCGTACCGTATACGGCAGCGATGATAAGGCACTCCGCTACCGCTTGGCGTATCTTTTGCTTCTTAAAGTCTTGGGTAAGCAGACCCCTTAAGGTAGCGATGTCAGTGTTGTCCGGATCAGCTTTATCGTCCTGGATGTCAAACCACTGACCCCTACCAAAAGTGGCCTCCTCTACTTCAGCCACAGAAGACTCCACCGCCTGTTGAAGGGCCGGGGAGATCATCTTGGATCGTTCAGACTCTCTTGTCTTATCTTCAGCAGCCCAAATGCCGCGCCAGAGTCTATTGTATTCTTCGTGCTTCTGCCTGTAGTTACTGTTATAGCTGTTACGCCAGCTTTCCAGCTTAGTCTCTACCCAGCCTTCCAGTGTCTCCGTCAGGAGAGGCTCTGGGGATGAACCTTCGTAGTCGTTTACCAGCATTCTCAGTATCCCGTCATTGAATCTAAAGGTTCGTATTTAGTATCTTCGAAGTCTGTCAATCCATAAGGGATCAAAGCAAGTTGGTCTATGTAGGCCAAGGAGTCGATTAAGTCGTCATGCACTAAAGGGTTGGGGAACTGAAAGAGTTGGTCAAGGAATTGCATATTCCATTCTCCTTTTTCAAGGGTAACAAACCCATTCTCAAACCTACCCTGTAGTGACGCTATAATTCTATCTGTTTTTCTTCTGTTACCGTGAGTAAGTTCTTGTAGGTTAAAGAAGAACCCCTGTCTGCGCATAAGGTCTGTAAGGGGCGATAACACCGCCTGGCGGAGGATACCCTGCTCCATCCCAGACGCTAGGGGCTTGTATTCCTTTATGGCATTAAACACTCTTGTAATAGTCTCGTCAAAAGTCCACCTACCGTAGATGATCTCCTTAACGTGCCAACGTCCTGCATCCGTAACCTTAACAACCGCTATAGAGGATTGGTCTAGCTTGGCATTCTTAGACTTGGGTTTACCTAGTTCCTCGAAGCCCGCTAAGTCTACTGCTATAAAGTATTCACCGTCAGCAGGTGTGTCCCCGTAAGCAATCCACTCTTCCTTAAATACCTCAGAACCCATAGCTTCAAAGGATGCCATGAATTCCTGCCGAAATGCGTAGGAACTCATGGACTTTTTAGCAGCATCTATCTCAGCAGGGTCTAGGGTCTCATTGTCATAGCTAGTGAAGTGCCATGCCTCATAGTCCACATCCCCTGAAAGCTCTGCGTACTTGTACAGATCGTAAAAGTGGTTGCGGCCCATAGGAGTCCCTATGAACATGGCTTCACCCTTACAGTCTGCCAAGGCGGGTCTAAGTATCTGTTCCCAGACAGATGGACGCATGTCTGCGTACTCATCCATTACAAGGAACTTTAGCGACACGCCACGCATCGTTTCGGGCCTGTCAGCTCCCTTCAGCGATATAGTCTTACCATTGATAAGAGTTATCTGAAGGTTATTGATATGGGTATTGGCAATTACTGGGTGGCCTATCTCCAGCAGTGTCTGCCAAAGAATGTCGCGGGCCTGTCCCTGTGTAGGCGCGATGTAGAACACATTACCCGGCCCTGGTGTCAAGGCATATAACAACAGCATCCAAGCTGCTAACCTTGTCTTACCAGTTCTGCGTCCGGCAGCGATGACCTTGAAGCGGGCCTTGCTGGAGTAGACCTTCTGTTGCCACTTTAGTAGCTTAACACTTAATTCAGCCATTAAACATTTTACTTATCTGAGTGGCTGCTACTATCCTTCTATTCAGATGTGGCTTACCGGGACGTAGGATGAAGGTACAGAAGGCTTCAGCGCCTGCTTCGGGACTTATCCGCGAAGCGGTCATAACCTTGTTAATATTACCTCTACCTACCTGAGTAACCCCTTTCCTATACTGTGTGGAAAGAGTATCAACTATGAATTCTACCTGAGCCTTGGCGGAGTCTCTTACTCCTTCTTCTTCC
>Ga0209353_10002171_pt1 | contig 10801 bp, 9 predicted proteins | sample LauGreSpBDMM15SD_2_FD_187561 | JGI IMG/M metagenome (GOLD analysis project Ga0209353, IMG submission 187561) | Freshwater lake microbial communities from Lake Michigan, USA - Sp13.BD.MM15.SD (SPAdes) (version 2) | ecosystem: Environmental > Aquatic > Freshwater > Lake | place: Lake Michigan, USA...
TTCCATCAACTCCCGCGAGTTTTTTAAAGTAGTCTTCCTGTATGAATAATACGTCAGCCATTGTTTATTTTTTCTTTTTTCTTAAGCGAGTTTCTGCCATCCATAAATGTCTGCAGTCGGGATCTATTTGTCCTGTGCTAGGGTTATTATAATATCCACCACGATAGTCCCAAACATTAGTTCCTAAATCGTTTGTCATTCTATCTAACTCTTCAAAATCATATTCATGTTTTTTGGCTAACATCTTAACACAAAAAGTACGAGATTTACCGCCAGGTCTTAAACTAGGCTTATCTTCATTTACTTCATATTTATAAATAGTATAAATTTCGTCACTTTCAATTGGTTCAGTTTTTTTTTCTAATGCCTTTGCAGTTGGTTTAAAACCACTAACTGAATCCGTTAATAATTCTTTATCAATTAACCTAGCTATTGATTGCTCAACTTTATAAAATTCACTTTGAGTAATGCTAACTAATTCGTTAATAGACATGCTTGGGTTGCCTTTTAAGGCATTCAAAACAGCGTTGTCTAATTCTTGTACGGTTATGATTAAGGCATCCGCAAACTTCATTATTTGCCTTTCGTATTTTAAAGCATCAACCGAACTTTTAAAATTAACTTTTTCTCTTTTTAAAATAGTATAAGTTGATTTGTCTTCAATACGTCCACAACTCATTAATGCCATTAATATTGGATCATTATCACTTGACATTTTAACTTCAATACCTAATATTTTCTTAGCTTGATTTTCATCAATTCCATAAGCAGTCAATCTAGTAACTGCTAAATGTTCATTTATTTTGCCCTTTGTGTAATCTCTAACAATACGATACATATCGGCATTATCCGCTGCACTTAAGCCTGTTAAATTATCGTTGGTAATTGTTGCAGTAATAGGCAAAGGCTGTCCATTTATATCGGTAGGGATAGCAACCAATGGCTCATATCCTTTTAATTTTCTGCGTTCATCTTGCGTTAAATCTGCATCGTTACTTAAGTCCGCACCAATTAAACTGATAGGCTCAAACATCATTTCTAAATATTCACCAGTTTTTAAAAAAGATAAATAAGATATAAATTCTAATAAGTCAGCTTGACGTGGCTCAATATATCCTTTAACAAATAACTCTTGCAAAATTAATAAATCGGGACTGCCACTTAAAAATGAATCATCAAATTTTATATTAAATAATTCAGGCGCCATTTCGTGACCTGCAAATATTTTTTTCATCGCACGCTTTGAAGTAAAAGCAAATTTTTCAGATAAATCAGTTACCGATACATCCACTACTTCGGGTGCTTTGTCATCTCTATCGGAGTGAGTAATCATAAGACTTTCTCCGTTCTCGCCTGTATAAGTGCCTTTAAATGCACGTTCAATAGAATGAATCATGTCATCCGTTGGCTGCCCGTTAAAAAAGTTTATAATCTTACCTACTGAAAAACCGCTACTAACATAATTCTTATTAAAAGTACTTATATCAATATCTGTATTAATATCGTTAACGATTGACTGATATTGTGCAGTTGGATAAACGCTTTCTATTTTACTCGCACTTGCTGTGTAATATTTAAAGTCAATAAAGAAAGTTCCTGCAGTTCCGTTATTCTCAAATTTATAGATTGTTTTAATATCTCTGCTTTGAGTATTTTTGCTCCAATTTTTAGAGAAATATAATTTAGTTTCACATTCCGAAATTCTACAATTAGCAGAATTTAAAAAGTAAAATTCAATCGGTTGACCTTGCAAGTTGGTAATTACTTCTACATAAACACCATTAAATAATTCCGTGTTAGTTGTTAGTTTTTTACCGCATTGATTTAAAGATTCTTTACGATTGAAATTGTCAACAAATGTTTGCACTTTAATTGTATCGACTTCATTAACTGCCTTAATTCCTTTGCCAAAAATATAGCGTGATTTACGATTAACAATTGCTCTGTGTTCAGGATGCTCGTTAAATAAGCGTACCAATTCTTGCGGATATAAATTATCCTTGCCATACTTTATGTAACCTTTTGTATCTTCGCTGAATATCAATTTTGGCATAGCCTTAAAAGACATCATGTGCTTGTTATCAATATACTGAAATTTAACCGCCATATACTATTGTGTTATTTTGATTGCCTGTGTAAACTGGATATGTACTCATTTGAGAAACCACATTCAATTTACCTTTATCTATTAAATTTAAAGCTAACAATGGATTTAAATTTGTTGTACTTGCCTGCTCGTAAACATTGTATTTGTAAAAGCCACTCAATTCTAAACTAAAAGTACCATTCAATAAATTTTCAGTTACATTCTCTATAAAATCAAATTCATTATACCTTAATTTATTTGCACTTATATCCGCAGCAATAAAGCATTTTACTGCATTACTCATATCGTTAGTAACTTCAAATAAATACTTGGCATTTGTTAAAGTAGTTTTTTCGCTAAGCGTTAAAATTACTTTGTTAGTTGTATTTTTATTAATTAATATCACTAATATAATATAGTAATTTTTTAAACTTTTACAAAAATAAAAAAAAGCAACCGATTAAGATTGCTTTCTTTTTAATATATTAATTAATTTATTATACTAATAAACCAGCTATGATAGCAGTATCAACTTTTACAGCAGGAACGTTTGAACGACCTTTGATAGTTAATGTACTACCTTGAAAGTCACCCATTGCAGTTCCTGATTCAAACGCTGAATCGATTGCAGTTGAACCAAAAGTTCTACCTAGCATCCAATATTCACCGTTGTACATTTTAGCAATTAAAACAACTTTGTTACTTAATAAAGTATCTAATTCTTGTTGATCTAAAGTGTTTAAACCGTTTGTTTTAATAGTACAAGACCAATCGTAAGCCTTAGTACCATTTGCGTTAGTTCCCGCACCTGTATAAGACCACATTGATTGTTCAGTTTCTTGAGCGTATGATTTCCATGCTAATGTTTTAGTAATAGCAGTTACTACATTCGCTGTTAGCGTTGTAGTTAATACATTTGCAAAAGGAGTTACCAACCATGATTCTACACCAGCGGTTGTTAAGCAGTCTTTTAAAACGTAATTTTGAGTTAATGGACAAGGCATTTTTTTATAATTTTATAATGTTAAAAAATAAAGTGGTTACAATTTGCAACCACTTTTTTAATTTATTTATCCTACGTATAAAGTATTAAATCTTTGGTTAGTTACGTGAGCAAAGATTGTAAACACTACATCGTAAAAATAATCTTTACGTGGCTGAGGGAATTTATCAATAACAACCATGTTTAAATCTTCCATTAAATCCGTACACCATTTGATGTTACTTGGTAACGCAACAAACATTACATTCTCAGCAATTGGAACAAATTTAATCTCTACACCTAAATAATAATATTTGTCAGCAACCATATCAACGCTAAACACATCACGGTAAGTCAAGTTAACATTTGCAATATTGATTAATTGTTTGTGTGAACGTGGAGCGTAGATGTATGCTTTTTCGTCAGATGCAGATAAAGTTTCAGCAACGATACCAGCGTATAATAATTGGTATTGAGCAACAATAGTACCAGCAGTAATTGCAGCAGTACCTACTACTTTAATACGACCACCAACAGCAGCGTTATTATAGATAGCACGAGTAATAACTGAATCAAATAATGTAGTTGGCATTGCAGCAACTAAAGTTTTTTCAGCAGCACCAACAGATGTATTTGCAGTACCAGCAGTTAAAGCAGCAACAGCCGTTTTAGTAGTTGAAGTTGCACCATTCCAAAACTTAGTTTCAGCGTCAGCAGAGATTGACTTTGCAACACCGTTTAAAACCATTTTAGCGAACTCGTCAGAAACATCGTTCCAAGCACCCGGCTTCATATCACGATTAAAACGAGAAGTACGTAAATCGTTTGGAGTGAATGCGTCTAAATACTCAACTTTAACAGGAGTGATTAATACATCATTAATACCGATAGTTCCTGATGCTGATGGGTTAACTGCCCAATTCTGCATAGTTACTGTGTTTACATTTTCAGTAAAGATAGTACCTGCTTTGATACCAGTTTCAAAAGATACTAAGCCCTCAGAGATTGTTTTGTTTTCAAAGATAATTTCAGAGATTACTGGATCTGCAGCTACTCCGTTTATCGTTACTAATTGTGAATAAGATATTGCCATTGTTTTATTTTTTGTTTTTTATTTGTTAATTTATAATTTATTATTTTTTATCCTACGAACTTATTTTGTTTTCTCAATTTGAATAATTCCAAAGGAGTTAGTTCGTTATAGTTTTTTTCTGTTTTAGTGTTTGCTTCTAAATTCAACGCTACTGAATTTTTATCCATTGCATCAATAGCAGATAAAGCAACTTGTAAACCTTTTTTAGTTTCAGTTAATTCAGCTTCTAAAGTAGTTTGCTTACTAGAGTAAACTTTCTCTAATGCTTCTAAACGACTTAGAATAGCTTTCATTTCGTCTTCTAATGGTTTAGCTTGACTTTCAATTTCCACTTCTGCTTCTTTAGGCATAATTTCAGTAATTAAACCAGCCACGCAAGTAATCATAGTTCCGTCTGCTAATTCATAAGTACCCTCAGCAGGCATTGACATTCCGTCTGCACCAACAAAAGATGCCATTGCACCTACTTCCATTTTATCAACTGAAAGCATAGTGCCATCAATTAACGCAACATCTTCTAATTTAACAACTTCAGTTTCTACCTTAGTTGCAGGCAATTCAATACCTAATTTTAACAATGCTGATTTTAAAGCATCTTTAGTTTCTTTTGATAACATATTTAATTTTATTTAAGTTTCGTTATAATAATATAGTATTATTTTTTGTTTTTACAAAATATTTTTAATGATGGCTTCGATTTCTGTTTCGCTCAATTCAATCTCTTGCTCTAAGTCAAAGAAACCCTCTAATGAAACACCTTTAACTTCACCACTTTTTACCTTTTTCCAAATATCGTCATTATTAATTTTCATACTGCAAAAAATAGTTCCATCGGGTAAATCAAACGCTTCGGGTTGTTTAATACCTCTACTAGCATCCGATATAAATACTTCAAATACAAATACACCTTTTGATAAATCGGTTGTGTCATGCGTTAATTTTACCTTACGTTGGTTTCCATCTAGCATATACTTTTGTAATATTTGCATATTGGTTTCCTTTTTATACACTACATAAAATTCTTTATCATCAACTTTACGATATATCGGTAAGTCCGCAACAATAACTGGGGCTGTTATTATTCTTTGCTCTTCTTGTAAAGCAAATTTAAACTCATAGGGTTTATGTTCGCTAAATGCTAAAAACTCGGTAAGCATAGCAGGGCTATCCACTAATGCAATATTCTGTATCCCTTGTTCTTTTAATTCTAAGCCGCTTAAATCTTCGTTTATAGTAGCGTAGTAAATTGGTAATTTATTTTCCATTGTTTTTTGTTTTTTTTAAAATGTTGATTGTTGTTCAAGTACACTTACTCTATTTGTTTTATTTGCAATTTCATCAACTCCAACGGTTGCAGTTACGTTTATTTGGGGTTGTTTAAAATCTAAGTTTTTACCGCTTTCGTCAAATGCAGTTGTTTGATTTGTATTGTTAGCAGATGTTGCTATTGTTGGGGGTGCGGGGATTGGTGGCATAGTTGGAGCAGCACCACCGCCACCTGTTGCACCGCCACCACCACCACTATCAAATTTACTCGCTGCTATTTTTGCAACATTAGCAGCTGCAAGTACACCAGCTAACCCCGCTTGAATAAATGGATATACAGGGAATACAGTTGTTATTGGTGAAGCTGTTGCTGTTGCGAATGCGCCTTGTACCGCTTGTATTCCGTTAATAGTTGCAGTTGCTAATTGTAATGCTTTATTTACGTTAAACGCTTTCTTTGCTAATTCTGCTTCCTCTTTACTTCCCTTTTGTGCTTTTTGTGACCTAAATAAAAAATACATATCACTTAACGCTTGAACACCCTCAATACCTTGCTTTGCTAAATTGTATTTTTCTTTTTCAAGTTCTTCGTATCCTAATTTCTGTTTATGTGCATCATCTATTCTTTTTTGAGTTGCTTTATCTAATACTAAATCTAATTGCTCAATGCCATCTTCTTCAACTTTTATTTTTTCAGCTACAATAATTTTAGTTAAAGATAGTTGTGCTTCCTCTAATGATTTTTGTCTTGCTAATCTTTCCGCAGCTTCTTTTTCTGCATTTTCTTTTCTTATTTTAGCCGCTTCTACTTCTGCATCAGCCGCTTCCTTTGCAGCATCATCATCAATCTTTTTTATAGCTAATGTGTAACCCGCTCTTTTACTTTGTAAATCTTTTAATTGTTGTATAGTAGCATCTAGTTCTTTTTTCCTTGCTGCTTCTTTTTCTGCATCTTCACTAGTGCCAGCTTCTTGATTCATTTTTTTAATAGAATCAGCTAAACCGAAATTTTTACCTAATGCTTTACCAGCCATATCAATAGCAGATAAAATACCTTGAATAGGTTTCATCGTAAAATCTAACATTCCACTTAAAATAGCTTTATTTCTTTTTTCAGCTTCTACCTGTGCTAATTGAGTTTGAATAGTGGTTAGTAATTGCGCTTCTTGTGATGCATAAACAGCATCTAATTGAGCAACTTTAAGTTCTAATATTTGCCTTTCACTTTTACCTTGTAACTTTAAAAGATTATCGGATGCTTCTAATGATTTTAATTTATCTTGCTCAACCGCTAAATTCTCAGCAGCCGCTGCATTAAGTTTCTTTTGTTCGCTAGTAACCCCATCAATAGCACCTTTAATGTCATCCCAATAAGCAATAATAGTTCCTAATAATACAACCAAAGCACCAATACCAGTTGCAATCAAAGCACCCTTAACACCTTGTAATGCAGTTTTTGCACCTTGACCAAACATGACAAAACCCTGTTTGGCTTGCATTAATCCGTCTTTAACTTTAGCAAAGTCAAGTTCTAATAAACCATCTTTAACACTTGTTAAACCACCGCTTAACATTTGGAAGCCCTCCGCTGATTTTGTTGCAGCACCGCCCTCTAATGACTGATTTACTTGCTCAATCTTTTTATTTAATAAAGCGGCTTCGTTTGCTAAATCTCTAAATTCCTTTGTATTTTGTTTGCCTTGCCCTGCTAATAAAAATAACTCATCCTCTAAAACTTCAAATTGTTTTCTTAAATCCCCTGTTTCTTTAGCTGCTTCCTTTTGTGCTTCAGCCATGTCTTCCATAGCCTGTGCCGCTTGCTTTTCGGTTTGAGTAACCTCTTTTAATTTATCATTAAGTTTCTCAATATTTTCAATAGCGTTTTTATATTGGTCGCTACCTAAATCGGCATTTTCAGCTTCATCTTGTAAAGACTTAATTGCACTTTTTAAATCCTTAACCGATTTAATGGATTGCTCAACTCCGTCAATTTCTAATTTAAACGCTATGTCTTTATTTTCTGCCATTTTCTATTGCCTTAATTAAATCGTTATTACCGCTAGCGGCTATGTTTAAACTTAAATGAATACACGCTATGCCATCAATAATTAGTTGACTAGGTTGCGTGTTCATAAGTGATTCCAAATATTCTATTTTATCTATCATGATTATATTTTATTCCAATTAGTTCCGTCAAATTGTAATGTCACACTTTGATATTGTGCCGTTAATGTAAATGTAGCAGCCCCATCTATTAATGCGCCAAAGCCATCAATTATAACGTTACCAGCACCGCTATCAACTTTCTTAATAGTTATTACCTTAGTTAATAAATAAGATACTGCAAAGCCACCATAATCATAATTAACACTATCTTGTAAATAATCAGTGCTTAAATATTGTAACGTAATTGTTTTATTAGTTGTTGATGTAGTAACCAATATTAAGTCATCAAATGCCAATACGTTATAATTAGCCGATACACTTTTACAAGCTGCTTTAGTGTTTAAAACAGTTGACGTAGTTTCAAAATTATTAAGCGTAAAATTATTTGTATTTTCATCAATAGTAATATTGTTGCCTATTACAGTTACATTCTCGCAACTTGCAGGAATAACAATATTTTCGCCAATAGCTAAACAATTAGTACCTTTATTTTGTATGTTAGTACCTACATTTAACGAACTATTCAAACGATAACTTTGTACGTTTTCACCAGCATTAACCGCTGTATTATCATTTATATTTATTGATTCAGGAGTAAAGACATCGGTATCTAATAACTTTACTAACTCAACCTTTGTACTTGTTAATTCTAATGGATTGTAATTTTCAATTTTATTAACTATGTAGTAAGCACTGTCAATAAATAATCTATTTCTAAAATTAAATAAATAAATATCTTTTTCGTTTAACCATAAATATTTAGTTACAAACTTTGCATCCTTATTAATTAGATTCTTTAAATAGTTCCTGTGGTATCGGTTGTATAAATTGTTAGTTGTAAAATAAGCGTTGATGTAATTATAGTAAACTTCCTTTGGTGGTCCAAACATTAACGATACAGTAGGGTTAAATGGATCGTCTTCCATACCAGCATATAAATAGTCATTCGTTACTAAGTCCGTTTGTCCTATTTGTTTATACGTATAAGCATTTGGGCTTGTTTTAACCGCACAATAAAGCATTCTAATGTTAGATGCTATTGTCTTTTTATCAGTTCCGTCTAGTTTATATATGCGAGGATGCGCTATACTCATTCCATAGTTTGCAGCATTTGGAGTTCCCGAAAATATCAACTCATTCTTTTTATCACTTTTTATAAAGTCATTCTCAACGTCAATTTGTTCAGTTCCGTAAGTTTCATTCCACGTCTTTTGATATAAGTCGTTAAAATAATCGGCATCACTTTTATAAGCATAAATATATCTTTTACCCTCTAATAAATTTGGGTTTATGCTTTGCTCTTTTGCTAAGTCGGTTTTGTTTTCATAGTCAACTATATCGGCATCGTAAAACTCGTCAAAGGTTTCAATAATTAAATTATTCTCGTTGTCTTTATCAACATCAACATATAAATTAAATGCCTGAATAACTGATTTAAAAAAGTCCTTTTGTTTTATGTTAGTTGGTAGTGCCTTGTTAGTTTGTAATGGGTTACCCTCAACTACTTCCTTTCTACTAACTAAGCCATAAAAAGCACATCCGTTTATTCCGCTTATTGCTTCAACTGTAAATGTAGCAGTTCCCGTTGTTATTATTGTGCCAACTGCATTACGAAATACATTACCCGTATTAAATAAGTTTAAAACTTTTTGCCCGTTATAAACAACATCACCTGTATTTAAAAATATTTCACCCGTTGCTACTTCATTTATTGGAGTTGTAACAAATGTATTAACTGGAATTGAACTATTAATAGGATGCGTTGAAGTTCCTAAATTTAAAAAGACATCATTGTTTGCGGCTAAGTCAACATCACTCGCACCAACTACTTTTCTTATTCTATTGTTTATTCCTGCAAATGTACTAAAAGTCATAGAAGCAACAGTAGGATCACTATGCGTAAATTTAATTCTATAAAGAACTTTTGTAACTATGTTATAATAACCACTTTCGTTAATTGTAACTAATCCCGTTGTAGTGTTATTTTGACTTCCATCGTCAAAGAATGGACCATTTTCTTTATCATAAATTAATTTTACAAAACCACCTGTAAAACTTGCTTGAGTAACATTGCTATTTAAACCTACATAAAATTGTTGGTTTTCTAATTGTGCCTGTGTTAAATCTACCTTAGTTATATTCGGGTAACAAATTAACTTTTTAAATTCAGCAGTATTTAAGAATGTTGATGTAAATGTTCTACCCGTTGCAGCTATTATCTTTGTAATATATTCATAGATACTAAAGCAAGGTAAAAAATCTTTTACATTCCAAACAACATCATTATTGCCATTCGTTCCCCTATCAACAAACGGATAAACATATCCTGTGCCTGTGCCTAAATAAGTTGTTCGTGATGCTATTTGATTAGCACGTGTGTAATTGTGGTCGTATGCGCTGAAGTTTAAATCGTCCGAAGTATTTGCATTGCCTGTTATATATTTTTCTCCAATATCAACAAACAAAGAACCGCCCGCGCCAATAATTGAGCATTCGTAAACTATTGAATTATCAGGGTTAATGTTTATTTTAATCAGTTGTAAATCACCGTTGAAATTTTCAATCTCATTTACAATATACCTAACGGGTGTCTTTAAATTCTTATTGAAATATTGAGTTGCTACATTAACACTAAATATATTTTCAAATAATTTATTAATTTCGTTAGTACCATTTAGATTAATGGTTTTACTAAAACTAGCTTTGCGCTGGTCGGGATTCCTTACATCTGCTAAATTGTAATTTAAGCTAACAGGAATATTAACCGCAATAGGATATTTGTCAAATGGATCTAATCCGTTCCTACCTTTTAATTCTAATCTTGTAACTACTGCCATAATTATATACCTCGTTGTCTAGTTTCCATTGTATCGAATGAGCAAGTCACACTATAATTAAATAACGATTCGTTATCTAGTTTATATTCCTCATAACTATTTGTCGTAATTGTTACTGGTCTATATTCCGTTCCGTCCCACAAATAAACAATAGGACTGCTAAATAAATCATTTAATTGAGTGCTTTGCGTTTCCGTAATCCAATCAGTGTTTAAACTAATTGTGGAATCAATCATAGTGCTAATGTTATGCATCTCTCTATCCCAACTATTAGACGTGTAATTAAAACTAGCGTTTAAATAATCCTTTTGTAAAGTAACTGCATTAACTTTTTTATTAAAGTTTGTTTTACTTAATTTCTCGAAGTGAAA